>Ga0255334_1000647_pt1 | contig 24120 bp, 15 predicted proteins | sample EtOH5_35cm_T3_12_FD_202080 | JGI IMG/M metagenome (GOLD analysis project Ga0255334, IMG submission 202080) | Sandy soil microbial communities from University of British Columbia, Vancouver, Canada - EtOH5_35cm_T3_129 | ecosystem: Engineered > Artificial ecosystem > Sand microcosm > Unclassified ... | reverse complement strand
GCAAATAAAGCTGTAGATTTTACTATTTTTGAATTCTCTCCTATATCAAAAGATAAGTAAAATGAAACTAAAAATATTCCAATTAAGGGTATTAAAATCAAAGTTAATAATAACATAAAAAAAAAAGAAAATAAATAAAACCACTAATAAGTTACACCTTAAAACAAACAGTTAACTATTAAATTAATTAGTCTATTAATAAATTAAAATATTATATTCTTCGGGCTATTATGATTCGAACATAACAATTCCTCAACCCAAATGAGACGCCTAACCAACCTGGCTCTAGCCCGTAAATCTCTAACAGAGAATATCCGATTCGAACGGATGTGATTATAGTAATCAAATAAGTTTCAAGCTTACCACCTTAAACCACTCGGTCAATTCTCTAATGATTCTTCCAAGACTTGAACTTGAATAACATCTTTATCAAAAACGCACTTTACCTATTAAGTTAAAGAATCTAATATATTCTCAAGAGCACTCAGACTTGAACTGAAAACTTGAAGTTTGAAGCTTCTTATTTTGCCAATTAAACTATACTCTTTATATATTATTATATTTTGACGGAAAAGAGACGAATCGAACATCTAGGTGTATAAACACAATATTTAGCAAATATCTTGCCTTACCAATAGCAACTTTTCCTTTGGTTAAAAACGAGTTAGGCCGGCTTCGATCCGGCATAATTTTCCTCGACAAGGAAATCCTTTACCAATTAATATTACTAACTCTATGGCTAGTCGAAATCGAATCGACACACTTCGTTTGGAAGACGAACAGTCTACCATTAACTTATAGCCATCTTAAGAGTAATTATTATAAAAATAAAATTTTTTATACTTTTATTAGGAAAGCCGGGAGAGAAATTCGAATTCTCATTCTTAATGCATGAAATTAATGTTCTAACCAATTAAACTATCCTGGCTATAAAATCATATTCTTATCCAAGACTCGAACTTGGGTCAAAATATTAGAAGTATTCTGCTCTACCATTGAGCTAATAAGAAATAGGAAGAAAAGGAATCGAACCTTCGATGACTTAAAGCCATTGAGTTTACAGCTCAACCCGTCAACCAACAAACGGACCCTTCCTTTTAAATAAGACCTGTGAGATTTGAACTCGCAATATAACGATTAAAAGTCGTATGTTTTACCAATTAAACTAAAGTCTCTTTTTTTTTCAAAAATATATTTTATTAATATTTTTGTTTAATTGTTATAACAATTGATCCTACCATAGCTAATAATAATATCAAAGATGTTATTATTAGTCAAATAGAATAACTTGTATACATAATATTACCTATACTAATAATATCAGTAATATCTACTATTTTATTGTCTCAATTATTTGAAGAAACATAAGATACTAATTTTTCTGAAGAAAAGCTTGATGTTAAGTTTTCTAATAAATCAACATTAGTTTCACTCGAATTTATTTTAGCATCAGGTATTATATTACTATATGGTATAAAAAAAGCTAAAACTGCTAAAATAGCCAAAGGTATATTATTATTAGTATCACTAATAAGTTCCGAAACTCTTATATTAATTAACATTAAAATAAATAAAAATAATATTGATACAGCACCTACATATACTAATAAATAGGATATACCTATAAATTTAATACCTATAAAGATTAAGTAACAAGATATATTTGAAAATAATAATATTAAATAAAGAACTGAAATAATAGGATTTTTAGTTATTATAATAAATATACCTGATAAAAAAGAAATAATTGTTATTATATCTAAAAAACTTAAAGAAAACCCATTAAATATATCAGAAATAACATACAAATTTAACATTAAATAATTACAAAATCTTTTCTTATGTTATATTTAAAATAACAAATAAGATAAGAATCGAATACTAATTTTCATTAATAAGAAAAAAATCTTCTATTGGAATTGAACCAATATATTACCTTTGAAGATTTTGTAGACTTGTCTTTTAAATATATGAACAAGCCCACAATAGACTTTTATAGTCTAGGAAATATAAAAATATATTTCATTTTTAAGGATAATACATCCCGTGCAATTTCCATTACACGAACCATATTTCGACTTAACACCAATTAGAGTCACGCATACGAAAATTACATAATTAGAAATATACAGCTAATCAAGTATACTTAAAGAAAAAATGTAACCAAACTTATTGCGCATACTCCTTTCAGCGCCTGACGAGTAGTTAGTACCCATCTGAGATTAAATTCACCGTGACGTGGTGATTCACGATTACTAGTAATTCCATATTCATGTAGTCGAGTTTCAGACTACAATTCACAAATAGTTATATCCAATTTTGGGGATTAGCTCCATTTTACAATATTGCATCCCTTTGTAAAGGCATATGTGGCACGTCTATAGCCCACGCTCTTAAGGCCATGATGACTTGTCTTGGTCCCTATTATCTAATCCTCTATAGCGGAGAACTGTTTTATAAATATAAATAAAACAAGGGTTTTCGTTAATTGAAGGAACTAACCAGGATCTCACGACATTAACTGAAGACAGCCGTGCAGCGCTTGTAATAATTTAATAATATACAAAGCGTGGTAAGGTTATTCGCGGATTATCGAATTAAATAACATACTTCACTACTGGTTTCAGAAACGGTCTAATGATTTCAATTCCGGCGTTGCCGCTTTACTCATGAGGTGGAATGCTTTCACTTTCATTTATAAACTAAAATTAACTAGTCTATGGCATTCATAATTGTCTCCAAGGACTACTAGGGTATCTAATCCTTATCGCTCCCCAAGGCTTCGTCCCTCAACGTCAGTTTTTACATAGAATGTCGCCTTCGCCGTTACCCGTCCTACCAGTATAACAGAATTTTGACTCTTCTCTGGCAATTCGCCCATTCCCACATAAAACTCTAGAAAATTAGTCCCTATTAAGGCTTGATTTTCCGTCTAGGTACCCTTTAAACCCATTAAAGATGAGTAACACTAGTCTTCTACGTGTTACCGCGACTGCTGGCACGTAATTTGGTCAAGACTTATAGATAGAAATTTGTCATTATCAATCTTCTATCTAGAATTTTATACGACTTATTCGTTATACATTCTTCCAAGTTGCTGGTTCAGCCATTAGGCTATTGACCAATATTCCCCACTGCTGTACAATTATGTCGTGGGCTTTTTTCAGACCCAATGTGGTCGATCGACCTCTCAGTCGCGACTGCTGGAACATGAGCTAGTTTTTCTACTACTCCTCCAGAATAATATAACATCTTAAAGCGAAATTTTCTTTTTCTTTCTTCTCTTTTTTGTTATAGTATAATAAAAAAGGAAATTATAAGGGATTTCTTCTCCTTACTATAAGGTAGTTAGATTATTATTTACTCACCTGTACACCACTCCTAATTAAATTTTAATACTCATAAAGATATTTATATATAATTAGGCGTTCGATTAGCATGTGTCAAGCATTTGGACAGCGTTCACTCAGAGCCATCATCAAACTCAAATTTATTAATTGAAAAATTTTTAAAATATAAGGCCTTTATATACATACGTTTAAATTTAAAACATAATATCCTTTTACCTTTGATTTCACAAAAAGTGCTCTTTAAAAAATCGAGGATTTTTTGTTTTTTGATTATAATAATAATTTATTATACATCATATATAGTTCATATATTTATACATTTATATTTTAGGATTTGTTTAAGCTAGTTTTTGTTTAATTATACATGTCCTTTTAAAAGCTAAGTATATATTATCAAGTTCGCAATTTTTTTACTATAAAATTTTTATTTTCTGTAAAACATCAAAGCTTTTGCCTTTATTGTACTATTAATATTAATAATAGTACTAATATATTACTATTTAGCTCTTTACTTTCCTATTTTGTTTTTTATAAATATTGTATAATACTTATCACTAAAAATAAAATATATTTATATATTAGTATTTTTATTTACTAATGTAAATCTAGACCATCTTTTATATAAGATGAAGATAAAACTACAAAGACTTGTGCTTGTATAAAAGCAAGCCCTACTTCTAAACCAGAAAAGGCCATTATAAATGATAAAGGCACTAAACCTATGAAGAAATATACAAAACCTTTAGTCATAATATTATAAGTAAAACCTGCTAAAATATTTAGAAGCATATGTCCACTTAATATATTAGCCCCCAGTCTTAATCCTAATGAGACATTTCTAGCTAAATATGATAAAAATTCTATTAAGACTAATAAAGGTACTAAAGCTAATGGGCAACCAGATGGTACTAAAAGTGAAAAGAATTTAAAGGCATGGATTTTAAATCCTAAAATTGTTGCACCAATAACAATTGTAAAACTCATTGAAAAAGTTACAATAAAGTGAGATGTTGGTGCAAAACTATAAGGTACCATTCCAACTAAATTATTTATAAGTATGTATATAAATAATGCTGATATTAAAGGAAAAAACATTTGACCTTTGTTTGCATTTATTTGATTTATAACTATACTATATACAGTTGCATATATAGTTTCAACTGATATTGATCAACTATTTGGTGTTGTTATGTTATAATTTGTTGCTAATAAATTTAACATAAGTATAATAAATGTTGTTATAATTATGTATAAACCTATATTAGTTAATGATATTTGTATATTACCTAATATATCAGCTTTTATACTAAATAAATTTCTTATTGTAAATTGGTCTAAAGGACTATTATTTCATAAAGGTAATAAATTTTGCATCTTTTTTTATTAAGTTTATTATATTACATTTGTTAATATATTAATATTTTTATGCTCCTATTTGATCATATAATCAATATAAAAATTTAGCTAATTTTACTGATTGTATAGATATAGGCATTGAACTATGTAATATACCACATATCTCTGAACATTGTCCATAATATGTACCTTCTCTATTTAAATACACTGATGATTGATTTAATCTACCAGGTAATGCATCACATTTTATACCTAAAGATGGACAAGCAAAAGAATGAATTACATCTGCTGCAGCCACTACAAATCTAGTATGTGTTAGTTCGGGTATAATAACTCTATTATCTACCTCTAACATTCTTAATTGACCTAATTCTAAGTCGCTTTCTGGTATAATATATGAATCATATTCTACAAATTCTTCGTCATTGTTAGTAAAATCAGGATATTGATAACTTCAATATCATTGATGACCTTCTCCATATATTACTAGTGATGGATCTATTACTTCATCCATTAAATATAATAATTTAAATGAAGGGAAAGCTATTAATATTAATATTAATGCTGGTGTTATTGTTCAGACTAATTCTACAAGTGTTCCATGATTTATATATTTATTAGATATTTTTGCTTTACGGAAATTTACTATTATAGATATCATCATTCAACTTACTGAGAATAATATTATTGCTAAATAAAACATTATATTATTATGTAATTCTTCTATCCCTTCCATTTGTGGTGTTGCACTATCTTGAAAAAATATACCTCAAGGTTCAGGAGTATCATTATAAATTATATCTATTATTCTTAATTCTTTACTCATTTTTATTTTCAGTTTATAATTATTTTAATTAAGGAATCTATGTATTTTTTTTTTACTGTTTTGAATGTTTATTGAGAAAAATCGTATATGTTAAATACTAAGTATTGTATATTGTTAAAAATAGATTAAATATAAATATAATATATTTATTTATAAATTTCTAATTCGTTTTAAATAATTTAACTTTGAAGTGGTAAACTCACAAATGCGTGAGGTTTTGGTGGACTATTTAGACTTCATTCTAGTGAGTTATAATTTCTATTAAATAATGTTTGGAATAAATCACTGAAAAATTGAGGAGTTAATCATGGATATCTTGATGCAGGTTTACCTTCAACTAACTGTTGATATATAATATATAAGAATAATCAAGAAGCAACTACACTTACAATTGATCCTAAACTACTTATATAATTTCAACCTGCAAAAGCATCTGGATAATCACTTATTCTTCTAGGCATACCTTGTAAACCTAAGAAATGTTGTGGGAAGAATGTAAGATTTACTCCTATAAATAATAATATAAAGTGAACTTTACTTAATAAAGTATTATAAGTTAAACCTGTTATTTTTGGTATTCAGAAGTATCATCCACTAAATAATGCAAATACTGCACCCATACTTAATACATAATGGAAATGAGCAACTACATAGTAAGTATCATGGAAAGCTATATCTAGTGAAGCATTTGCTATTACAACTCCACTTAACCCTCCTATTGTAAACATTACAATAAATCCTAATGCAAATAACATTGCTGGTGTAAAATGTAGAGATCCTCCATATAAAGTAGCTAATCAACTAAATATTTTAATTCCAGTAGGTACAGCTATTATCAATGTAGCAGCTGTAAAGTAAGCTCTTGTATCTACATCTAAACCTACTGTGTACATATGATGACTTCAGACTAAAAATCCTAAAATTCCTATTGATAACATAGCATATACCATTCCTAGATAACCAAATACATTTTTGTTAGAATTAGCTGAAATTGTAGTACTTATTATACCAAAACCTGGTATAATTAATATATAAACTTCTGGGTGTCCAAAGAATCAGAACAGATGTTGAAATAATATAGGATCACCTCCTCCTGCTACTTCAAAGAATGAAGTATTGAAATTTCTATCTGTTAGTACCATTGTAATTCCACCAGCTAATACAGGTAATGATAATAATAATAATACAGCTGTTATTACTACTGCTCACCCAAATAAAGCTAATTTATGTAATCTAATACCAGGACTTCTCATATTTAATATTGTTGTAATAAAGTTCATAGCACCTAATAGACTACTTATTCCTGATAAGTGTAAAGCAAAAATAGCTAAATCTACACTAGGTCCACTGTGACTTTGTAAACTAGATAAAGGTGGGTAAAGTGTTCACCCTGTTCCAGCTCCATTTTCTATTAAAGCAGAAAATAAGATTAATACTAGACTTGGAACTAATAATCAAAAACTAATATTATTTAATCTAGGGAATGCCATGTCAGGACCTCCTACTAGTAAAGGTAATAAAAAATTACCAAATCCTCCTATTAAAGCTGGCATAACCATGAAAAATATCATAAGTATAGCATGTGCAGTTATAATACTATTATATAACTGATTATCTGCTATATATTGAACACCTGGTCCTGACAATTCTAAACGAATAAGTACAGAGAAAGCTGTTCCAAGTAAACCTGAAAATAATGCGAAAATTAGATATAAAGTTCCTATATCTTTCGCATTACATGATAGAAATCATCTTTCTTTTCACATACTTAAATGTAATAAACCTTCTTTAGTTGTTTCTGTACTTTCTGTAGAATAGCTTCTTCTGTATATTTTATTGAAGTGGGAAGCCACAGGACTTATTTAAAATATCTATATATTATTTTTAATTGAGTGTATTATTCTCTCTTTTTATGTTTATAAAATTAATTATTATTAAAGAAAATAGTTTTGCTCATTCTTTGTTAACTGTATAAATTATATACTTGTTATTTACAAATGTTTTATTATATTACTTTTTTAATTATATATAAGTATATATATATTATGATATATATACTTAATACGCCTTTAAGATGATTCGAACATCTAACCTAAATATTAACAGTATTTCGCTCTACCTTTGAGCTATAAAGGCTTATATATATATTTAAAGTTAAAATATATAATAATACTTCTAAATTACAAATAATTTGTAATATAATTTTGGGAGGATACCTTGACTTGAACAAGGAAATACTATGCCACATACAGTTGTTTTACCTTTAAACTATATCCACCTATAGCTAAATAGAAAATATATTATACTTTTTGTTAATAATAATAAATTATTATTAAAATACTTTAAGCGGATATGAGATTTGAACTCATATTATTGTGTCCGTAGCACAATATTCTTGCCATTAAATTAATCCGCTTTATAATTTAAGGATCAAAATGTATATTATTTTAGAAAAATCTATAAAAAATTATACAATATACATATACACTAGTGAATTAAAAGATATAGTTATAATAATATATTATGTTGGAGCGATTCGAACACTCAATAGTAAATACCAAAAATTTATGACTTGCCAATTAGTCGACAACATATATAGGTGACAAGACTTGAACTTGTAAAGTTATACACTACTCCATCCTAAGTGGAACCTGGTTACCAAATTTCAGCACACCTATTTTAGTTGCTCGAGATAAGACTTGAACTTATAACCTAAACATCTTCAGTGTTCCGCTCAACCAATTGAGCTTCTCGAGCTTTTTTGTTTTATTAATCTATTTTTAATATTATGAATTTATATATTATAATTTATGGAGATATTAGGACTCGATCCTAAAATAACGAAATGCAAATTCGCAGTTTTACCAGTTAAACTATATCCCCTTTTATATCCGAGAAACGACTTGAACGTTTACGATTAACATCAATAAATCTTAAGATTATCCTGTCTACCAATTCCAGCACTCGGATTAATAAAATAAAAAATATTAATATTTTTTAAGGTTTTTATAAGGCCAGAATGATTCGAACACTCATCTAAGCTGTCATGAGCAGCTGGCTCTACCGATTAAGCTATAGCCTTATTGAAGATATTTTAAATTATTATTTGATAAATAATATCTATTATTTGTAATATTTAATGTTTTATTTATTTTGAGAAATAGGTGAGTCGGACACCTGACCATTCGTGTGTAAAACGACTGCTCTACCACTGAGCTAATTTCTCTAAGTTTATTGTTTAGAATATACTCCATTATACTTAGTGCGGATTAAGGATTTGCACCTTAATCATTTGGTCATGAGCCAAATATGTTACTATTACACTAATCCGCATTGTTTTTTAAGATAACCCAGGAGAGATTTGAACTCTCGTTTCAACAGTGAAAATGTTATGTCTTAACCAAACTTGACCACTGAGTCTTAGCCTAGTGTAAGTATTGCACTTACTTCCACCGATTACAAAACGGTCGCATTACTTTTATGCTAACCAGGCATTTTTAAGCTTTTACTTAAACGAATAAATAATGATAATTGTATTATTTAGTAAATTATATAATTAGTACTTTATGCCTGAAGACATCAAAATCCTTATAGCTAAAGCCTATATTGATTAACTTAAATAAACTATAATTTTAATTTATTTAAGTTATCAAACGTAATGTTTTATCACGTTTATAAGAGTATCATAAAGTGAGTTTCGCGCTTATATGCTTTCAGCGCTTATCTTTAATTGACGTGGCTTTCTTGCCATGCCTATAGCATGAGTGAACAGCATGGTTAGCAATTACTAACCATTTAATAACTGTTACTTCCATCTAAGTTAGGATGGTAATATGTCGTATAAACAACAAGTAAACTATAGGTCAACATACCCAATTCCTTTCGTACAAGGGGGCTATCTTTATTTTACTCTAATTTCCTCTAGAAGATAGAAACCATACTGTCTCACGACGTATTAAACCCAGCTCGTGTAGCTCTTTAATCGACGAACAGTCGAACCCTTCATGATTCCTGCGTTCATGTGGATGAGCTAAGCCGACATCGAGGTGCCAAACCGCGCACTCAATTTGTACTCTCTTGCGCACATTAGCCTGTTCAAATTTTCTTGTTTTAAAAAGATTCAGACTATTTCATTATTTATGTTATATATGTATATATTGTCTAATTTCCACTTATTCAACCTTTTATGCCAAAAGATCCTATACGTGATTTAGATTTTAATTTTGTATGTTGTATATTTGATTTTAAATTTCCTTTTAGTAATACAGTAGATAACCCTTTGTAAGATGAATCTATATCTCATAAATTTCCTTTATATCTTAATCTAGATAAGGATCTTGATGCTGTATATCTTCTTGTTAATCTACCTTTTGCTTCTAATCTAAAACCTGTTACGTGTTTATATTTAAGATTATTAATTATGTATTTTTTAAGTAATTTTTTGTTTTTGCTAAAATCGTTTATTAAATTTAATTTATTAGATATTAATTTATTATTTCGTGTATTTACTTTAATTTTTAATTTATTTAAAAATCTTATAATTTTTCTTCTATTTCTTGTTATCTTTAAGGAAATAGATTCAGATAAGATATCACTATTCAAGTAAAATCGTTTTAAATTTACTATATTAAACTCTATATTTTTATTATATATAATTTCTAAATATTTTTTTAAAAATTGTAAATAAGTATAATTAAATTTAGATCTATTAATATAAATTAATTGTTTATAATATAAATAAATTTCTATTTTTCTTAAGGATTTTTTTAGAAGTTTTTTATAAAACTTAATAATATATTCAGAAATACCTAAATATTTTTCACCTTTATCTTTATCGTTTAATATTTTTATTATATTTTTATCATTATTGACTGTTTTTAAGGTTTGAATTGTTTTTATATCGAATACTTTTAATCTTTGAAGTAAAAATTTTTTAAAACTTATTTTTTTTTTATATTTTAATTTTATTTTTTTTAAAAAAGTTTTTATATATCTCTTTTTAAGAGTTAATAGATAATTAGTTTTTTCCCTATTAAAAACATATATTGTAATATGTACTTTATTATTTGTATGTTTAAATTCCCCTTTACTAATATAAATCTTATTAGAAGACAATCTTCTTAATCTAAGTAATAATCTTTTAGCTCGTAATTTTTTATCTACATCTTCATTATATAAAGAGAAATAACCCTTTATAATTTTAATAGAAGAATTAGTACTAGTAGGTATTGCATTTAACGCATTATTATTATAAACATATATACTATTATTTCATTCTCTAATTGAAGAGGGAAAATGCTTATTATTAACAAAACTTTCCTTACTATTGTTATTTTTCTGATTTAATGTAATTAAATCAAGTTTTTTTTCTTTTGAATAAAATTTAAACAAATTTAGCATATTCTTATCTTTATTATAATAAATGAAACTTTTATTAGTTTCATTGTCTTGGCTATTTACCTTATATCATTATAGTTAATTATTTAAACTATAATTATTATTATTATATTACATATATACATAAATACTGGATTATTAAATGATTAAATCATAATTTAGTCGTTGAACGTTCTTATATATGTCAATATTTAACAAAAATAAGTTTCGCTTCAAATTAACTATGTATAGTTTTTTTTGAAATTTACCCAGATAAATTACAATATTTTAAAATATTGTAAGGACTAACATTCTAAATCCCTAGCGTAACTTTTTCAAAAATCCAAGACCTTTCCTTTCAGTATCTTGTGATCATATGCCCCGCTTACGCGACTGATGGACTTGTAGGTCTGACAGTAAAGCAAGATTAAGCCATTAAACTTTTGAAGTATTATGAAATATCATAGTAGATTAATACTACTACAATTAAAAACATTAATAACAATTAATATCTTTATACAACTATTTACCATATAGTTAAAATCTTACTTAAATAAAAAATTAAATTGTACTTAAAGCAATTAATAACTGAATTATTACTTATTTATAATTAATAGCAAATTAAAACTTAATGAAAAAAAAATTCATTAAATTTTGCATATATATGCAATTTTACTAATAGAATTTTGGATATACCCAGGTACTTTTTATGGGATCTGTGCCCCGCATAAACTGTCTTCCAATCAACCGGCTGTAATAAAGTAAATAAAGGTGTCTCATTGTTGTTTAAAAATAGGTTTAGAATTTGTATAAAAAACTATACAATATTACTAAACAAACTACCTTATACACTTGAAATTCTTATACTACAACCTAAATTAGTAACAGTAAAGCTGCATAGGGTCTTCTCGTCTATCTAGAGGTAAACAGTATCTGCACTGCTATTCCAATTTCACTGAGCCAATCATCGAGACAGCTGTTGTATCGTTACATCATTCATGCAAGACCGCATTTAACGGCCAGGGTATTCCGCTACCTTAGGACCCTCATCGGTAAGGCCGCCGTTTGTCGGGGTTTCCTTCAAAACCTAATCTTTAACAATTAAGTAAATTCGTTACCCAGCCGACACAGGGCAGACATCACACTCAATATGTCGATATTTATCTTAGCAGAGTGCTTTGTTTTAATTAAACAGTCGTACAACACTATTCCATGCTTCCTCTTCCCTTGATTTATTTTTATATAAACCTACTAGGAATGGCCCACCTTATCCCGAAGTTACGTGAGTCAATTTGCCGAGTTCCTTAATGATTGTTTACTCAAACGCCTTCGTATTCTCTACTAGCTTACTTGTGGTAGTATCTAGGTACGGTTTTTTGTGACTGTAATATTAAATCAATATTTAATATTACATCTTCAGATTTTCCAGAACTAATTTAACTTTAATTAGTTTTGTCTGTTGAAATAAAAATTTCATCGTTGTTTTTTTCTACTTCTATTCTAAATTATTAAACAATAATTTAAAGGTAATAAAGTAAAAGATAATAACAACTTAGAAGCCGTTAATTAATAAAATACCATAAGCTTAAGGCGAGCAATATCTTTTTCGTTACTCATATCAGCATTCTCTCTTGGATTATCTAATTTTTTAATCTTATAAAGAACAAATCTAAGATTTATCCAATGTTCCGCTACCCCATATATAAATATATTTATATATGGACAAGGTTTCGGTATATTATTTAGATCCGTTATATTTTCGGTGTGATCTTCTATAAAATAAATCAGTGCTCTGTTACGAGGTCTTCAAAAAATGGCCGCTTCTAAGCCTATTTCCTAATTGTATTCAAAGACACATCCTTTATTTCACTCAATAATAATTTTGGAACCTTATTAACTCTTGTTCAGGGCTGTTTCCCTTTAGACATACAACCTTATCGTACTATGTCCGATTATTTAATATTTATCTTAACCCTTCCGAGTGCAAATACTCTCCGATAAAATCTTTTACAATCCCCCGATATACACAAAATTATTTATAAACAATTTTGATCGAGATCACAGTTCTGTACCTGCTAAGATATAAATTAAACTACCTACTTATATAGGTTTCGCGGAAAACCAGCTAAACTAGTCAGTTTTGTCTTTCACTAACTTACCACTATTCCTCGGATATCTATACAACGATAACCCGTTCGGACCTTTATAATCCTGATAATAGTAAGATCACTAGTCTCCGGGTCTAACTTTAGATACTTTATCATTTTTTCATAATCGATTTCTCTTAGCATATTTTGGTTTATAAATTAGTTTGATTTCACATAATTTTTATTTACCTACTTGCTTGCATCTAAAATTAACTTGCTGACCCATTATGCAAAAGGTACGCTCTTATTAATTATTTAAATTTTACTTGAGCTGCTTATAAAACTACTATTAAATAATTTCCCTCACGGTACTTTTCACTATTGCGTATAAGACCATATTTAGCCTTAGAGGAAGGTTCCCCTTTATTCAAACAGAAAATCCATTTTACTTTTAAAATATAAATAATTTAATTATTTATAATAGGCTATTCTACCTTACTTCACATTATATGTAGAATCTCGTTTGATTTCTTTTCCTAAAATTACTTAGATATTTCAGTTCATTTTGTTTATTTAAAAGATTTCTCTTAAAAATTTTCTTTGGTTTATAGCAATTATTCATAATAATTTCTTTTTATACTGATTTTGATAGATATAAATATTTATCAAAAAATAATATATTCCTTATACTTTATATACTAGATATATATCTTATATATTATGGCATTTAGTTTTTTAAGTTAAAAAACTATTAACTAAAAATGAATTTTATGTATTATTATAGAATATATAAATTATAATTAAGAATTTTTAATTATTAACATATACTATTTGTTTTCAATTTTTGAATTGAATATTATTCGTTTGTTTACTCTCTATTTTTAATGCGTTTTTCCCCAATTCAAAAGCGAACCCTAATGTTAAAATAAGAAAAAATACTAACATTATTATTAATCCATATATACCATTAGTATATGCACTAACTACATATGGATATACTAATAAAATTTCTAAATCAAATAATAAAAATAAAAGTGCGAATATAAAAAAAGAGATACTAAATTGTGTTCTATTTTGTCCTAAAAATGAATGAAATCCACATTCAAAAGCACTATTTTTTTCTTGATAAGGATTGTGTGAAGATAATAATATATTTGCTACCAATATTATTATAGCTAATATAGGTATAAATACAAAAAAAAAAGTCAGACTTGTCATGTTTTATTTCTTTATTGTCCTAATTAAATAGTAAGAAAGATCGTAAATAAAAATAATTAACTAATGAGGTAAGCTAATGAAAATAAATAATATTTTTAGTAATAAAAATATTATACTAAAATATTATTTTTGTTGTGAAGTTGCTAAATCTATTAAGCTATTTTCTAATAAAGATACAAAAGGTACAATTATTAAGAAATGAGCAAAATAAAGAACAGTTGAGATTTGTCCAAATTCTATAAATGGAGACTCCACATGTTTTGCTCCAAGTTGCATTAGTATTAAGAAATTTGCTATAAATATATAAAATACTATTTTACTTAAAGGTCTAAACTGTATACCTCTTACTTTAGATAAATCAGCAAAAGGTAATATCAATAAAGCTAATAAAGCAGAAAACATGGCAATAACACCTAATAATTTATTGGGTATAGATCTTAATATAGCATAAAAAGGTAAAAGATATCACTCTGGTACAATAGCAGGTGGTGTTTGCATAGGATTAGCCATAACATAATTTTCACAATCACCTAATATATTAGGCATGAAAAATACAAATATTGATAAAACTAATATAAATATAAAAATTGTAATTAAATCTTTAAATAAAAAATATGGAGCAAAAGGTAATCTATCATAATTACCTGATACACCTAAAGGATTACCAGATCCACTTGTATCGTGTAATGCTATTAAATGCATTAAGGCTAGAGCAGCTAATACAAATGGTAAAACAAAATGTAATGCAAAGAATCTATTTAATGTTGCGTTATTTACAGAAAAACCTCCTCAAATAAACTCAACTATATCTTGACCTACTCAAGGTATTGCACTCATTAAGTTAGTAATAACTGTTGCACCTCATAAAGACATTTGTCCATAGGGTAAAACATAACCCAAGAATGCAGTGGCTATCATTAATATTAAAATTATTGTACCTATTGTTCATGTTAATGTTCTAGGAGCTTTATAAGATCCATAATATAAACCTCTACCTATATGTAAATATACTAAGAAGAAAAAAGCTGAAGCTGTATTTGAGTGTAAATAACGTACTAATCATCCATTATTTACATCTCTCATTATATGTTCTACTGAATCAAATGCTTCTAATACATTAGGAGTGTAGTGCATACCTAATGTAACACCAGTTATTATTTGTATTACTAAACAAACTCCTAATAGTGATCCAAAGTTTCAAAGATAACTTATATTAGATGGTTGAGGTGAATCTATTACATATGAATTTACCATCTTTAGTAAAGGGTGACTTTTCATAATTCTCATTTTTTGATTTTATTATTATTATTAGGTTATTGTTTTTTATAATAATTGGTTAAAAAAATTAATTAATTATAGTTATTATTATTTATTAATAACTTCTATATTAAATAAAAATTAGTTGGTATTAAAGATAAACTATATATTAAACAAGGTATTAGTACTATAAATGCAATAACAATAGGTAGTAATATTGTTCAACAATATGACATTAATTGATCAAAACGTATTCTAGGGAAAGAAGCTCTTACTCAAATAAATACAAATATTAAGAAAGAAGATTTTATACCTAGCATTATACTATATATTAAACCTTCTGTAAAAAAACTAAGTAAATTTATATTTATTTCATTATAAATAACTTCTATATTAAATATATACAGAATATTTATTATTGAGTCTATTGATATCATATGTAAATAACCCCCTAAAAATAATAAACTAGTAAGAATACAAATTAAAACAATACTAGCATATTCTGCTAAAAAGAAAAATACAAATATTACAGCAGAATGTTCTGTCATAAATCCTGAGACTAACTCAGATTCTGCTTCAGCTAAATCAAAGGGAGCTCTATTAGTTTCTGCTATACATCCTATAAAGAATATAATAAATATAGGTAATAAAGGTAAAAAGAAATATATTGCTTTTTGTGCTTCTACAGTAACTGTTAAGTTTAAACTACCAGTTAATAAAACAACTAATAATATTGCTGAACTTAATATTAATTCATAGCTAATTAATTGTGCAGTACTTCTTAAAGAACCTAAAAATGCATATTTAGAATTAGCAGATCAACCTGCTAATAATATACCATATGTAGATAAAGATGAGACTGCTAACATATATAAAATACCTAAATTTAAATCTCCTGTGCTCAATCCAGGACCATAAGGTATTACTGCATAACCTAATAATGAGAACGTTAATGTTATTACTGGTCCTAAAAAGAATAAAATTAAATTCGCTTGTGTTGGACCTACATATTCTTTTATTACTAATTTTAGTGCATCCGCAAATGCTTGTAGTAATCCATAATATCCTACTATATTAGGACCTAATCTACGTTGCATACTAGCCATAGTTTTTCTTTCTGCTACTGTAGTAAAAGCTACTACTAATAGTGCAGGCACCATAACTAATAATACTTCTATAATTGATATAAATGTTTGCATATATATGCTTATATATATATATATACATATACATATATGATGTTTAATTAATCATCTCTTTTCTATATGTTGTTATGTATTTCTAAAAATATATATTTTTCATATTTAATATTACAGACACAAATCTACTTTTTAAATACATAAATATATAATTATTTGCTTAAGTTTTTATAATTACAAAATTTTTTGGGGCATTTTTAACTTAAAAATGTTTAGTTAAGTATTGCATGTTAAAATGAATTTTTTTTTATTGTTGATTTATCAATTTTACTAAAATAATTAATATTAATAAGTGCAAATAAAATTAGTATTAATTCTAAATAGTCATCTTTATTTGCACTTAAATACATTATAGATATATAGAATATTAAACCTATTAATATATATAAAGCATAAGATGTTACAATACCTGTACTTAAAGTACTTATAGTTCTACTTATCTCAGTTAATTTTTTTTCCAAACCAAACGGTCCGAAAATTTCAACAGATCCTTTATCCATAACTTTAGTAGTTTGACCTCCTAGTTCAAGTATAACACCTGTTATGTATTTATTATAATATAATTCAACTAAGAAACGTTGATTAAAAAAGCTAAATATGTTATAACCAATTTTAGACAATTTAAAATTAATAAGTAACATAGGATAAAATTCAGTAAATAATATAGATAATATACTTAATGTAATAGTAAAGAATAAAGGCAATAATTTATAAAAAGTAGGTACTGCAAACTCAGTATCTAACATAATTTCGTGTTTAGGATGTATAAACAGACTATTATCAGAAAAGAAATCAGAACCTAACCCTATAAAAATATCTTTAGTTAAATAACCAAAGAAGATAGAAAAGATTGCTAATATAATTAAAGGTGTACTCATAAATATGTCGCCTTCATGTGCTGTACTACTATATAAATCTTTAGATTCTTTATAATTAATTAAAGGTCCATTAGGGTTTGTTAAAAATGTTAAATATAATACTTTAACTGAATATAAAGTTGTAAACATAGCACCTATAGTTGCTATATAATATACTATAATACTTGATAAATGATATTGTCCATATGCAGATTCTAAAATAAAATCTTTTGAATAGAAACCTGTCATATAAGGGAAAGCTACTAGACTTAAAGAAGCAATTAGCATAACAGAATAAGTTAAAGGTAAATAAGATATTAAACCTCCATATTTTCTAAAATCCTGGTTATCAGCTACAGCATGAATTACAGCACCCGCCCCTAAAAATAATAAACCTTTATAAAAAGCATGGTTTACTAAATGAAATAAAGCTATATTATATGAAGATAATCCAACAGCTATAACCATCATACCTAACTGACTCATAGTAGAATATGCTATAACTTTTTTGATATCTTGTTGAAATAATCCTATAAGAGAACTAAATACAGTTGTTATAGCACCTAATCATAAACAAAGTAATAATACAGTTGAACTGTATTCTATTAAAGGAGAAGCTCTCATTAATAAATATACACCCGCTGTAACCATAGTAGCTGCATGTATTAAAGCTGAAACAGGAGTGGGCCCTTCCATAGCCATAGGTAATCATACATGTAAACCTACTTGTGAACTTTTAGCCATAGCACCTATTAATAAACAAATACCTATAATAATAATAACATTTTCACTATAAAATGGTGCAAGTGAAAATACTGTAGTATAATCTATATTCCCAAATGATCATAATATTGCAAACATACCTATAGTTAAGAAACAATCTCCTACTCTATTTGTTATAAAAGCTGAGATAGAACTTTGATTTGCTGCTATTCTAGTGAATCAAAAACTAACTAATAAATAGGAACATACACCTACACCTTCTCATCCTACAAACATTAATAAAAAATTGTTTGCTGTTACTAATATTATCATCATAAATGTAAATAAACTTAAGTAACTGAAGAATCTTTGATTGTGTGGATCGTGACTCATGTAACCTATAGAGTATAAATGTACTACAGATGATACTATTAATACAGGTATTAACATAGATACTGTTAATGAATCAAAATTAAAAGCTCATGAAACATTTAAAGATTCTGCATCTACTCATCTGAATAAGTAGATTTTATTAGGTATATTATTTAACCCAACTTCTATAAAAGTTAATATAGCTAATATTGTTGTTATTATTACAGAACTACATGTTATTATTTGTGATCCGCTAACTCCGACTTTTCTACCAAAAAACCCGGACATTATTGATCCTAATATTGGTAATACTATTAAAGCTAGATACATTATTTATATTCTATTGCTATACTTCCTCTTAATCTATAAAAAGCTACTAAGATACCTAATCCTATTGCAGATTCCGCACCTGCTATAGCTATTATATATATAGAAAAAGTTTGTCCTAATATATCATCAAAGCTTAGTGAACTTATCAATATTAAAAAGGTAATAGATAATAACATTATTTCAATTGAAATAAGCATTAATATTATATTTTTTCTGTTTAAAACGAAACCTAAAATTCCTATTAAAAACAAAATTAGTGAAAACTTCATTTAATATTTATAGACTAATTTATGATTTTTTTATTATTGTTTTATATAAAAATATTATTTTCAATAACTTTTCATTCTGAAAGGTTTAAATAATCAATTTTATTAATTATAATACGTTTATATGTAAACGTGTTTTAAATAAACGGACAAATCTAGGTAATATATATTTTGAAAATATATATATTATTAACACAAGTGATAAGAAGTTAAATGTAACTTGGTTAACAAAGAAAAATGGTACTAATTGTGGCATTTTGCAAAAAATACTTTTTGATACTTTTTATATCAATACTCTAAATGAGATTAGTTTTTTAAGGAATAAGGAAGAATCGAACTCCTTCTTAATGATCTGCAATCAAAAGGCAGAAACCATCTGCATCTTATTCCTATATAAGAGTATTCTTATATAATTAAGCTACATATAGTAAAAGGAATGCCATCATTAAAGCAAACAATCCTGTAGCTTCTGAAAGAGCAAATCCTAATATAGCGTAAGAGAATAATTGTCCTCTTAAAGAAGGATTTCTAGATACACCTAATATTAAAGCACCGTATACTATACCAATTCCAACTCCAGCTCCTATTAAACCTGTTGTAGCTAAACCTGTACCTATTATTTTTGCTGCTTGTATCATTTTATTTAAAAATTTTTGCTATAAAAGAAACTTTTATTTTTAACAATTAAAGATTTAATTTAAAATTAATTTTTTTTATTATGAACCTCAGTAATATACTGATATATATAAAAATAATCAGACTACATCTACAAAGTGTCAATATAAAATAGCAGACTCTAGACCTAAATGATGATTCTCTGTTAAATGATAAGCTAATAAACGTCATAATCCTACGGCAAGGAATGCAGTACCTATCATAACATGTAATCCATGAAATCCTGTACCAAAATAAAAACAAGTAGCATATGTACCATCTGAAATAGTGAAAGAGGATACTGTATATTCAATACCTTGGAATCCAGTAAATATTATAGCTAATACTACAGTATATATTAAACCATATAAAGCACCACTTCTATTACCTTGAATTAAAGAATGATGGGCATATGTTACTGTAACACCAGATGATAATAAAATAATTGTATTTAATAAAGGTAATTCAAAAGGATTTATAGATTCTATACCCATAGGTGGTCATTTTGCACCTAATTCTATAGTAGGTGATAAAGCACTATGAAAAAAGGCTCAAAAAATAGCTAAGAAGAATAAAGCTTCAGATACTATGAATAAAGCAACACCCATATTTAATCCTTTTTGTACAGCTAATGTATGATTACCTAAGTATGTTCCTTCTGATATTACATCTCTAAATCATAAACTCATACTATATACTAAACTTATTAATGCTATAAATAAAACATAAAGAGCATAAGAAAAACTATGAAAGGATAAAACAGCACTTAATGTAACTGCTAATAAAGACATGCTAGTATTTAAAGGTCAAGGACTTGGAGAAACTAGATGGAATGGATGTGCTTGAAAATTACTACGTGTTAAAATTGTCATTATTTTATTAATATTTAGTAACACTTTTAAAAAAATTTTAAATTAATATAGCATCTGCAGAAAAACTAATTATTGATAAAATATTACATAAATTTAATATTTCATTTGGAGTTAATATAAATAATAATGTAAGTAAACTTAATATACTTATTGTTATAGAAAAGATATTAGATAGTGAAACTTCAACATAAATATAAGATTTTTCATATTGAGATTTATCAAAATATATTGTTTTTATTACTGTTAAATAATAAACAGCACCTATAACACTAGTTAATATTCCTACTAAAACTAATATAGTCTTATTATTATCTAAAGCTGTAGCTAAAACCATTTGTTTTCCAAAGAATCCCACTAAAGGTGGTAAACCTACAAATGAAAAAAATGTAATTACTAAACATAAAGCCAATATAGGATTAATAGAAAAATATCCTTTTAATTGACTAATCAATTGTATAGGACTATTATTCTTTTCAGATAAATTATTATATTCTGAAACATTTGTATAATATAGATATAAACTATATCCTATACCAATAATGATCATAAAAGCATTTAAGTTAGTCAAGATATATTGAATTATATAGAATATAAATGCTTGGTATGATTCTATACTATGGACTATTAAAGCTAACAGTATAAATCCTATATGAGATATTGTACTATACGCTAGAAGTCTCTTTATTCTTGTTTGTGTCAATCCTAAAATAGTTCCAATTACTAAAGAGAAAAAACAGCTTATTGATAGACTTGTTGTTCAAGAATAAAATTGTGTTGTTGAATATAATAAAGAACTAGTGTAATGTACTAATTCTAATAATAATATTAATATAGCAATTTTACCTAAGATTGCTATAAATGTTGTTACGATAGTAGGTACACCATCATAAACATCAGGTGATCATCAATGAAATGGAGCAGCAGCTATTTTAAATAAGAATCCTACAGATATTAATAATAAACTATAAAATATATAACTATGCATATATCAAGTTGAATAGTTTATATATTTTTCTGAATCAGATATAATAGAATATATACCATCTAAATTTGTTAAACCAGAGTTTGCATAAATTAATCCTATACCTAATAAAATAAAACAAGAAGCTAAACCACCTAGTAAAAAATATGTTAAAGCTGAACCTGTAGACGATTCGGAGTTTCTATGCATAGATGATATTATATATAAACTAAAGCTTTGTAATTCTAAACATATATATATAGAACCTAAATCTGCACTTGCCATTAATAATGTAGCTCCACTTATAACAAAAATTATTATTAATGCATATTCTATAATAGTAAATTGTTCTGATACTTTATTTAAAATATTTGTATATTGTTTTACTTTTTTAAATAATATATCTGTTAAAGATGTAGAATCTCCTACATATTTTTTTCTTGGATAAAATGCTGTCATTAATAATATTATACCACAAATTAACAATATAAATATTTGAAAAGTATGTGTTATAGCTGTAACATTAAATAATCCTCCATATAAACCTATTCCTTTTTCTAAATATGTTATATGAAAGCTTGTATAAGCTGATATTAAACTATAAAATATTATTAAAATACCTATACGACTATATAATATAGCAGTATCAGGTCTAACAGTTAAACCATTTGAAAGTAATAATAATAAAAGAAATGTTAATATCATAATAAAAGTTTTTGAATAATATATAGATCTTGTTAGTTAAGGCGAAAAAAATCTTCTTTTTTTACTAGAAAATTTAAGATCTAGGAAAATATGTAAATTTTTGTAAAAATATAAATATAAATTAAATACAAGTAAAATAAATTATTATAATTTTTTATTATAATTTATTTTGTAATAAATAAATTAATGTCAATATTAAGATGAAACTAAAGAATCTAAATTTGTTGAATAATCATTTATTGAATCAAAAGTATATAATAAACTATAAGTATAATAATGTAAACCATCTAATATAACAGAAGGATATATACCTAATATAACAGTAAATAAAACTAAAGTTAAAAGAATACAGAACTCTCTTTTATTAATATCTGGTATATATTTAGTTCATCCTTGTAAAGAATAAGAACCACCAAATGCTATTCTATTATACATGAATATAGTATATGCTGCAGAGAATATTATTGAAGATGCAGCTAAAGCACCTGCTATAGGTAATCTTTCAAATACACCATATAAAGACATAAATTCTCCTATAAAATTTAAAGTAAGAGGTACACCACAATTACCAAGAGATAGAATGAAAAATAATAAAGAAAATATAGGCATTACTTGTGCTATACCTCTATAATAAGTTATTAATCTTGTTCCTGATCTATCATATAATACTCCTCCAGCACAAATAAATAGACCAGAAGATACAAAACCATGAGCTAAACCTAAACTTATACCTCCTTGTATACCTTGTAAAGTATTACTAAATACACCTATTAAATAAACAGCAGCATGTGATACTGATGAATATGCTATAAGTTCTTTAACATCTATTGTTCTAAGTGTACTTAAACTAGCATATATTATTGTTAAAACACCAATCAAGAATACTATATATGTATAATATAAAAAAGCTTTTGGAACTAAAGGAAGTACTAATCTAAATACACCGTATAAACTTAATTTTAAAACTATAGCAGCTAAAACAATACTACCTGATAAAGGAGATTCAACATGAGCTTTTAATAATCAACTATTTAAATAAATAGTTGGTGTTTTAACAGCAAATGCTATAAATATTCCTATAAAAATAAATAATTGTGTTATATAAACAAAATTTGTTTTAGATAAAACATCAAAATCAGTACATCCTATTAATGATAACATAGTTATAATAGATAATAACATAAATAATGAACCTATAAAAGTATATAGGAAAAAATAAAAACTTGCTCTTATTTTTTCACTTGAACCAAATATTCCTATTAATATAAATAATGGAGCTAAAATACTTTCAAAGAATATATAAAACATTAATATATCTAATACTAAAAATATCATTAATAATAATGTTTCTAATAATAACATTATTATTAAAAAATATATTGTTTTGTCTTTTATAGATTTTCAATTTGATATTATTGCGATAGGCATTATAAATGTAGTTAATAAAACGAAATATATAGATAGACCATCTACTCCTAAATAAAAATCATAATGACCTATAGTATAATGTTCTTGAATAAATTGAAAATGTTTACTGCTATTATCAAATAATACTCATACTATTAGAGAAATAATTAAATCTATAATTGTAGCAAATAAAGCTGTAGATTTTACTATTTTTGAATTCTCTCCTATATCAAAAGATAAGTAAAATGAAACTAAAAATATTCCAATTAAGGGTATTAAAATCAAAGTTAATAATAACATAAAAAAAAAAAAAAATAAATAAAAC
>Ga0255334_1000646_pt1 | contig 24299 bp, 20 predicted proteins | sample EtOH5_35cm_T3_12_FD_202080 | JGI IMG/M metagenome (GOLD analysis project Ga0255334, IMG submission 202080) | Sandy soil microbial communities from University of British Columbia, Vancouver, Canada - EtOH5_35cm_T3_129 | ecosystem: Engineered > Artificial ecosystem > Sand microcosm > Unclassified ... | reverse complement strand
GCCCTACCAGTTGCGTGCGCTGGTTTACCGAATCCATTACACCAGCCATGCCCAGACTCCTACACCAACGCTAAGTGTGTTGCGACGCACATTCATCACTAAACGGCACGGCGCTTGCTTTTTAACTCTTATGAACACAGAACCGACATTTTTCCGACGCCTGACATCACCTTTCCGCAGATTGCTCTGTGCAATGTCGGCCGTTTGCCTGTTCAACGCTGGCAGCCCTGCCCTTGCTGACGCGGTTACCTTGCCTGACATGCTTATCGGCGTCACCCAGGGCTTTCTTGAATTCACCGTAGAAGACTATCTGGCGACCAGTCAAATGGAAGGTCGCTACGAAATCCAGGTCAACCAGCTCGATCCGCGGCTGCGCATGCCCATGTGCGACAAGGAATTGACAGCCAGCCTCGAGAGCCCGGCCAAGCCGCTGGGCCGCGTTACGGTCAAGGTTCGCTGTGAGGGAACCTCCCCCTGGACGGTGTTCGTACCCGCTCAAGTCCGCCTGTTTCGCGACGTCGTGACCACCACCCGCCCGCTGCGCCGCGCCGACATTGTCGAACCTGCTGACGTGCTCCTGCGCGAACGCGATATCAGCCTGATCAACCAGGGCTACCTGACGACCCTCGACCAGGCGATCGGCCAGCGACTTACCCGACCAATGGTCGCCGACCAGGTGATTACCCTCGTTCACCTCGAGCAGGCGGAAGTCATTCGTAAAGGCGACCAGGTGGTGATTACCGCCCGCAGTGGTACGCTCAGCGTGCGAATGCCCGGCGAAGCCCTGTCCAATGGCGGCATGAGCGAACAGATTCGCGTGAAAAACCTCAACTCCAAGCGGGTCATCAAGGCGCAAGTCACCGCGCCGGGCCAGGTGGAAGTGTCTATGTAGGCACCCTTTCCTGAAGAAGTGGCGTTGCCCGAGGCTGTTCCCTAAACTGTGCCGCATGCAGAGAAGTGCTGGCGCATGCAGGCTCATTGATAAATGGGTCTAAAGTTTTCACAGGGAGAGCCGAAAACATGGCAAGCGTCCAAATACTCAGAGGTTTTTTACCATGGTCATCGATTTCAGCCGTTTGAACAGCTCCTCGCCACTTACGGGCAGTACACGTACCAGCGTTGCCAAGGAAACTGCCGAAGCCGGCAAATCCGCGCCGCTGAATACCCCGGCCGAACAGGCCAGCACCGTCAAAAGCGGGGAATCGGTACACCTCAGCAATGAGGCTCAACAGTTGCAACAGGTCACTGACAAGCTGCGCGATCAGCCTGCCGTCGACAAAGCCCGTGTGGCCGAGTTGAAAGCAGCGATTGCCGATGGCAGCTACAAAGTCGACAGCAACCGTGTAGCCAGCAAACTGCTCAACTTCGAAGCCCAGCGCTAGGCTACGGCCGCGCCAGGCTTTTGGACGCTTAAAACCCAAGGCCAGCCATGCACGACACTAACTTACTGCAACTGATCACCGACGACTTTGCTCCAGCGCAACGATTGCTGGAGTTACTGCAAGCCGAGTCCCTCGCCTTGCACGGTCGTGACATGCCACTGCTCGAAGACATTCTGGCGCAGAAGCAGGCATTGATCATTCTGCTCGAACAGCATGGCCGCAAGCGCAGTGAAATCCTCGCCAGCCTCAACCTGCCGGTCAATCGCAGCGGCCTGGAGCAACTGGCCAGCCATTCGAGCATCGGCGAAGAGTTGCTGGCGCAGAGCGATGTGCTGACCGACCTTCTGGCTCAATGCCAGGCAGCGAACGCCAATAATGGCCAGTCGATCCTGGTCCAGCAAGCCACCACGGCCAACCAGCTGAAAATCCTCACCGGCGGCGAACCGCCTGCCCTTTATGATGCTCGCGGATCAACCGCCAAGCTTGCGAAGCCACGCCCGCTCAGTCAGGCTTGAGCCTTCAAATGACCACGCCCTATCAAGACTTGCAACATGCTGGCAATATAATGGCCAGCCGTAGTCATATTTTGTCTGGAGATTGATGAACCGTGTCCAATGCCTTAAACGCGGAAGATGCCCCGCAGCCACCCAAGGTGCTTACCACGCCTTTGGAAATCTCCGGCAACCTGCGCCAACTGCAAGAAAGCCATGATCCGCTGATCATCACGTTCCATGAGCGCACTCAGCGCTTCCAGAGCTATCTGGTCGACGTGGACCGCGAAAGCCGCACCATCGCGCTCGACGAGATGATCCCGCGTGACGGCGAACGCTTCATGCTGGCGGGCGAACCGTTCAAGGTCGAAGGCTTTCACGACGGCGTGCGCATCGCTTGGGAAAGCAACGGTCAACTGACCATCGACGAATCCGGTGACAGTCGCTGCTATCGCGGCCCGCTGCCCGATGAAGTGGTCTATCACCAGCGCCGCAATGCCTTTCGCGCGGCATTGAAGCTGGCACAACTGGTCAACGTCGATCTGGACGGTGAAAAGCTCAAGGCGCCGATCAGCGGCAAGCTGCTGGACATTTCCGCCACCGGTTGCAAGTTGCGCTTCGACGGCGACATTACCGGCAGCCTGCAACTGGGCCAGGTCTACGACCGCTTTGCCGCCGCCCTGCCCTTCGGCAAAATGACGGCACCGGTCGAACTGCGCTACCTGCACTTCGAAGAAAAAATCTCCACCACCTTCGCCGGCATCCGCTTTCACAACATGAGCGGCCTGGTGCAGCGTCAGGTCGAGCGCTTCGTCTATCAGCTTCAGCGCGAAGCACGACGCTTCGACAAAGACGACATGTAATTCGAAGCGGCATGAAAAACGGGCAGTCCCTTGCGGTGACTGCCCGTTTTTTTTTGCGCCATTCGTTTGGTCTGCGCGGCTCACTGTAGGAGCCGGCTTGCTGGCGATGGATTCAAATGCGCAGTGTTCATCCAGTTAACATGCGTCTTCGTTAACGCTCATCGCCAGCAAGCCGGCTCCTACAGGTGGTGCGATTCAGGGTCGAGCCTCGGTGAAGCTTTGCTCGCGGCCAGCGTCCGGATCCTCGGGCGGATCGGTTTCTGGCGCGGGCTCAGGCTCGGGAGTTGGCTCGGGATTGACCGGACTCTGCATCTGGTCCTGCACCACTTGCTCATCGACCCGCGGATCAAGGCAAGCCACCAGCGGCGAACTCGACATGCTGTCCGGCATGGCGACGTGATGCAACGGCGCATCGTCCACCTGGTGCAGGTTGGTCACCGCTTTCGGGCGGATCCGCCACACCAGCACCAACGCGAAGAAACTGAAGAAGGCGTAAAGCATCTGGCTACCGAACATCTTCATCAGCACCCCGGCGACCAGCGGCCCGATACTGGCGCCGACACCGTAGGTCACCAGCAACATCGCGGTCAGGGAAACACGACGATCACCCTCGACGTGGTCATTGGAGAACGCCACCGCCAGCGGATACAGGCAGAACATCACCAGCGAACAGAAGAACCCGGCGACAAACAAAACCTCCAGCGGCACCTGTTGCATGATGGCCAGCGGCAACGCAGTCAGGGCCAGCACCACCGCAAAACAACGGATCAACAACGCCCGGTCATAACGGTCGGACAACCAGCCCAACGGCCACTGCACCAGCAGGCCGGCAAAAATGCAGCTACCCATGAACAGACCGACCTGCTCCGTGGACAACCCTTGCTGCGAGGCATACAGCGGCGCCAGACCGTAGAACGAGCCAATGATCAAGCCCGCCCCCAGCACTGTACTCAACGACTGCGGTACGCGTTTGATGAAGAATCGCGGTTCCATCGGCGCCGGGTGCAGAGGCGCCGGGTGAATCCGCCGGGTCAGGGCGACCGGTACCAGGCACAGGGCAAAGCACAGGGCGACCAGCATCAACAGCTCCAGACCGAGCGCCGGGTGCATGACCAGAATCAGTTGCCCCAGCACCAGGCCCAGATACGACGCGATCATGTATCCGCTGAACACCGTCCCGCGTTGTGAGGCTTCAGCCTGCTCATTGAGCCAGCTTTCGATGACCATGTACTGGCACATCATGCCGAGGCCGACGATGACCCGCAGGAATATCCAGGCAGGCAGCCAGTCCACCAGGCCGTGGCCCAGCACTGCCGCGCCGACGATCCCGGCGCAGGCCGAATAGGCGCGGATATGCCCTACACGGGCAATCAACCGGTGACCGATCTTGCCCCCCAGCACCAGGCCGAAATAGTTGGCGGCCATCAACGCACCGACCCACAGGCTGTCGACATGGTCGGCCGCCAGGCGCAAGCCCAGGTAAGTACTCAGCAGGCCCGAGCCGATCAACATCATCAGCGAGGCAAAATACAGCGCTCGAAAGGGTTTCCAGATTTGGCGCATCGGCGTTCCGAGCGGCTCCTTGCGGTGAGAAACGGGCTATCCGAAAGATAGCCCGAAGACGAAGGTTCGTCAGGCCTGGGCGGCCAGGACACGGCGCTCCCAGGGCGTAATTTCATCAAAGAAGCTGGTCAACTCCAGGGTCTTCGAAGCGACGTAGCCTTCGATGAACTCCTTGCCAAACAGTTCCTTCGCCAATTGGCTACGTTTCAGACGTTCGAGAGCGGCATGCAAGGTACACGGCAACGAAAGATTATCCGGCACCTCGAACTCACCCTGGATCGCTGCGCTCGGCTCCAGCTCTTTTTCAATACCGTACAGCCCCGCCGCCAGGCTGGCGGCGATCGCCAGATACGGATTGGCATCCGCCCCCGGCAAGCGGTTCTCGACCCGACGAGCGGCCGGCGAACTCGCCGGAATACGCAAACCGGCCGCGCGATTGTCGTGGGACCAGCAGGCATTGTTCGGTGACGCGAACGGATGACACAAGCGCTGATAGGAGTTTACGTTCGGCGCAAACAGTGCGGTGAAATCCGCCATGCCCGCCTGCTGACCGCCGATGAAGTGACGGAAGGTCGCAGTCGGTTCACCGGCCGCGTCGCTGAACACGTTACGCCCGCTGCCGATCTCGACGATGCTCTGGTGAATGTGCATCGAACTGCCCGGCGTATGCGCCAGCGGCTTGGCCATGCAGACCACGGTCAGGCCGTGCTTGAGCGCAACTTCCTTGAGCAGATGCTTGAACAGGAACGTCTGGTCGGCCAGCAACAGCGGATCGCCGTGCAGCAGATTGATCTCGAACTGGCTGACGCCCATCTCGTGCATGAACGTATCGCGGGGCAAACCGAGTGCCGCCATGCATTCGTAGACTTCACTGAAAAACGGGCGCAAGCCGTTGTTGGAGCTGACGCTGAACGCCGAACAACCGTCCTCGCGACGACCATCCAGGCCCAGCGGCGGCTGGAAGGGTTGCGTCGGGTCGGTGTTGGGCGCGAAGACAAAGAATTCCAGTTCGGTCGCCACCACGGGCGCCAGACCCAGTGCCGCATAACGCGCGACGACGGCCTTGAGTTGGCCACGGGTCGACAGGTTCGAGCTCTCGCCGGTCAGCTCGTCGGCATCACAAATGGCGAAGGCGCGTGGCTGCTTGCTCCAGGGCAAGCGGTGAATCTGCGCAGGATCGGGCACCAGCGCCAGGTCACCGTCGTCACTGCCGTAAAAACGCGCTGGCGGGTATCCGCCCATGATGCATTGCAGCAGCACACCCCGCGCCATCTGCAACCGCCGTCCTTCGAGAAACCCCTCGGCTGTCATGACCTTGCCACGGGGCACGCCGTTCAAGTCAGGCGTAACACATTCAATCTCATCAATGCCCGTCAGTCGCTGTGCGAGTGAGCGCTGGCCATCGGTAGTCATGACGCAATCCTTTGTTTGTGGTGCAAGCCGCGAACGGCGACCGTACAAAATAGGCTCCGCCTGTTCGGAATATCAAGCATTGCACACAAATACTCCCGACCGCCCCCCCCTTCCTGTCGGAGCCGGCTTGCTGGCGATGAGGCATTTGGATTCTGCGGCGTTCTTTCGGACGCCATCGCCAGCAAGCCGGCGCCTACAAGAGGTCGCGGTATTTCAGGGAAGATAAAGGCTGAATACGCCGCCGCCCAACGGGCCGCCATTGCTGATTTCGGTGCGTCCGCCGATGCCGTTGCGCTGATGCAACGCGGCAATCCGCCCGGCGAAATACAGACCCAGGCCAGTGCTTCCGCTGCTGTGGTTGATGCCCTGCACGTATTCGGCCTGACGTTCGATCATCTGGGCCGGGTAGCCGTCGCCGTCATCGTTGATCGTCAGCACCAGCTGTCCAGCCTCATCGCTGACGCTGATCAATACCGCATGTCGGGCATAACGGATGGCGTTGTTGATGCAATTGCCCAGCACTGACGCAATCAGCTCCCGGTCGAAGAAACCCAGCGGGCTCAGCGGGTCCACTTCGTAGGTCGCCATGATGCCGCGGCTGGCGAACACGTCCTGGTGGCAGGCCAGTTGTGCTTCGATGAAGTCATCGAGTTCGTGGTAGGCCGGTTGCAACGGCATCTGATTGACCCCGAGTTTGTACAGCCCCAGCAACTGCACGAGCATGTCGTTGAGGTGGGCGAACTCGAAATCGATCACGCCCTGCTCCGGGGTGTGCCGCGCCGGGTCGGGCAAACGCGCCAGCCATTGGCTGTGGGCCTGCATCAACATTGCCAGCGAGTTCTTCATGTCGTGCACGGTGGAAGCAATCACCGTGGAGAAATCCAGTGCCGGGTTGTCTTGGCTCATCCGCTGAACGCCTTGATTTTCAGTTTCTGATAACGCGCATACCGCGCGTCGGTGTCGGGCATCAGGCCGACCGTTTTCAGGCAGGCCCGACATTCTTCAAGCTCCGCCGAAGGCACGCTGGTGTCAGTGCCGTGCAGCAGCGACTGCGCCATGTTCAGCGCGATACTGATGTTTTTCGGTTGCATCGCCAGGGCTTTGCGAAACGCCGCCCGCGCCTCCACCAGGTTGCCGGTCTTGTACACCCGCACGCCTTGACGGTTGAGCTCCGCCGCATCGTTGCCGGAGTTGAGGATGGTCGGGTCGTCGGTCAGCTTGGCGATGCTTTTCATCACGGTCGGATCGTCGCCGTAGATTTCCACGCAGTTTTTCAGCATCGAGGCGCCGGCATCGGCCTGACCGAGCATTTGCAACTGCTTGGCCACCAACAGCGCCGCTTCGGCACTCATGAACTGCTCCATGCCATCGAGGCGCAACATGGCTTGCTCGGTGAGCTTTTCTGCGGTTTCGGCATCGTTGAGCAGCAGGCTGGTGGCCTTCATCAACCGCGCACGAATCTGCAGGCCCGGGTCGGAAGGGTTTTCCTTGGCCACGGCACTCAGCGTGGTGTTGATCTCCAGCCGCGTGCGGGTATCCAGGCCTTTTTCGCTGCCCTTGCTGATCAAGGCGTGGGCCAGGCCGAGGTTGCTTTCCGCATCCTTGAAGCGTGACTGGGCGCCTTGGCTGACCGCCTGTCGATAAGCCTTGGACGCCGTGTCGAAATCTTCGTTGGCCATCGCCAGTTTGCCCAGCAATGCCTGCCGGCGCACGGCCAGCGGCGACAAGCGAATTGCCTCTTCCAACACCTGTTGCGCGGCTTTGGTATCGCCTTCGGCGACCAGCACATCCGCCATGCCATCGTAGAGCGCCGGCATCATCGGAAACACTTTCAGGGCTTTTTCGTAGACGCCCTTGGCCTGGCTGACCTGACCGCGCTTGAACAGCAACTGGCCCAATCCGGCGAACGCCCACGGCAAAGGCCGATCGGCAATGATGCTGTCGTAGAGTCGCTCCAGCGCTTCGTTCTGATTCAAGTCACGCAAGGCGTCGGCGCGGTAGCGCAGGCACAGCGGCGAATAGCGGATGTCCTGTTTGCACAGCGCGATGCAGGCATTGAGCACTTCAACCGGTTTGCCGCGATCCAGCGCCTGCAGGATCGGCTTGAGCAACGTCTTGCGCTGCTCCAGACGCTCCAGGCGCTGGGCCAGGCCCGAGCGGTTGAACGGCTTGGTCAGGTAAGCATCAGGCTCATGCTCCAGCGCACTGAGCACCATCGCCTGGCTGGTCTCGGCGGTGACCATGACAAACACGGCCTCATGGCTGATCAGCTTCTCGACCATCAGATCTTCGAGCACCTGCTGGCCATTCTTCTTGCCGTCGCCGAGGTGAAAATCCTGCAGGATGAAATCGTAGGACTTCTGCGAACACATGCGCAGCGCCTGCTCGCCGGTGTCGGCGGTATCCACGTCCTTGACGCCCAGCTCACGCAGCATGGAACGGACCGAACTGCGGAAATCGGAGAAATCATCGACGATCAGAAAACGCTTTTGGTGATACGACAGCATCGAAGATTTCCAGGCAATTTTAAGAAGAAGATCATGACTGTCCGGGTTATCGGCCAGAAGGGCCATTCACTTGAAGAAATGAGAACTCATTTGCGTCGTTGGAGTGCAAATTTCAAAGGGCTGCGATTGCCGGCTAAATATTTGAAGGTGTTATTGAAAAACGGGATTATCCTGATTTATTGCAACGCGTCTGCTGCCCGTTTCAGATCAAGACGCTTCCTTCGTTGGCTAAGGCAGAAGTTATGACCACCACCCCCAATCGCTCCGTAACTTCTGATGAGCGAAAGGCCCCGCGCCCCAGCACACTGGACTTTCCGGTGGTGGGCATCGGTGCCTCGGCGGGCGGGCTGCAGGCGATAAAACTGTTCTTCGAAAACATGCCGCAAGATAACGGCATGGCGTTCGTGATCATTCTGCATCTGTCCCCTGACCACCAGAGCATCGCCGACAGGATCATCCAGGAATCGACCCAGATGCCGGTGCAACAGGTCACCGAAACGGTGTCCATCGAGAAAAACCACGTGTACGTCATTTCACCGGCGCAACGCCTGTCGATGAACGATGGTTTTCTTGAAGTCAGCCCCTGCCAGACGCGGGAAACCCGTCACGCTTCGATTGATCTGTTCTTCCGCGACCTGGCGGATGTGCATCGGGAACGGGCTTTCTGCGTGGTGCTGTCGGGCACCGGTTCCGACGGGGCTGTCGGCCTGTCGCGAATCAAGGAACAGGGCGGCGTCACGCTGGCCCAGGCACCGGAAGACGCCGAGTTTGACGGCATGCCCCGCGCCGCCATCGACACCGGTATGGTTGACCTGGTCCTGCCGGTCGTTGAAATGCCGCAAAAGCTGCTGGAGCTGTGGCGCAATTCTCAGGAAATCAGCTTGCCCACTGCCAGCGACTCCGAATTACAGAGCATTGCCGCCATTTCCGAACGTGAATCGCTGCTAGCCGAACAATTGCTGCACGATGTTCTCATCCAGTTGCGCACCGGCACCGGCCATGATTTCAAGCACTACAAACGCGCCACGGTGTTGCGTCGGATCGAACGGCGGATGCAGGTCACGGCCCAGCCGGACCTGGCGGCCTACTATCGTTATCTGCAAGACAATCCGGAAGAAACCAAGGCCCTGCTCGCCGACATGCTGATCGGCGTGACCAACTTCTTCCGCGACCGGGAAGCCTTCGAAGCGCTGGAACGCGATGTGGTGCCACAACTGGTCAGCGCAGCCGTGTCAGCGCAACCCGGGAAGGAAGAAATCCGGGTCTGGTCCGCCGGCTGTTCCACTGGTGAGGAGGCCTACAGCCTGGCCATGTTGATCAGTGATCAACTGCAAGTGGACGCCAGCGCAGCGTCGATGCAGCTGTTTGCCACCGACATCGATGAGCGCGCCATCAGCGTAGGCCGCGCCGGACTGTATCCGCTGGCCATCGTGACCGACGTCCCGCCCTCGCGCCTGCGGCATTACTTCCTCAAGGAAGACGACCACTATCGGATCCGCAAGGAAATCCGCGAAAAGGTCCTGTTCGCCAAACACAGCCTGTTGTCCGATCCGCCGTTCTCGCAGATCGACCTGATCGTGTGCCGCAACCTGCTGATCTACCTCGATCGCGAGGTGCAGCGCGAAATCCTGCAGATGTTCCACTTTGCCCTGCGCCCTGGCGGCTTCCTGTTTCTCGGCTCCTCTGAAAGTGCCGATGCATGCCACGAACTGTTCGCCCCTGTGGACAAGCGCAACCGGATCTTCCGCGCCAAGACCGGCACGGCCAACAGCCGTCGTACCCCGACCATGCCCCGCAGTGGCTACGTGCGCACCAACATTTCCCAACAGCCTGCGCAAAGCCACGTGCAACGCAAACTGTCTTTCGCTGATATCCATCAACGCGCCATAGAGCAGTCTGCGCCACCGAGCGTGATCGTCGATGCCAACGCCGACATTCTGCACATGAGCGAAAGTGCCGGGCGTTTCCTGCGGCATGTCGGGGGCGAGCTGTCGCGCAACCTGCTGACGCTGATCCTGCCGGAACTGCGCCTGGAGTTGCGCACCACGCTGTTCCAGGTCCAGCAAAGCGCGCTGCCGGTCAAATCCCGTGAAGTGCCGATCAAGCGTGATGACCGGCGTTACCTGATCGATCTGGTCGCTCATCCCTACAAGGATGAAGGCTCGGACAACGAGTACGTGCTGGTGATTTTCGAGGAGGTCGAAGTCGACCCTTCGGAACTGGCGGCAACCACCGTGCTGCAGACGGAAAGCCAGGTGCTGTCCAACCTTGAGCGCGAACTGCAACGCACCAAGCTGCACTTGCAGGACACCATCGAACAATCGGAAGTCTCCAGCGAAGAGCTCAAGGCGTCCAACGAGGAAATGCAGGCGATCAACGAAGAACTGCGCTCGGCCACCGAAGAACTGGAAACCAGCAAGGAAGAGCTGCAGTCGATCAACGAAGAGTTGCTGACGGTCAATTTCGAGCTGAAAACCAAGGTCGAAGAAACCGACAAGATCAACGATTACCTGACCAACCTGATCGCCTCCACCGACATTGCCACCGTGTTTGTCGACCGCGCCATGCGCATCAAGTGGTTTACCCCGCGCGCCACCGACATCTTCAACATGTTACCGGTGGACACCGGGCGCTCCCTGCTCGACATCACCCATCGCCTGGATTACGACAACCTGGCCGGTGACGCGGCGCTGGTGTTCGAATCGCTGAACATGATCGAGCGCGAAGTCAGCAGCAACGACAACCGCTGGTACATCGCCCGCCTGCTGCCCTATCGCTCCAGCGAAGACCACATCGACGGCACCGTGCTGACCTTTATCGACATCACCAAGCGTCGGGCGGCCGAAGAAGAGTTGCGCCTGGGCGAAGAGCGCATGCGCCTGGTCGCCGAAAGCACCCGCGACTACGCGATCATCACCCTCGATGAACAGGGCGTGATCACCAGCTGGAACAAAGGCGCGGAGTTGATTTTCGGCTACAGCAAGACCGAGGCCGAGGGCACTTACTACGACTTCATTTTCTCCCCCGAGGACCGTGCGGCGGGCGTGCCCGAGAACGAATTGCTGACGGTGCGTACCCACGGCCGCAGCGACGATGAACGCTGGCATCTGCACAAGGATGGCAGCCGGTTTTTTTGCAGCGGCGAAGTGACCCTGCTCAGTGGCGACAACCTCAAGGGCTACGTGAAAATCGCCCGAGACCTCACAGGTCACAAACGCGAGCACGAAGCACAGAGCCAGGAATTGGCCGAAACCCGTAACACCAATTACCTCAAGGATGAGTTCTTCGCGGTCATGTCCCACGAGCTCAAGCATCCGCTGAACCTGATCCAGCTCAACGCCGAATTGCTGCGACGCTTGCCGGTGACCAAGTCGCTGGCTCCGGCGGCCAAGGCGGTGAACACCATTTGCGATGCGGTCAACAGCCAGGCGCGGATCATCGACGACCTGCTGGACGTCGCCCGGGTCCGCACGGGCAAGCTCAAGCTGCAACCGGTCAACGTCGACCTCGCCAGCGTGCTGCGCGACATCTACACCGTCGTGCTCAATGACCAGCATGACGTCAAGATTGAACTGCTAGTGCCGTCCGACCCGCTAATGGTCCACGCCGATCCGACACGGCTGGAGCAAATCATCTGGAACCTGGTGAACAACGCCCTGAAGTTCACCCCACCCAAAGGCCGCGTGCAATTGATCGCCAGCCAGTCCGGTGACATGGCGCGGCTCGACATCAAAGACAACGGCGCCGGCATCGCCCCGGAAAACCTCGAGCACGTGTTTGACCTGTTCAGCCAGGCTGAAAAACAACACATCACTCACAACCGTGAAGGACTGGGGATTGGCCTGTCGCTGGTGCGCCAGTTGACGGAGGCACACCGCGGCACGGTCGAGGTGAGTTCTGCCGGCATGGGCACAGGCTGCACGTTCACCGTCTACCTGCCATTGGCCACGACCCTTGGCGAAGCACAGCCCGTCGTGTGTGCCGAGGATATTTCCGGAAGACTGAGCGGGTTGACGATCCTGTTGGTGGACGACTCCGCAGACGTACTGGAAACCCTGAAAATTCTGCTGGAAATGGAAGATGCGCAAGTGATTGCCTTTGACCGGCCGGCGGCCGCGCTGGACGCGGCGAAAAGCACCCGGTTCGACCTGATCATCTCAGACCTCGGCATGCCGAACATGAACGGTCACGAGCTGATGAGTGCACTGCGTCAGTTGCCGCTCGCGAAGGATGTCCCGGCCATCGCCCTGACCGGCTACGGCGCCAACAGCGACATTCAGAAAACGCGGCAATCGGGCTTTGACCAGCACATCGGCAAACCGGTGTCCTACGATGACCTGATCAGCACCATCGAGACGTTGCGACGCCAGCGTTGAGTCGCGCTCAGTTCAGATAGTCGCGCTGCACACAGGCGCGCCGGTCGATGGCCTGCCGGAGCCGCTCCTTGTGATCGGTCCAGACCGCGGGATCGACCTTGGTGGAGCGCATCAATACAAGCATGGCCTCCTTGGCGGCCAGATACTCTGACCAGGCATCAGCGGACCTGAGCTTCAAACGCTCACGCTCGGTCATCTCCATCCGCCGCAACGCAATGACCGACTCATCGGTGATGACCGGCCCAAACGTCAGTTGCACCCGGTGCGGTGCAACGAACGCCTGAGTGTCCGCGACAATCTCCCTCGCCCGCTGGGTGCCCCACGTCAATGCTGCACAATAATGCTCTCCGACGTTGCGTTCATGATGCTCCTCGCTGATCGGCCAGCCATCAGCGCCATAGACACCGAGAAAAACCTGAGTAACCCCTTCAACACTGGTCCGCGCATGCACCTCGATCTGCACACCATTGCCCAGCACTTCTTCGTGGGTGTGCAGAGGTAGTCTCGTGTTGGTCCATAACCAGAACTGGGCGCCTCTGCGTCGCATCGATTTCCCTCCTTGTTGGTCTGTGGAGTAAGGCACAGCAATGAGCGTCTTTCCAATGTCGATCGTCGGGTGATGTACCGACTGCCTGTGGCCTGGGGTCAGCTGCATGAGGTGTCGGAAGAGGCCTGGCTTTACTAAGTGGTCTCGGATGCATGATTGTTGACGATCAGCTTCATAGACGCCGCCCTCCGCGCAGCTTGAAAGCAGAATGGATACCGACCGTAGGCTATTGAAATGCGCAGGAAGAACAGCGCGATATCAGCCATTTTTTGATGCATCGCGACAACTGGATTCGGCCTCACCAATTCAACGATGGGTTGGCGCCAGCACGAGCCGAGGAAAAACTTAACGTCGTGTTCGGGATTAGTTGACCACTACACATAGCCTATAAAGATGTCGTCGGAAGTGCCGATAATTCGAAAGAATATTAGATGACCGCGCGTCGATTTTGGCGATGAGCAAGGAACAGGAAATGATGTCTTCTCGTCAGAACGCATTCAAAGCATCAGATGGGAGCCTTTGCGCTCTGGTGTTCCTAGCGGGTGTCGCCGTCACGGTCTTGGTACTGATTCTTTTCATTGGGTCAGAGCAGCGCACCGTCAACGTTGCGTTCCAACTGGAGGTCGACGAACGATTCAGTCGCCTGCAACGACGCTTTAATACGCAGGTCTTAAAACTAGACGTTGTGAAGCATTTCTTTATCAATGCCGACGATGTCACTGAAAAGGAGTTTCTGGGATTCGTCACACCTCTAGTTGGAGAGGGCGAAGCCTATAGCTGGGTACCGAGGGTTCTTGAGAAGGATCTACAGTCGTTTCGCGCGAAGGCGCTCCTCAACGGTACAAGTGATTTTTCATATCATGAAATTAATCCAGTCACCGGCGAAAAAATCCCCCTCTCCAGCAGACCGGAACACTGGATATTGCTCTACCTATTGAAGCGCGATGACGTGAAGATCGTTCCTGGCATGGATGTCATGGCTCGCCCGGGTCGCCAGGTCTTGATGAGCAAGGCGAGAGAAACACATCAAATAGTCGTGTCGGAACCATTGAAAATGACGAATGGGCAGTCCGGGATTTTCTTCGTCGCCCCCGTATTCCAGGACTACCTTGAGGTTCCATCTAAAGATGATGGTTTGCAGGGTTTCGTTGTCTCCACCGTACGCCTGGCGTCTTTGATGGAACAAGGCATTCCATCACCCAGTCTGCAACGGCTGAACGTGAGACTTTCACTGATCGACACGCAGCATCAGGGCGAAACCATTTATCAGAGCCAGGCCCCCGCAGCCCCTTCAGAGCTGTACGCACAACGGCTGCTGAAAGTGGCTGACCAGAATTACCTGATACAGTTTCGGCCCAGCTCAACATTTCTGGTCGCCAACAGCAACGCCCTGTCCGCCAGTTTGATTGCAGTATTCGGAGTAGGATTGACGCTGCTGCTGACCTTGATGGTGTACTTGCTGATCACTCAGCGCGCCCGCGCCCTCTCGCTGGTTGATGAGCGCACGCAAGACTTGCGTTTATTGAACATTACCGATCACCTGACCGGTGTCTATAACCGCCGGTATTTCGAAGATTTGATGGGGCGCCTGCTCATCGAGGCTAACCAGCACGACAAGCCTCTATCGCTGATCCTGTTCGACGTCGATCACTTCAAATGCATCAACGACCGCTGGGGGCATCAGTGTGGTGATGACGTTCTTAAGTCGTTGTGCGCACGCATACGTTCGGCAACACGCAAAACCGATTTTCTGTGCCGAACGGGCGGAGAAGAGTTCGCATTGATTTGCCCGGACAGCGAATCGAACGATACGAGCCTGCTGGCAGAAAAGCTTAGAGTGCTGATAAGCACCCTCCCATTTGACGAGGCAGGAAAGGTTACTTGTAGCTTCGGCGTTGCAACGTGGGTTCCATCGGAATCGTTTGACGCCTTCATTCGGCGTGCCGATACCGCTATGTACAGTGCTAAATCAAGTGGTCGTGATCAAGTCCAACTTGCGAATCCGTAACAAACTGGCTGTCGAGTTATCACTACACTAAACCCTCGAAACCGCTTCACGGTTAGGTGATGGAGCTTGCGAAATGGCCAACCGGCTCGTTTTTCCACAGCCTGGGGCGCTGGTTCGTTACGGACGTCTATGGTGATCAAGACAACGTCTGCATTCAGAAAGCTCTTTATCTAATTTTCAAAAATATTGAAAAGACCAAAACCGGATCCAGCCAACACCCAATAAAAATAGCGCAATGCATTGTTATTAAAGGGTTTTTTACAATAACTACTAACCTTTTTCTAGTATCTGCCGATGGCATTTTAATAGGACACAAGGAGCAGTAGGAATGAGAAACAATCAACCGGTAACGCAGCGCGAAATTGCGCTAGCACCTCAACAGAAACTCATCTCAACAACAGATACTCGAGGAGTGATTACTTATTGCAATGACGACTTTGTCGAGATCAGCGGTTTCGACCGAAACGATCTGATTGGCGCCCCTCAAAACATCGTCCGCCATCCTGACGTCCCATCCGCAGTCTTTGCCCATATGTGGAGCGCTCTTAAGCAAGGCAACCCGTGGATGGGGATTGTCAAAAACCGTTCTAGGAATGGCGATCACTACTGGGTCAACGCTTACGTAACACCAATTTTTGAAGGCAGCCAAGTGGTTGGCTTTGAATCGGTCAGAGTGAAACCGACCGCTGAGCAGATCCGACGCGCAGAATCCCTTTACAGGCGCATCAGCCAGGGAAAACCTGCCATTCCCACTCGAGACAAGTGGTTGCCGGCCCTGCTGGACTACCTGCCGTACCTTGTCATGGGCCTGGTGGGCACTTTGAGCGGCCTATTTCTCAACGCATCCGTAGCTATTGTCGCCACAATAGGCATATCCGTTCCGCTCGGACTGGTGACCTCTCGTTGGCAAAAGCAAGGAACAATGCGCCTGTTGCAGATGGCTGAGCCCTCTACTTCTGATCAACTTATTGCACAGATGTACAGTGATAACCACGGTGCTCAAGCTCGTTTGGAAACAGCCTTTGTGAGCCAGGCTGCGCGTCTAAAGACCTGTCTTACACGCCTGCAAGACACCGCAGAGCAACTCAGTGGGCTAGCCGGGAGATCCGACATACTGGCCTCCGACAGCTCACGTGGACTTGATCGCCAGCGCGTCGAGACCGAGCAAGTGTCCGCTGCAGTCAATCAGATGGCGGCGACCACACAAGAAGTCGCGAGCCATGTCCAGCGCACCGCTGACGCCACCCAGGAGGCTAACCTGCTGACCGGACGCGGACGCGACATTGCCCGAGATACCCGCGAAGCGATCCAGCGCCTCTCTGCAGTGGTGGGGGAAACTGGGGAGACCGTCGCGCAGTTGGCCAAGGACAGCAATGAAATCGGAACAGTGGTCGACGTAATCAAAGGTATTGCCGATCAAACCAACTTACTGGCACTGAATGCCGCGATCGAGGCCGCGCGCGCTGGCGATATGGGTCGAGGCTTTGCTGTGGTGGCCGACGAGGTACGCCAGCTGGCACAGCGCACGTCTGAGTCCACTAAGCAGATCCATGACCTGATCACCAAGCTTCAGACGTCATCTAACAATGCCGTACAGACAATGGAGAGCGGTCATCGTCAAGCCGAAGAAGGTGTGGCGTGGGTACTTGAAGCAGACAAGGCATTGGTAGGAATCAGTGAAGCCGTAGCCAACATCACTGATATGACAACGCAGATTGCGGCCGCCACTGAAGAGCAAACCGCCGTCGCCGAGGAAATCAGCCGTAACATCACCACCATTGCCCACCTGGCGGATCAGACATCGGAGCAAGCTCATCACTCAGCAGAACTAAGCAAGGAGTTGACCAAGACAGCTGCAACTCAATATTCGTTGGTCGAGCGCTTTAATCGATAGTCCCAACACGCTGAACCACCGGCGTTGTCATTGCCTGGGCCGCCAAAGTAAACGCGCTGCCTTCTCGTTCGTGTCCTCTTCCTCGCCAACTAATTAAGGGCCCTCACAGGCCCTTTGTACTCAAATCAAACTCACTTGGTCAGCCAGGACTCGACAGGTCCGACCCAAATTTTGCTTTCCATTCCTTCAGCGTTTTGTAGTTGCCGCCTTTGGTTTCGACGACTTCGCCGGTATACGTTTTTTTGTAAACTTTGAGGGTGCGAGCCCTACGGGGGGCGCTTGGCCTCAACAGCGGCTGGAGCACGGCGGTTAACTGGCCGTATTCAGCTCCCGGCTGAGCTGTGAATGCCAACTCGAATCTCCATCCAGAATCCCCAGAATCTGAATGTCATTGAGAGCAAATCTGGGTACAGATTCCATGCCGGCTGGCAAGCTATCGTGGGGACACATCAGGGCGCCCTTGCCCTCACCGAACTGCTGGCTGATAAAAGTTTTAAGGTTACTTGGCGTTTTAGTGGCATAGGCGCTTCGGAAGATCGACAGGTCGCAAAGAACACCTGCGAGCATTACCCAGGCGTGACCGTCCCACTTGGCTTCCACGAACTCTCCCTCATAGGTTGCCCCTGGAATATTCCCTCGACATTCAAAAGCATACTGGTCGTTAATTAGCAGGTCTCCGAGGACGACAACGGCGGGTATCCCTTTAGATTTGAGAATGGCAGTGAAGCCAGCACTGACCATGACGCAAGAACCAAATGACGGAGGGATCGAATCTAGCGTTTGCCTAACAGCGCTAACGATTACATCAGGATCGGTAATTTGAAACTCCGCGTAATCGGTATCGATCAACGGCGCCAGCAGTTGCAATGGGAAAGTGTGATCGCTGAACGCTTACGATCTGACGGCTGCAATGATCATTCATTGTCATCGCTCTTCATCAATCGATGACAAAAAAAGCAATTTATTGACGTCAAATCATAATCGTGTATAGCACCATTCAGCTGCCAGATTGCCCGCCGATACCTATTCAAGTCGAATCCGTTGACGGTAACTCCGGGGGTCAGTCCATGTTCAATAAATCACTCAAAGATGAACTAGAGGCCAGGAAGGCCGAAGTCTTGGGATATAAGGGATTGATCGAAGCACTGGGCCGCTCCATGGCGGTGGTCGAGTTTGACCTGGACGGCAAGGTGTTGCGAGCCAACGAGAATTTTCTCGCCATCATGGGCTATAGCGCTGAGCAATTGCTCGGGAAATCGCATCGGAACTTCTGCGCCTCTGCGTTAACTAACAGCGCGGATTACAGTCAGTTTTGGTCGCAACTGCGTGCTGGTAAATTCGTGTCGGGTACTTTCCAGCGAATCAACTCGATGGGGCAGAATGTCTGGCTTGAAGCCAGTTACAACCCTGTGATCGACGAGCGAGGCCAAGTTCATAGAATCGTCAAGTATGCCCTGGACGTGACTGAAAAAGTCACTCAAGAAGCGCTGACTCGGAGCAAGCTGGCCGCACTGGATCGCGCCATGGCCGTGATTGAGTTTGACCTCACTGGCAATATCCTCTCGGCCAACGACAATTTTCTGCACACCATGGGCTACGGCCTAAACGAGCTCAAGGGTAAGCAACACCGGCTGTTTTGCGAAGCAAGCCTGATAAATAGCAGCGACTACAGCGACTTCTGGCGTCGATTGAATGCCGGTGAGTTTTTCAGTGGTCAGTTCAAACGTATCGGCAAAAACGGACGAGTGGTCTGGTTGGAAGCGACCTATAACCCGGTGTATGACGCTGATGGCAAATTGTCGAAGATCGTCAAGTTCGCCAGTGATATCACCGAGCGCATCGAGCGCTTTGAAGAGGACTCGCGCGGTGCTTCCCGGGCGTACCATATTTCCGCCGAGACCGAGAAAGTCGCCGAACAGGGCGCCCAAGTCATTCAGGAAACAGCTAGAGAGATGCGCCAAATAGCCGAAAAAATTGGCGCGTCGGCGCGGCTGGTTGGTCAGCTGGGCGACCGTTCCGAACAGATCACGGCCATCGTCAATACTATTCGCGGGATCGCTGATCAGACCAATCTGCTCGCCCTTAACGCCGCCATTGAAGCGGCCCGAGCGGGCGATCAGGGCCGAGGCTTTGCGGTAGTGGCCGACGAAGTCCGGCAACTGGCGGGGCGCACCAGCCGCTCGACTGCGGAAATTGCCGAAATGATCGGCAAGATCCTTTCTGAAACCCGTGATGCCGTCTCCAGCATGAACGCTACTCTAGAGGGTGCACAACGCGGCGTTGGTCTTGCCGATCAAGCTGGCTCGGTGATCCTGCAGATTCGCAGCGGCACCAGCGACGCCGTCGAGGCGGTGAGCATGTTCGCCTCCAAACTCGACGAGTCAGAAGTGATTCCCAAAACCGCCGTCAGTTGGGTCGAGTAAAACGCTACAACTGGTGCGCACTTAATTTAAGTGCGCACAATATTTTGTGCTTTTTACGCGACTGGGTGATCCGCAAAGCTGCTCAAGATGATCAGTTCAAAAAAAACCATCTCACTGGCATCAACCATATCGTCATAGGACGTAATGGGAGGCTGGTTGCGAGGGCGCAGGATGGAGGGAATCCGTGACCAACTCGCATCAGCCTGGTCTCGATAAATGAAGTTCTCTGGCCCAGCAGTAAGCTTAGCTGTCGGTGATAGAGCCAGCCATAGATCTTCCGCCGTCTCAAAGTTGCGCTCAGTAAACGATGCGTGCTTTCTCGCCATCCCCCCCTGAAAGTAACCTTCCTTTTCGCACAAAAAAGCCCCGCTAGGTAAACCGTAGCGAGGCTTTTAGATTCCTCCTGCTGTCACCCGTGCTGTCACGAGAAAAACCGTTCAACACGAGAATGGCCGGAGAGGCGCTAAATATATGGTGTCCCAGGGCAGGTTCGAACTGCCAACCTTCCCCTTAGGAGGGGGATGCTCTATCCAATTGAGCTACTGAGACACAAGTCGTTCGCGAGAAAACGCGGTGCGATGGACGGCGTGCATGTTAACGGGCGGGTCCGCGTTTGTCATGTCGTCCTTAGCGCTTTTTAAGTGTAGGCAGGCGCTCTTCGACAGCGAGGGATTTGTTTACCGTGCAAATTGCATCACCGCAAAAAGCCATCATTGCAAATTGCAATGCAAGCACTTCTCGGGAATAACCTAATTTATTGTTTTTAAAGGATTTAATAGGCGGTAGACTCTTGGCACGTCGGCTGCTTTAGCTGTTCTCAAGAACAACGGAGGCCAGCCTCATGAACAGCGCCCTTTTACTCTCGAACGCAATCGCTCTGGCGGTCTTGCTGGGTTTTCACTTTTCCCCCGAGAGCGGCGCCGAGCCGGTCGCCCAACGCATGCCCCACTACCTTCAAGTACAGAGGGCGCCGCAATTGGCGCTGCTGAGTGATCAGCGCGGCTTTGTCAGTCAGGAAGTGAGCCAGGAAAACATCCTGCTGCCGGCGCCGTCTTCAGAACGCCTGGTATTTTGAACACCCCCTCAGGAGCACAGCATGTCCAAATCAGCCGCAGGATTTTTCATCCTGGCCCTACTGAGCGGCATTCTTCATTTGTCACTGGTCCAGGACTCGGTTGTCACCCTGCCCCTGATTGCCTGCGGTGTTTTCAGCGCGCTGTTCGTGCTGGCACTGGTCGCTGGCCGCAAGATCAAGTTTGACCCGGTCCTGCGCTGACCTTTCAGCAGGTTTCAAGAGATGGGTGGCACAGCGCAAGCCGCCCTCATCAACATCCACCGCGCCACACTTCTCACCATTTAGCCTGCAGATGCCAGCGAACACCTCAATGAGACTGTCCTTGCGGACCTGAAAAGCGCCTCAGGTAAATCATATTGCCATCCATCCTGAAATAGCCTCCGTGCAGTGGATGCCACTAGTAAATCGGCAATTTGCCACTATCCTGTACAAGGCAAGGAATCGTGATCGACCGCATGGCATATACCTTCAGGTGTCTTCAGATATTACCTGTCGGGTATCAGGACGCGGCCAGCGATACGGACGGGACAGACTTTTCAAACCAGTCCGCATTTCTGATAATTGGTGCTGGCATAACGCCGGCATCCAGTTCAATATTTGTCACAGAATTGACGCCAATGAACTGGCTTCTTTGAGGCATGATGCGAGCCTCTATCAATTCAGGTTGAACATTTGGCCAGAGTCCTTGTCCTATCAGACATCGTGCGGCCAATCCCGAGAACCGCTCCCCTGAACTAACCGGTTAAATATATGCGCCCATTGAAACAGGCAATTTATTCCAGCCGTACGGCTGACAAGTTCGTCGTACGTCTGCCAGACGGAATGCGTGAACGCATTGCCGAGGTGGCTCGCAATCATCATCGCAGCATGAACTCCGAAATCATTGCGCGCCTTGAGCAGAGTCTCATTCAGGAAGGCGCACTGGGTGAAGAGTTGAGCATGCGACTGGACAGCCCGGAGCTGTCACTGCACGAACGCGAACTGCTGCAGCGCTTCCGTCAACTCTCCCACCGTCAGCAGAACGCACTCGTTTCGCTGATTGCCCACGACGCCGAAATGGCCGCAGACGCCTCCTGATTCATCCGAACGCTCAAGCCAGCTTAATCGCTGGCTTTTTTTTGCCTGAAATTCAGCCACAAAAAAACCCGCCACCCGGAAACCTGTAGGAGCGAGCCTGCTCGCGATGGACGTAAACGATGATGCGTTAACACTGGATAAACGCGTCGTTCTTGAGTCCATCGCGAGCAGGCTCGCTCCTACAGTTCTACGCCGGATGGCGGGTTTTGTTCTGCCTGGGGATCAGAGCAGGAAGATGGTCGCCAGCCCGAGGAAGATGAAGAAACCACCACTGTCGGTCATGGCCGTAATCATCACGCTGGCGCCCATCGCCGGATCGCGCCCCATCTTCGCCAGGGTCATGGGGATCAACACCCCCATCAACGCCGCGAGCAACAGGTTGAGCGTCATGGCAGCGGTCATCACCACACCAAGGGACCAACTGCCGTAAAGCAGGTAGGCCACCGCACCAATCACCCCACCCCAGACCAAACCGTTGATCAAACCGACGGCCAGCTCCTTGCGCATCAGACGCGAGGTATTGCCGGTACTCACCTGATCCAGCGCCATCGCGCGAACGATCATGGTGATGGTCTGGTTACCCGAGTTACCACCGATGCCCGCCACGATCGGCATCAAGGCCGCGAGCGCCACCAGTTTTTCGATCGAACCTTCGAACAATCCGATCACGCGAGAGGCAATAAAGGCGGTGATCAGGTTGATTGCCAGCCAGGCCCAACGGTTGCGCAGGGATTTCCAGACTGACGCGAAAATATCTTCCTCTTCACGCAGACCCGCCATGTTGAGAACTTCGTTTTCGCTCTCTTCACGAATCAGGTCGACCATTTCATCGATGGTCAGACGGCCGATCAGCTTGCCGTTCTTGTCGACCACCGGGGCCGAGATCAAGTCGTAACGTTCGAACGCTTGTGCAGCATCGTAGGCGTCTTCGTCCGGGTGAAAACTCACCGGGTCGCTGGCCATCACTTCCGATACTTGTTTTTCCGGGTCGTTGACCAGCAAACGCTTGATCGGCAATACGCCCTTGAGCACGCCGTCGTAATCGACCACAAACAGTTTGTCGGTGTGACCCGGTAGCTCCTTGAGCCGACGCAGGTAGCGCAACACCACTTCGAGACTGACGTCCTCACGGATCGTCACCATCTCGAAGTCCATCAGCGCACCGACCTGCTCCTCGTCATAGGACAACGCGGAGCGAACGCGCTCACGCTGCTGGCCATCAAGGGTTTCCATCAGCTCGTGGACGACGTCTCGCGGCAGCTCGGAGGCCAGGTCAGCCAGTTCGTCGGCATCCATGTCCTTGGCCGCCGCCAGGAGCTCGTGATCGTCCATGTCGGCGATCAGGGTTTCACGTACCGAGTCGGACACTTCGAGCAGGATGTCGCCGTCGCGGTCAGCCTTGACCAATTGCCAGAGCGTCAGACGATCGTCCAGCGGCAAGGCTTCAAGGATGTAGGCAACGTCGGCGGAGTGCAGGTCATCGAGCTTGCGTTGCAACTCGACGAGGTTTTGCCGGTGAACCAGGTTTTCGACCCGGTCGTGATGCGGACCTTCCTGGCGATGAGTCAGGTCTTCAACCACCCGCTGACGCTGCAACAGCTCAATCACTTGAGCGAGGCGGTCCTGCAGGCTTTCTTGCGTTTTCTTTACTTCAACTTCGGACATAGGCGAACTCCACTCCCAGCAGCGGGGCACGCCGGAAGGATCAATCAGTCAATTCATGATTGGAAAAGCGGTTTACTGAATTACTACTGGGTAAGTCCATGGAGGTATTCCACAAGCCCCGGCGGGGCTGACGGGCGCAATGATACACCGCCCAACGGTTTTAAATGTTAAAAAATCGCGGCTGAAACAAGCGCTTGCGAGACAAACCTGAGCGCCGTCCTGATCCGTGAAAATGCGACGACTCATTCTGAAAAGAAAACACACCAGCGCTGAAAAATGTAGCGGCTACCCTTGAGTCAGACCGTCATGGAGGACGTTTGATGCCATTGAATGCCTGTTATTTTCTGCTGATCGCCCTGCCCTGTCTGCCATCCGTGGCACTTGCCTCAACCGTTCACCGCTGCGAGGCAGCAAACGGCCGCATCACCTTCACCACGCTGAGTTGTACAGCCGGAGAAAGCCTTTCGCTCCAGGAAGTGCGCACGTTTACCCCCGGCAGCACGGTGTCGCTTATGCCGGAAGCGGACTTTCGTGAAACATCACGTATGAATATCAAAAGGAGGGAGCCGACAGTCGTCGGCCAGACAGAGGACAACTGTGGAAACCAGATCGATGCCAGGGAACGCAGGGAAGCAATCATCAATCAACGGATTGTCGCCGGCATGACCCGGCAAGACGTCGAAAGCGCCCTCGGCAAGCCAGACAAGATCAGTATTCGCAATTCGGCCACGAGCTACCGATACGACACCAAGCGAGGTCGTAGCGCACACGTCGAATTCGATGAGAGAGGTTGTACCAGAGGAAAAGCCAAATCCCAGACGGCAAAAAGCCCGCGTTAAACGCGGGCTTTTTGTTGTTTGGTGCACTCGACAGGATTCGAACCTGTGACCGCTCGGTTCGTAGCCGAGTACTCTATCCAGCTGAGCTACGAGTGCAATTGGTGTTTTTAGACCAGATCACAACTGGTTGAAACAGAGTAGCTCACATCACTGCAAACAACTCTTAAATGGTGCAC
>Ga0255334_1000645_pt1 | contig 24318 bp, 23 predicted proteins | sample EtOH5_35cm_T3_12_FD_202080 | JGI IMG/M metagenome (GOLD analysis project Ga0255334, IMG submission 202080) | Sandy soil microbial communities from University of British Columbia, Vancouver, Canada - EtOH5_35cm_T3_129 | ecosystem: Engineered > Artificial ecosystem > Sand microcosm > Unclassified ... | reverse complement strand
TGAATCGCTGTCGCTGGCGATCCTGCGCCTGATCGAAGAAGAAGCCCTGAAAGACCGCACCGCCGAAGTTCGCGCACAAGTGCCTATTCCGGTTGCAGCCTTCCTGCTCAACGAAAAACGCAACTCGATCACCAAGATCGAACTGCGCACCCGTGCCCGCATCGTCATTCTGCCGAACGATCACCTCGAAACGCCGCACTTCGAAGTTCAGCGTCTGCGTGATGACAGCCCGGAAGCCAGCATCAACCAGTCCAGCTACGAAATCGCTGCTGCCGCTGCCGAAGTCGAAGAAGTCCAGCCAGCCGCTGCGACCCGCACCCTGGTTCGCCAGGAAGCCGCGGTCAAGACTGCACCAGCCCGCGCCAACGCTCCGGTTCCGACCGAAGTCGTCGCTGCCGCACCTGTTGCCGCACCGGCCGCCGCGCCAGAACCAAGCCTGTTCAAAGGCCTGGTGAAATCGCTGGTCAGCCTGTTCGCGACCAAAGAAGAGCCTGCCGCTCCGGTTGTGGTTGAAAAACCGGCGACCACCGAGCGTCCGGCCCGCAACGAAGAGCGTCGCAACGGTCGCCAGCAGAGCCGCAACCGCAACGGTCGCCGCGATGAAGAGCGCAAGCCTCGTGAGGAACGTGCACCGCGTGAAGAACGCGCACCACGTGAGCCACGCGAAGCCCGCGAAGAAACCCCGGCAGTCGCTCGCGAAGAACGCGCTCCACGTGAAGAGCGCGCACCGCGTGCCCCTCGTGAAGAACGTGCACCGCGCGCACCTCGCGAAGATCGCAAGCCACGCGGCGAGCGTGAAGAGCGGGTTCGTGAACTGCGTGAACCGCTGGACGCCACTGCTCCGGCTGCTGCTGCAACCGCTGAAGAGCGTCCAGCCCGTCAACCACGTGAAGAGCGTGCTCCACGTCCTCCGCGTGAAGAGCGTCAACCACGTGCAGAGCAAGCCGCTGCCGCTGTTGCCGAAGAAGAACTGACCGGCAACGAAGAGCAACTGCAGGAAGAGGGTCAGGAAGGCGCCGAAGGCGATCGTCCACGCCGCCGCTCCCGTGGCCAGCGTCGTCGCAGCAACCGTCGCGAGCGTCAACGCGATGCCAACGGCAACGTGATCGAAGGTTCGGAAGAATCGGAATCCGCCGAAGGTAGCGAAGCTGGCGAAAGCCGCGAAGCGCCAAGCGCTGCCGATCTGGCCGCCGGCCTGGCTGTCACCGCAGCCGTTGCCAGCAGCGTGATCAGCGCTCCGGCCGAAGCACAAGCCAACGAGCAAGCCGAACGCGCCACTGCTGCCACACTGGAAACTGCTCCGGAAGCGCCAGTCGTTGAAGCAACTACACCTGTAGAAGCAACTTCCGCTCCGGAAATCGAAGTGGCACAGGCTCAAGAAGCACAGCCTCAGGTTGAAGCTGCCGCTGAACCGGCCTTCGTTGCTCAAGCGCCTGCCGTGGTTGCAGAACCGGTTGTTGAAACCGTTGCTGAAACCGTGACCGAAACGGTTCGTGAAGTTCGCGAAGAGCAAACCGCGTTCAACTGGGTTGCCGAGCCAGCTGTTGCCGAAACGCCAGCTCCAGCTCCAGCGCCAGTCGCTGAGAGCGAAACGACTGAAGCCATGGTTTCCGAGCCAGTAGTGGCTGCCGCCGAACCTGCTCCAGTGGTTGAAGCGCCGGTTGTCGCTGAAGTGGCTGCAACCGCCGTTGAAGCCGCTCCTGTCAGCGCCCTGACACCAAGTGGCCGCGCGCCGAACGACCCGCGTGAAGTGCGTCGTCGCAAGCGTGAAGAAGAGCGCCTGCAGAAGGAAGCCGAACTGGCTGCCGCTGCGGCTCCGGTCGCTGTCGAAGTGGCACCGGTTGTGGCTGAAGTCGTCGAGGCTGCTCCTGCCCCGGCTGCTGAAGTCACTGCCGAGCCAGTTGAATCCGTGATCGACGAAGCACCGCGCTCCGTTCAGGAAGCGGTAGAGCAACACGAGCAAGCCCTGGAAAAAGAGCACGAGCCTAAACCCCTCGTCTGATTCCATCGGCCACTAAAAAGCCCCGCCTGGTAATCCAGGCGGGGCTTTTTTTATGTCTTGAATATCACCAAGAACGAATGTGGGAGCGGGCTTGCTCGCGAATGCGGTGGATCAGCGTGCATCAATGTTGAATGTTGAACCGGATTCGCGAGCAAGCCCGCTCCCACATTTGAGCTGCGCCACGCCTACTTGAAGACCAACGCAGCGGGCACATCCACATCCCACAACACCCCGGGATCGTCCACCGCGACCTCGACCATCCTCGCCGACGCAAACAATGGCTTGGCCCCGTGATCTCCGGACAACGCCATCAATCCCGGTCCAAACGAACGCCCAAAACCCACTGGGTGCCCATACTTCCCTTGATGTACCGGCACACTGACAGAGTCATCAGCAACCCCCGCTACCACCCGCTCAATACTCGACGGCAAAATAAACGGCATATCCCCCAACACAATCAACCACCCACCGAGCTGCGGGCACACCGCCACCCCAGCCGCGATGCTGTCACCCATGCCGGTCGATTCGATCAGCACAATCTCGAAACCATACGCCTGAGCCATACGAGCCACTTGTGGGCGATCTTCAGTCGTCACCAGCACGCGCTTCGTCAAAGTGGCCGGCAAACTGACCAGCACCTGCTCGATCACCGAATGAACGGCGCCATCGCGTCCCGTACAGTCCGCCAACAACTTATCCTTATCGGCTCCCGCCACCTGCCGAAACCGGTTGCCCTGCCCCGCTGCCAACACGATGACGCCAATGGGCTCACTCATGCCTCCTCCCGCAACGGCTTCTTCTGTTTCAGCTCGACGCCGTTCTTGATCGCCACGATTTCAGCCAGCAGCGACAAGGCGATTTCCGCCGGGGAATGGCTGCCGATGTGCAGGCCGATCGGCCCATGCAAGCGCTCGATGGCCTCTTGCGACAAGCCTAGCTGAGCCAGGTTATCCCGGCGCTTCAGGCTGTTGACCCGCGAGCCCAGCGCACCGACATAAAAGGCCCGGGAATCGAGGGCCGTGAGCAGCGCCATGTCATCCAGGCGCGGATCGTGGGTCAGCGCGACGATGGCCGTTCGTTCGTCGGTCTGGATGTTCAACACCGCTTCGTCCGGCATGCCCGGGACAAAGCGACCGTGCTGCTCTTCCCAGCCGTAGACAAATTCGGTGCGTGGATCGCAGATCAGCACTTCGAAATCCAGCAATCGCGCCATCTCGGCGACATACCGGGACAGTTGCCCCGCACCGATCAGCAACAACCGCCAGCGCGGACCGTAGATCGCACGCAACGTGTGACCGTCGAAACTCAGCACATCGCTCTTGTTCGCCGGCTGTAACACCACCTCGCCGGTCGCAATATCCAGCGAGCGCGCGACGATTTCATGGCCTTCGCAACGCGCCAGCAATTCGGCGACCCAGGCCGGGTCACCGACGCGCTCCTCGGTCAGGCGCAAAGTGCCGCCGCACGGCAAACCGAAGCGTGCGGCCTCCTCGCGGGTAACGCCGTACGTGATCAGTTGCACCGGCGGACCGTCAGCCGGGATGCGGCCATCGTGCAGCCGGGCAATCAAGTCATCCTCGACACAACCGCCGGACACCGAACCGATCACCACGCCGTCTTCACGCAAGGCCAACATGGCGCCAGGTGCCCGGGGCGCGGTGCCCCAGGTCTGGACCACGCTGTACAACACCACCCGCTGACCGGCGCGACGCCATTCCAGCACGCTGCGCAGGACGTTCAGATCGACGCTGTCCATCAGGCTTCAGCCTTCTGCCAACCCTGCAACTGATAGCGAACCGGCAGGTTGCGGATACGTTTGCCGGTGGCGGCAAAGATGGCATTGCACAGCGCGGGTGCTATCGGCGGCACGCCCGGTTCACCGACGCCGCCCAGCGGCACGCTGCCCGGTGGCGTCACCAGATGCACGGCAACTTCCTTCGGCGCCAGGGACATGCGCGCCACTTCGTACATGTGGAAGTTGTCCTGCTGGACCTTGCCGTCCTTGAAGCTGATTTCCCCCAGTACCGCGTTGCCCAGGCCCATCACGCAGGCACCCTCGAACTGCGAGCGAATCCGCTCCGGGTTGATCTGCGGACCGCAATCCACTGCAATATCGGCCTTGTGCACGATCAATGTGCCATCGTCTTTGACTTCGACCTCGATCACCGCCGCCACATAGGTGACGAAGCTGTAGTGCACCGCCAGTCCCAAGCCTCGGCCCTTGGGCAGATCACGCCCCCAACCCGCCGCTTTGGCAGCGGTTTCCAGCACCGTGCGCATCCGCCCGGTGTCGATCGGATAGCGCTCGGGCGACTCGCCGTAGTTCCACTCTTCACTCAAGGTGCGCGGATCGATCTGACGATCCGGGCCGAGCAACTTGATCTGGTACTTCAGCGGATCTTCGCCGGCCTTGTGCGCCAGTTCATCGACAAAGCTCTGGATCGCAAAGCCGTGGGGAATGTTCGACACCGAGCGATACCAGCCGACCCGCGTATGAATCGCCGCTTCCGGGTTCTCCAGGCGCACGTTAGGAATCGCGTAGGCCATGTTGGTGAAACCCATGCCCAACTCGAAAGCCGCCTCGTGGTTCATGCCTGGCGCAAACAGCGCGGTGATACTCGGTGCCACCGTGCGGTGCAGCCAGCCGGACGGCAGGCCGTCCTTGTTCAATCCGGCTTTCAGGTATTCGGCCGACACGGTGTGGAAGTAGGAGCAATGGATGTCGTCTTCACGCGTCCACTGCACCCGCACCGCCTTGCCGGGGAATTCCTTGGCAAGGATCGCCGCTTCGATGATGAAGTCCGGCTTGGACTTGCGACCGAAACCGCCGCCGAGCAGGGTGACGTGAAAGGTGACGTTATCGAACGGAATGCCCAGGCGTTCGCCGATCCGTTCACGGGTGACTTGCGGCGCCTGGCTCGGGGCCCAGGCTTCGCACACACCCTCCTTGAAACGGGCGATGGCGACCATCGGTTCCATCGGCGATTGCGCCAGGTGCGGCAGATAGTAAGAGGCTTCGAGGGTGCTGCTGGCGCTGCTCATGGCCTCGTCAATATTGCCGGTGTTGCGTACGACTTTGCCGGGTTTGAGCGACGCGGCTTCAATTTCCTTGCGGTAGGCGATCGAGTCGTAACTGGCATTGGGGCCGTCGTCCCATTCGATTTTCAGCGCGTCGCGGCCCTTGATTGCCGCCCAGGTGTTGCTGGCTACCACGGCCACGCCGCCCAACGGCTGAAACTCCGAGGGCAGCGGACGGCCTTCGATCCGGATGACTTTGATCACCCCCGGGACTTTCAGCGCGGCGCTGTCATCCACGGATTTGACCTTGCCGCCGTACACCGCCGGACGCGCGATGGTGGCGTAAAGCATGCCGTCGAAATGCACGTCGGCGCCGTAGATGGCGCGACCGTTAACGATGTCCGCACCGTCGATGGCTTTGGTGCCTTCCTTGCCGATATAGCGGAACTCTGAAGGCTCCTTGAGCCGCACACTGTCGCGCGCCGGCACCGCCAACGCACCGGCAGCCGCGGCCAACGCGCCGTAGCCCAGCTCTCGCCCGGTCGGTTTATGGATGACTTTGTGCAGTTGTGCATGGCATTCGTCGACCGGGACTTTCCACTGCTCGGCGGCCGCTTGTTCAAGCATGGTCCGCGCGGCAGCGCCGCAACGGCGCATCGGTTCGTACCAGTGGCGCATGCTGCGCGAACCGTCGGTGTCCTGGTTGCCGAAACGCACCTCGTCACCCGGCGCCTGTTGCACTTTTACCAGCGCCCAGTCGGCGTCCAGCTCATCGGCCACCACCATGGTCAAACTGGTCCGAACGCCCTGGCCCATTTCCGAACGGTTGCAGACCACCGTCACCGTGCCATCAGCCGCGATACTGACGTAAACCTTCGGATCATCGATCCAGCCGTTGGGCATGCCGTCAGCGCCGAATTTCTTTTCTTTCTCGGCAGCAAAAGCGTCCTGCCAGCCCCAACTCGCGGCAATGACCAGCGCACTGGTGGCACCGACGCCTTTGAGGAAACCACGGCGACTGAGGTTGCTCAGGGCGAAATCATTCGGTAACTGGCTCATGCCTTGGCCTCCTTCAGGTGGCTGGATGCCTGGCGGATGGCGGTCTTGATGCGGTTGTAAGTGCCGCAACGGCAGATATTGCCGACCATCGCCTCTTCGATCTGTTCGTCACTCGGGTTCGGGTTGGTCTTGAGCAGCGCAGTGGCGGACATGATCTGCCCGCCCTGGCAGTAACCGCACTGGGCGACGGCGGTGTCGAGCCAGGCTTGCTGGACGATTTGCCCGACGGGATCGGCGTGCAGGTTGTCGATGGTGGTGACGTTCTGACCGATCACCGAACCGATTGGCGTGATGCAGCTGCGCGCCGGGGCGCCTTCGATATGAATGGTGCAGGCGCCGCACAGGCCCATGCCGCAGCCGAATTTGGTGCCGTTATAACCGGCCACGTCGCGGATAGCCCAGAGCAGCGGCATGTCCTCGGTGACATCGAGTTGATGGTCTTGGCCATTAAGTTTCAGGGTAATCATGGGCACGCCCGCATATGTCTGGAGGTTATGGGGTCGAGCAATCTGCCGCTGGGGATTAGCGGTTGGCATCACGCAGATCGACTCAGGCTAATTGAGGCTCTCTTATGCGAACAGGAACGTCTGCATCGGGCCTTTGGTGGAGCAAATGCTTGCATCGTTAGGTGGCTAAGTTAACCCAGCATTAACAAAAAAGCCCTGCACAATCGAAGATGTGCAGGGCTTTGAGATCAGTCTTGAAAGCTTAGCCTCAATACCGATTGGGCTCCATTTCCAGGTCGACGTGGAAACGTTCGGAAATGTCTTTTTGGATACGCTGCGCCAAAGACAGCAACTGCAGGCCTGTCGCGCCTCCGTAGTTGACCAGCACCAGCGCCTGCAATTTATGCACGCCTGCGTCGGCCTCGCGGAAACCTTTCCAGCCCGCTCGCTCGATCAGCCAGCCCGCGGCCAGTTTCATCTGCCCATCGGGTTGCGCGTAAGCCACCAGGTCCGGGTACTCGCCTTTGAGCTGAGCGACCAGCGCGGCCGAGACCAAGGGATTCTTGAAGAAGCTGCCGGCATTACCGAGCACCGCCGGGTCCGGGAGTTTTTCATTGCGGATGCTGCAGATCGCCTGGCTGACGTCGGTAGCCGTCGGCTGATCGATGCCTTGCTCGGTCAGGCGCTGACGCACCGGGCCGTATTCCAGATGCAGATGCGCGGCGCGATCCAGGGCGAACCGAACCCGCAGGATCAACCAGCGTCCCGGCTCCTGTTTGAACAGGCTGTCACGGTAAGCGAAGTTACACTCGGCCAGCGTGAAGTCCCGCAACTCGCCCGTCTGGCGATCCAGAGCGGTCAGGCCGGCGAACACGTCCTTGATCTCCACCCCGTAGGCACCGATGTTCTGCATCGGTGCCGCGCCGACGGTGCCGGGGATCAGGCTGAGGTTTTCCAGCCCCGACAGCCCCTGCGCCAGCGTGTGTTGAACGAATGGATGCCAAGGCTCGCCGGCCTCGGCTTCGATCACGACTTTGTTGCCGTCATCGCTCAGGATACGAATCCCGCGTGTCGCCATGCGCAGCACCAGCGACTGGATATCAGCGGTCAGCAGCAGATTGCTGCCACCGCCAATCACCAGCAGCGGCACGTCATGTTCCGCCGCATAGGCCAGCGCTTCACGCACGTCGGCATCGCTGTGGGCTTCGGCAAACAAACGCGCCTGAACGTCCACGCCAAAGGTATTGAACGGTTTTAGCGAAACCCGGGGTTGAACCTGCAAACTCATATCCGGCCCTTCAATTCGATCACCAGCAAGTCTGTCGCGCGCTCGATCAGGTCCAGCACGTACTCGAACCCTTGGTCACCGTCGTGGTACGGGTCAGGCACTTCATCGACATCCGACTGGTAGCGACGCAGGAACAGGTCCAGCTCAGCCTTGCCTTTGGCCGGTTGCATCGACTTGAGGTTGCGCAGGTTGCTGTGGTCCATCGCCAGGATCAGGTCGTACGTGGCGAAATCGGCGCGGGTCACTTGCTGGGCGCGCTGCATGGACAGGTCGTAACCGCGCAGTTTGGCCGCTGCCTGGCTGCGCTGGTCCGGCGCCCTGCCGACATGCCAGTCACCGGTGCCGGCGGAGGCCACTTCGACCTGATCGGCCAGCCCCGCTTCCCGCAGTTTATGCCTCAGCACGCCTTCGGCCGTCGGCGAACGGCAAATGTTGCCCAGACAGACGAACAAAACCCGCATCAGGCCTCCAGCAGGCGACGAACGCGCTCAAGGTCTTCGACGGTGTCGACGCCGGTGGGCGGTGCGATCAATGCGTCGGCGACGTGAATTCGCACGCCGTGCCACAGGGCACGCAACTGTTCCAGGGATTCGGTGTTTTCCAGCCAGCATGGGCCCCAGCTGACGAAGTCATGCAGGAAACCGGCGCGGTAGGCATAAATGCCGATGTGGCGACGGTACGGCACGCCTTCCGGCAGCACTTCGCGATTTTTCGCGAACGCGTCCCGCGCCCACGGCAAGGTTGCGCGACTGAACGTCAGCGCCAGGCCATTGAGGTCGCTGACGACCTTGACCACGTTGGGGTTGAACAGGGTTTCAACGTCCTCGATCGGCTCGGCCAATGTGGCCATGCGTGCTTCGGTGTGGGCGGCCAGGTTGGCGGCAACCTGATCGATCACGCTCGGCGGGATCAGCGGTTCGTCCCCCTGAACGTTGACTACGATGGCGTCAGACGCCAAACCGAGTTTCGCGGCGACTTCGGCCAGGCGATCAGTGCCGGAGTTGTGATCTTCGCGAGTCAGCACCACTTCGGCGCCAAACGCGTTGCACGCTTCGACAATGCGCGCGTCATCAGTGGCAACCACCACGCGCTCGGCGCTGCTTTTGCTCGCCTGTTCCCAGACGTGCTGGATCATCGGCTTGCCGGCGATCAGCAACAGCGGTTTACCCGGCAGGCGGGTGGAGGCGTAGCGCGATGGAATGACAACGGTGAAGGCTGTGGTCATTTATCCAGACGCTCGTCAGTGGTCAGGGTGCGGGCCTCTGTTTCGAGCATTACCGGGATGCCGTCGCGAATCGGGTACGCCAGGCCGGCGCCCTTGCTGATCAGCTCGGTTTTGTCGGCGCTGAGCTTGAGCGGGCCTTTGCAGACCGGGCAAGCGAGGATGTCGAGCAATTTGGTGTCCATGAGCATTCCCTGGATAAAGCGGTTTAAGGCAAAAGACGAGCCGGCAACAGGCGCATCAGCTGCGTATCGAACCAGGCCACGAAGGCCGGTGATGGCGCAGCATCGACCGCCAGGTACCACCAATCGGCGGCGGCGAAGGCACGGCACTTCACCGCATCCTTTTCGGTCATCACCAACGGCAATGACGGTGTGAAATTCAAGGCCTGCACGCTGTACTCGGCGTGGTCGGCAAATGCATGCGGAACTGGCTGCCAGTGTAGCGTTTCGAGGGTCGTGAAGAAACGCTGCGGATTGCCGATTCCGGCCACGGCGTGCAGCGCCTGGCCTGGGGGGAAGTGATCGAGGGGACGGCGTTCGCCGCTGCGCAGATTGACCAGTTCGGTGGGTTGCAGCTGGAAGGCAAAACCGCTGTCGCGATCCTCCGAGGCGCCGTTGTACAGCACCGCGTCAACGCTTTGCAGGCGTTCGACCGGCTCGCGCAACGGTCCGGCAGGCAGGCAACGCTGGTTGCCCAGGCCTCGGGCAGCGTCGATCAACACCAGTTCAAGGTCCCGCGCCAACCGGTAATGCTGCATGCCGTCGTCGGACAGGATCAGGTCCAGCGGCTCGCTCGCCAGCAACGCTTTCACGGCGCTGCTGCGGTCCGGGTCAATCATCAACGGAACGCCGGTGCGCTGGACGATCAACAGCGGCTCATCGCCCGCCACATCGGCGCTTTGATCGGCTTCGACGCGCCATGGCAGTTGCGGCGGTTTGGCGCCATAGCCGCGGCTGACCACGCCCACCCGCAAACCGCTGCGCTGGCAATGCTGGATCATCCACAGGATCAGCGGTGTCTTGCCCGTACCGCCCACGGTGATATTGCCGACGACGACCAGCGGCACCGGCGGCTGATAAATATCGCCCTCACCCGCCAGAAAGCGTTTGCGCTTGGCCGTAACCACACGGCGATACAGCCACTCCAGCGGCTGCAACAGCCTCAGGGCCGGATGACCGTCGTACCACGCGGCGAGCAAGCGATCGGACATGGCCATCAGGGAGCGGGCGGCGCCGCCTCGACTGTGGTCATGCGCAGGTGACTGAAGCCGAGTTTGCCGGCGGCGTCCATGGCGGTGATGACCGACTGATGCTGGGTCTTGCCATCCGCGCTGATGGACAACGGCAGGTTGGTGTCGCCGCTGGATTCTTTCTGCAACGCTTCCATGAGCGTGGTCAGGTCGTTCTTCTGCAAGACCTGATTGTTCACCGAGAACACGCCTTCGGCACTGATGGCGACGTCCAGGTGTTTGACCTGCTGGTCTTCGGCAGGCGAACCACTGACCGCTTCCGGCAGATCGACGCGTAACTGGGTTTCCCGGGTGAAGGTGGTGGTCACGACGAAAAACAGCAGCAGGATAAACACCACGTCGATCAACGACGCGAGGTTGATGTCCACCGTTTCCCGCGGTTTGCGGCGGAATTTCACGCTTTTTTGCCCTCAGCCAGGTCTACGTCACGATCCCCCTGCACCACCTCGACCAGCTTGATCGCTTCCTGCTCCATGCCCACCACCAGTTCATCGATGCGGCGTTGCAGGAAACGGTGGAAGAACACCGCCGGGATACCGACCATCAGGCCGGCAGCCGTGGTGATCAAGGCCTTGGAAATACCACCGGCCAGCACGGCGGCGTTGGTGCCCATGCCCGTGCCCATGAACGCGCTGAAAATATCGATCATGCCCAGCACCGTGCCCAACAGCCCCAGCAACGGCGCCATCGCGGCGATGGTGCCGAGGGCGTTGATGTAGCGCTCGAGCTCGTGAATCACTCGTGCAGCGGCCTCTTCGATGCACTCCTTCATGATCTCGCGGCCATGCTTGGAGTTGGCCAGGCCCGCCGCCAGAATCTCGCCCAACGGCGAGTTGGCACGCAGTTCCTTGAGTTTTTCTTTATTGAGCTGCTTGTCCTTGATCCACACCCAGACCTGCCCGAGCAGATGCTCCGGGGTCACACGGCTGGCACGCAGGGTCCAGAGACGCTCGGCGACGATCGCCATGGCCGCGATGGAACTCAGAATGATCGGCAGCATCATCCAGCCGCCGGATTTGACCAATTCCCACACAGTGACAGTCCCCTCGAAAAAGTGCGCCACTCTAACATAGGGGGGTGGCGCACCGAAGACCGTGATGTCGCATCCGGTCGGGCTTTAATAACGCGCGGTTATGGCGCGGCACGCCAGAAGCGCCGTTCCTGACGCATCGCCCACGCCGGCTCGAAGCGTCCGAGGTGCAGACGAATGGCACCCTGCTCGGCACTGTCATGGATCGCCATGCCGCGTTTCATGTAACGGGCCATGACGGTGGGATGCGGGTGACCGAAGGAATTGCCGTTACCGCGCGAGATCAGCACCGCCGTGGGCTGCAACGCGGCGAGCAGTGCCATTGACGACGAACTGCGGCTGCCGTGGTGCGGCGCCTGCAACCAGTCGGTGGGCACGGCCAGCGGACTGTCGAGCATGGCTCGTTCGGCGGCGCTGTCGATATCCCCCGTCAGCAGCAAGCGCTCGCCGTTGGCCTCGATCTGCAGGACACAGGATTTTTGATTGCTGTCCGAGGCGGAAGGCCATTGCCAGAGCTGAAACCTCACATCGTCCCACGTCCATTGCCGGCCACTCTCGCAGGCCTCGGCGTGCAGTTCGAGGGGCAACGCCTCAGGATCGCCGCTGAGCACTCGCGTCACCGGCAAGCCATGGGCAACCGCACGCGCGCCGCCAGCGTGATCGGCGTCGGCGTGGCTGAGCAACATCAGGTCGAGTCCGCTCACGCCCAGTTTGCGCAAGGTGGGCAGCACCACTCGCTCGCCGAGGTCAAAGTCGCCGAAGCGCGGGCCGGTGTCATACAACAGCGTGTGATGGCGGGTTCGCACCAGGATCGCCAGCCCCTGGCCGACATCCAGTTGCCAGACTTCGGCGATTCCCTCCGGCAACAGTGGCCGAGGAGGAAAAACCAACAACAGCAACAGCGGCCAACCCAGCGGGCGCAGCGGTACACCGCGCGGCATCAACAGCAGAAACGCGCCGAGAGTGCCTAGCGCCCATGCCCACAATGGAATCGCCACGGGTACCCACGCGGGCAATTGACCGGCCATCAACCCAAGGCCCTTGAACAGCCAGTCGATCAGCCCACCCGCCAACCAAAGCAACCCCTCGCCCACATAAGGCAGCGGCAACAACAGGGTTCCCAGCAAGGCCGGCGGCAATACCAGCAAACTGATCCAGGGCACCGCCAGCAGATTGGCGACCGGCCCGCTGAGACTGATCGGCAATCCGAGCACCAGCAGCAACGGGCCCAGGCCGATTGCGATCAGCCATTGGGCGCGGGTCCAGGTTTGCCACCATCGCCAAGGGCCGAGACGCCCGCCGAAAGTGAAGATCAACACCGCCACCGCCGCGAAGGACAACCAGAAACCCGGTTGCAGACTCGCCAGCGGATCCAGCAACAACACCCCGTTGAGCGCCAGCAACAGCGGCCACCAGGCACCGAGGTGGCGAAATCGCAGGCGCCACAACAGCACCAGCCCGATCATCACGCAGGCTCGCCGCACCGGCACTTCGAATCCTGCCAGCAGTCCGTAACCGAGGGCAGCAGCGAATGCCAGTCCGCACGCCCATGGCAGCCACGGCAAGCGATTCGGCCACATACCGTAGCGAGCCAGCCCGGCGATCAGCAGATACACCACGCCAGCCAAAAGACCGACGTGCTGCCCGGAAATCACCAACAGGTGCACGGTGCCGGTGTCTTGCAGCACCTGCCAATCCTCGCGACTGAGCCCGGCGCCATCCCCCAGCACCAGCGCGGTCAACGCACCGGTTCGCCCCTGAGCGTCCACGGCTTGCAAGCGTTGTCGGATGCCGTCGCGCCAGGCCCAGCCGGCTTCAGCAAGGCGATGACCATCCTTGACGGTTCCGGTTGCACCGATGCGTTGCGCCAGCAGCCAGGCGTCATAATCGAAAGCATGGGGATTGAGCAGCCCGGCAGGACGCTTCAGTTTCACTGCCAGCCGCCAGCGTTCACCACTGTTGACCGGTGGTCCGTCGTACCAGGCCAGGCGCATCAGTGACGGCACCTTTGCCTGTCGCGACCGGGCATCTGTCAGTTCGAAACGCACAACCCCATCATTGTTCTGGGGCAATCCTGTCACCTGGCCTTCGACCCAACGGGTTTCGCCATCGAGATTCGCCGACAGTCGATCATCCAGCGCCCACTGCGCATTCGCGCCAGCCCAACTGAAGCCGAACAGGAAAAACGCCAATGGATAAGTCCTGAACGGCAGCAACATCAAACCCGTTACGGGCAACACCAGCCATAACCAGACCGGCGGTAATACCGGCAAAAAACGCAGGGCCAGCAGACCCAACGCCAGCGCCATCATCCCTGTGCGCATAAGCCCGTCCTTGAGAGTCCCCTCCTAGGCATAGCCGGCTCACGGCACGTGCATCGTTATTAATTGTCACAAAGTCTGAATGGGCGGCTCATAGAATCCAGACATACTTGCCGCCTTAACCGACCGAGAAGCCCTATGCCCCGGCGCTTATTCAAACGTTACATGCCAGACCCGATCAGCATCAGGGAACACAAATCCTTACGCTTTCTCGGCACGCTGCTGCATGACCCGAACCTCTGGCACCTCAACCGTCACTCGGTTGCGCGGGCCATGGCTGTGGGTTTGTTTGCGGCGTTTCTGCCAATTCCGTTGCAGATGCTGGTGGCGGCCATTCTCGCCATCGTCGTGCGGGGCAACATGCCGATTGCTGTCAGCCTGGTGTGGCTGACCAATCCGATCACCATGCCTGCGGTGTTTTTTTGTACGTATCAGACTGGGGCGTGGCTGATGGATGTGCCGGCTCGCCATCTGCCGGATGAGTTGACCTGGGAGTGGATCAGCGGCGAGCTCTCTACGCTGTGGCAGCCGTTTTTGCTGGGTTCGGTGGTGGTGGGGCTGGTGTTGGGTGCCCTCGCCTATTGTTTGGTGATGATGTATTGGCGGTGGTGGGTGAGTCGGCAGTGGGCTCGGCGGAAGAAAAAACGGATGTTGTGAATGTTAAAAAGGCCTCCTTGTCGGGAGGCCTTTTTTTCTGTGGGCTGGGGTACATATCCGTTACCGCGAAAACGGATATGTACACTTAAGTACGCATCCCCCGCCCACTCACCAACAACCGCGCACACCCGATATACAACACCACCGTCGCCACCAGCATGAACGTAATCGCCACACTGATCCGGATATCCGAAACCCCAAGAATCCCGTACCGGAACGCATTGACCATATGCAACACCGGGTTTGCCAACGACACCGTCTGCCAAAACGGCGGCAACAACGAGATCGAGTAAAACACCCCGCCCAGGTAAGTCAGCGGCGTCAGCACAAACGTCGGAATGATCGAAATATCATCAAAGTTGCGCGCAAACACCGCATTGATGAAACCCAGCAGCGAGAAGATCGTCGCCGTCAGCACCACCACCAGAATGGTCACGCCCAGGTGATGCACCTGCAATTGAGTGAAGAACAGCGACAACAGCGTCACGATGAGCCCGACCATCAACCCGCGCAGCACGCCGCCCAGGGTGTAGCCGATCAGAATCGTGTGCGGCGACACCGGCGACACCATCAACTCTTCGATGGAACGCTGGAACTTGCTGCCGAAGAAACTCGACACCACGTTGCCATAAGAGTTGGTGATCACCGACATCATGATCAGCCCCGGCACGATGTATTCCATGTAGGTGAAACCACCCATGTCACCGATCTGCCGGCCAATCAGATTACCGAAAATCACGAAGTACAGAACCATCGTGATCGCCGGCGGCAGCAGTGTCTGCGGCCAGATCCGGGTGAAGCGCTTGACCTCACGGTAAACGATGGTATTGAGGGCGACGAGGTTAGGTTGCAGCTCCGAACTCATACCGCCACCTTCGACAGATTTTTCTCCACCAGGGACACGAACAACTCCTCGAGGCGATTGGTTTTGTTACGCAGGCTCAGCACTTCGATGTTTTGCTGCGCCAATTGGGTGAACAACGCAGTGATGCCCATGGACTTGTCGACCTGGACCTCAAGGGTATGACCGTCGAGCAACCGGGTCGGGTAACCCAGCAACTGCGGCGCAACGCTCAGCGTGTTTTTCGTGTCGAGCAGGAAGGTTTCCACATGCAGCTGGCCGAGCAGCTGTTTCATGCTGGTGTTCTCGACGATGGTGCCGTGATCGATGATGCCGATATTGCGGCACAACTGCTCAGCCTCTTCCAGATAGTGCGTGGTGAGGATGATGGTGATGCCTTTCTGGTTCAGCTCTGTCAGGAACGTCCACATCGAACGACGCAGTTCGATATCCACCCCCGCCGTCGGTTCGTCGAGGATCAGCAGGCGCGGTTCGTGAACCAGTGCGCGGGCGATCATCAGCCGACGCTTCATGCCGCCGGACAACGAACGCGAGGGCACATCGCGCTTGTCCCACAGACCGAGCTGGGTCAGGTACTGCTCGGCGCGTTCCTTGGCGATTTTCGGCGGGATGCCGTAGTAACCCGCCTGGGTCACGACGATGTCGAAGGTCTTTTCGAACTGATTGAAGTTGAATTCCTGGGGCACCACGCCGATGCAACGCTTGAGCGCCGCCGGCTCCTTGTCCAGGTCATGACCGAAGACGTTCACCGTGCCGCTGGTCTTGTTCACCAGGGTCGAGAGAATGCCGATGGTCGTTGATTTGCCGGCGCCGTTCGGGCCGAGCAAGGCGAAAAAGTCACCTTCGGCGACGTCCAGATCGATACCACTCAGGGCCTGGAAACCGTTGCCGTAGGTTTTGGTTAGCTGCCGGATGGACAGAGCGGAACTCATATCGGATTTATGCACCAAGAAGGGAAGAAAGGGATCAATGAGGGCGGGCGGCGAACAATACAACCGCGGCACATGAGCGCAATGGTGCTTGTCGCCGCCACACAAGTACAGTCAAGTGTGTCGATAGTGAGTATTAAGTCAACGCGGTCATGACGGCTTTCCTGTACGCCGGGCGCTGCTTCAGTCGCGCATACCAGGCTTGCAGATGAGGCTGCGGCGCACGCTCGATCGGCATCTCGAACCAGGCATAGATAAAGCTGCCGAGGGGGATGTCACCCATGCCGATTTCATCGCCGGACAAATACGGTTTGGCCGCCAGTGCCTGATCGGCCATCGCCAGCAAACCCTCGCACTCTTTGATCGCGGCGTTGATTGACGGCCAGTCCTGCTGGTCTTCCGGCGTGCGCAAGACTCCCCAGAACACAGTGCGGAACGGGCCGGCAAAACTTGAAGTGGTCCAGTCCATCCATTTGTCGGCTGTAGCGCGCGCTTGCAGGTTTTCCGGGTACCAGGCAGTGCCGCTGGCGTGGAGGGCCATCAGGTAACGCACGATGGCGTTGGATTCCCACAGCACGAAGCCGTCGTCCTCAATGACCGGTACGCGGCCGTTGGGATTCATTGCGCGGTACTCCGGCGTGTCGACGACTCCAAAGGCACCGCCCGCATCGATGGCCTCATAGGCCAGGCCCAGTTCCTCGGCGGCCCACAAAGGTTTTCTGACATTCGACGAGTTTTTCCGACCCCAGATCTTCAGCATGACCGCCTCTTTATGGATGAATGCGCAGGCAGCATACGCCGGATCAGGCGCGACTCAAATCGCTCTGCATGTCACCCAACAGCGGCGGCAGTTGTTCGCTGAACAGATGCGGGTAGCACTTTTCCAGGTGTTCGAAAAAGAACGTTTCCGGCACGTCGGTGAACTGGCCGTGGTCGATCAGGTATTCCATCAATTGCTCGCCGTCGCGATTGAAAGGGTGGAAAACACTGTCGTTGATCCCGTCGAATTCCAGCGGTGCAACGTTGAACAGTTCGCAGAGTTTCTGGTTGAACGCCGGTGTGGCTTTGACCCAGCGATCGTTCAGGTACAGCTCTGTATAACCATGCATGGCGAACACGTCGCTCTTGAGCAATTCCAGCAAACGCGGGGTCGACAAATGATTGCGCACATCCGCCAGACCGATCCGCGCGGGAATCCCGCAATGCCGGGCCGCGCCGGCCAGCAATGTGGCTTTGGGCACGCAATAACTTTCCCCGGCCGCCAGCGCATAACTGCCGCGCAAGGTGTCTGGATCGCGGCTGAACGTATAGGGGTTGTAACGCACGGCCTCGCGTACCGCGTAATAAAGATTGATCGCCTGCTCGAGCGGGTCGCGGTGACTGCCACGATGTTTTTCGGCGAACTCCACCACCGACGGGTGGTCACTATCGATGAAGCGGCCGGGACGCAGATACTCGTGCATGAGAATAATCTCCTGAGGAAGCCACGAGTCTAACGACAGGTTCAGCACAGAGATAACGACGTTTCGGCCAAACATGGACGCTTAGCCGCCCGCCCAACAAACGATCTGGCCGGTACCAACCGGTCCTGCGAAGCTCGTCGAAGTTTCCCACGATTTCAATCACATCGCTCTGACCACCCTGTTTTGCGGATGCCGTCTAAGCTCTGAAGGTTGTTTTTGCCCTTGTTTCACGGAGGATTAAATATGCTGCTGTTGTGGATACTGGTTCTGGTTGTCGGGATTGCGTATTTAGCCCACCGCCGTATCGCCCCGCTGCCCGCCCTGTGCATCGTTGCCGTTTATGTGGTGGCGATGGGCGCCTTCAGTCGCGCACCAGGCGGGTTGCTTCTGGTGCTGTGGGTGCTGATCGCGGCTGTCGCGGCGCCTTTGTTGCTGCCCGACCTGCGCCGTAAATACTTCAGCGCGCCGCTGTTCAGCTGGTTCCAGAAAACCCTGCCGCCGATGTCGCAAACCGAGCGCGATGCCATCGACGCCGGCACGGTGTGGTGGGACGGTGAACTGTTCAGCGGCCGGCCGGACTGGGACAAACTGCTGTCCTACCCGAAAGCTCAATTGACCGAAGAGGAACAGGCCTTCATCGATGGCCCGACCGACGAACTCTGCGCGATGGTCAGCGACTGGCAGATCGGGCAAGACATGGACCTGCCTGCCGAAGCCTGGGCCCACATCAAGGAAAACGGCTTCTTCGCCCTGATCATTCCCAAGGAATACGGCGGCAAGGGCTTTTCTGCCTATGCCCACTCCCAGGTGGCCATGAAACTGGCGACCCGCAGCGGTGACCTCGCGTCCACCGTGATGGTCCCCAACTCCCTCGGCCCGGCCGAGTTGTTGCTGCATTACGGCACCGACGAACAACGCAACCATTACCTGCCACGCCTGGCACGCGGCGATGACATTCCGTGCTTTGCCTTGACCGGGCCACTGGCCGGCTCCGATGCCGGCTCGATGCCCGACACCGGGGTCATCTGCAAAGGCGAATGGGAAGGCAAGGAAACCCTCGGCCTGCGGCTGAACTGGGAAAAGCGTTACATCACGCTCGGGCCGGTCGCCACCCTCCTCGGCCTGGCGTTCAAGGCGTATGACCCGGATCACCTGCTGGGCGATGAAGAAGACTTGGGCATCAGCCTGGCGCTGATCCCGACCGACACTGCCGGTGTTGAAATCGGCCGTCGCCATCTGCCATTGGGCGCTGCGTTCATGAACGGCCCGAACTCCGGCAAGGACGTGTTCATTCCACTGGACTTCCTCATCGGCGGCCAGGACATGCTCGGCAAAGGCTGGATGATGCTGATGAACTGCCTGTCGGTCGGGCGCTCGATTTCGTTGCCTGCCGTCGGCACCGGCGCGGCCAAGTTCACCAGCCTGGTGACCGGCCAGTACGCGCAGATTCGCGAGCAGTTCAACGTGCCGTTGTCGGCGTTCGAGGGTATTCAGGAAGCCATGGCCCGTATTGGCGGCAATGCCTGGATGATGGACGCGGCGCGGATGCTCACTGCCAACGCAGTGGACCTCGGTGAAAAACCTTCGGTGCTGTCGGCGATTCTCAAGTATCACCTCACCGAACGCGGCCGCGAGTGCATCAGCCACGCCATGGACGTTCATGGCGGCAAGGCGATCATCATGGGGCCGAACAATTACCTCGGTCGCAGCTGGAATGGCGCGCCGATCTTCATCACCGTGGAAGGTGCGAACATCCTCTCGCGCAACCTGATGATCTTCGGCCAGGGGGCGATTCGCTGCCATCCCTTCGTCCTGAAAGAAATGGCCCTCGCCGGTCGTGAAGACAAGGATCAGGCGCTCACCGAGTTCGATGGCCTGCTGCTCAAACACATCGGCTTTGCCGTGAGCAATGCTGCCAGCACACTGGTGCTGAACCTTGGATTCGGTCACTTCGAACATGCACCGGGAGACAAGCTCAGCCAGGGTTACTTCCGTGCGCTCAACCGTCAGGCGGCTGCGTTCGCCATGCTCGCCGACTTGAGCATGATGCTGCTCGGCGGTGAACTGAAACGTCGTGAACGCCTGTCGGCGCGTCTGGGGGATGTGCTCAGCAACCTGTACCTCGCTTCCGCCGCGCTCAAGCGTTATCACGACCTTGATTCACCCGGGCACATGGCGCCACTGTTCAACTGGGCCATGGAAGAAAGCCTGGGTCAGTCGGAACGTGCGCTGGATGAATTGCTCACCAACTTCCCGAACAAGGTGCTGGGTTGCCTGCTGCGGGTGATCGTGTTTCCGTTCGGTCGCCGGCACAAAGGGCCATCGGACAAACTCGGTGCCGAAGTGGCCGCGGTGATAGGACGGGCCAAAGGCGATCCAACCCTCGAGGAGTTGCTTGGTGGTTGCTTCCGTCCGCAATCGGCCGATGACGCCGTGGGCGCCCTGCAACACGCCTGCGACTTGCTGGAGGCGACGCAGGCCGTGCGGAAAAAACTGCAGGTGGCGCTCAAAAGCGGTCAGGTCAAACCGGTTGCCGGGGAAAACGTCATCGATGCCGCGCTGGAAGCCGGGGTGTTGCAGCCGGCGGAAGCGCAGAAACTGCGTGATGCCGAAGTGGCGCGGCGCAAGGTGATCGATGTCGATGATTTCGACAAAGAAGAGCTGACGCTGGCGGCAGGAAAAGTCCGCTGATCCAGCCAGTCATGTAAAAAGGTGCGCGGGAGCTTTATACTCCCGCGCCCGTTTTGCTCTTGAGGACTTATCTCGTGTCCAACGTCGTTGCCGATCATCTCGTCTTGCTTGACCACTTGCGCAGCATCCTGGTCGCCGTGGGTGAGGCCGAACAGGTTCCCGAAGAAAGCCATGCCTTGTTCCTGGAGCGCTTCGATGAACTGCGTGCGTTGCTGCCGGTCGACCCGATCGAAAGCCAATACCTGGGCCAGGACATTCTGTGCCAGGTGATCACCCGTTACCCGCAAATCGCCCACCTGGTCCCGCGCGACCTGTTGTGGTACTTCGCCGGTGACTGCCTGCATTACATGCCCGATGATGAAATCGACTTGTATCAGGCGCTGGAAGAACGTCGCTTCGAAGCTGAACAGAACGATGAACCGTTTGACTGGAATCAGGAAAAACAGCTGCTGGCGATGTCGAACGATGACAGCAAGCACTGATTACTGATCAGAAATGCAAAAGGCCCGCATGATTATTCATGCGGGCCTTTTTTATGGCATTGCCAAGTGATGTGGCGGTTGTAACGCCGCCTTCGCGAACAAGCCCGCTCCCACATTCGATCGGCGGCGTTCACACATCAAATGTGCGAGCGGGCTTGCTCGCGAAGGGGCCAGTCAAAGCAACCCATCACTCTCGGGCAACTCATACTCCGCCGCAACCTTACCCAGCGCACCGGGCTTCCCTGGCTTGCTCAGCGTCGGCTCCTTCTCCAGACACTCCACCAGATAATCGATCAACACCCGCAGCTTCGGCGGCAGATAACGGGTCGGCGAATGCAGCAGCCATGCACCGCCGTGGTACGACGCCAGAAACGTCCAGTCCGGCAGCACCTGCACAATCAGCCCCTGTTCCAGCGCATAACGCGCCGTGAAGTACGGCAAACTGCCAATCCCGATGTGCTGCAACACCGCCCCCAATCGCACACCGGTGTGATTGGCGGCATAACGCCCGCGCACACCGACGGTGACAGCCTTGGTGCCTTTCTTGAATTTCCATCGCGCATCGCTCGGCGTTTCGCCCAGGTAAATGCAGCTGTGATTGAGCAAGTCGTGGGGATGAGTCGGCGTGCCGTGCTCGGCGAGGTACTGCGGCGTTGCGCAGAGCAAATGGTCGATGGTCAGCAATTGCCGTCCCACCAGCCCGGCCGGAGGACGGTCGGTAATGCGAATCGCCAGATCGACGTTGTCATCGATCAAATCCACCTGACGGTCTTCGAGTAACAGCTCCACATCCACTTTGGGATAACGCCGCAGAAATTCCGGCATATGCGGATGAATCACGAATCGTCCTACGGCTTTGGGCACGCTGACTCGCACCAGCCCTTCCGCCTCATGGGTGAACTGGCCACTGATTTCCATCACTGATTTGGCCGCGCTCACCATCTCCTGGCAGCGCTTGAATACTTCCTCGCCACCGTCGCTCAGCCGCAGCTTGCGCGTGGTGCGTTGCAGCAGGCGTGTGGCGAGCGCCTTCTCCAGACGCGAAATGCTGCGACTGACGGCCGAAGGTGAAGAGCCCAATTGACGCGCCGCTTCGGAGAAGCTTCCGGTCTCGACAACTTTGACGAAAATCGCCATTTCACCCAGCAACGGCAGTGGAAGATTTGTGCTCACGGTGCAACAGTCCTTTGATGTTTGAACGGATTATCACGCAATTCCACGATTCATATAATAAAAAACAGAATCTTTAATGAGGACATGGAATATGACGCTTCGCCTCTTTTTCCATAGTGATGACCTCAAGGCCAACGTGGAAGTACTGGAATGCACGCCTCACGAGAACGAGTTCGCCGTGGAGCTGCGCGCAACACTGTTTCACCCTCAGGGCGGCGGACAACCGTTTGACACCGGCTGGATAGGCGAAAGCCAAGTGCTGCGTGTGGTGCAGGATCCGGACCGGATCATCCATTTCGTCGATCGCCCGGTAAATCCCGGCATGATCCAGATTCGCATCGATGAGCCACGTCGTCAGTTCAATACGCGGATGCATTCCGCTGGCCATCTGATCGGCCATTTCGTACAAGCCATGGGCTGGATGCCGATCAAGGCTCATCACTGGCCGGGCGAAGGACGCGTGCAGTTCAAACCGACGGACTCCGCACAGGAAGTCGATGCCCCAACCGTCGGGTTCGGCATTGAACAGTGGATCGCCCATGACCTGCCGCGCCTGACATCGCTGCGCGAAGGCGCCCGGGAAATCGGTTTCGGTGAGCTGCCCGCCTACGGCTGTGGCGGCACCCATGTACGTAGCCTGAAGGATTTGGCCACGGTCACGATCGCTTCCGTTTCGCAGAAGAAAGGAACGCTGTCAGTCCACTACAGCGTGGATTGAGCAAGTAGGCGATGCCGATTCCGGCCTCGCCTTGCGCTGGGGAGCCTGCACTCGCGGGTTCCGTTGACTATCCGATAGATGGACCTTAACCATGATGCTTGACGTCGAGCGTCTCGATGAGACGTGCATAAAAAAACTGGCCAACGAAGAAGTCCTCGCCATCCGGGTCAAAGGCTTCCTGCCCCCGCCGCTGGCGATTCAGATCGGCGACAAGATTCTCGCACCCGGCTTTGAAGGCTATATCAACGCGCCGAGCATCGGTCGAATCGGCATGGCGTTTTATGAAGCGGAAAACCAGCCACTGCTGATCGAGGATTATTTCGAGCGCGCCACGCGCAACATCGCGGAATTACGCAATCGTTGCGCGCCCTATTCGTCCCCGGTCGACACCTTGCGTTGCATGCTCGATGAGTCCTGGCCCGCGGGTGCACATCTGGAAAACCTCTACGGTCGCAAGATGTATGTCGGACTGTCCCGGGTGGTGAAACCGGGCGTGTGTTTTCTGGCCCACCACGACATTTTCGCCAAGGACGCCCCGGACAGTTTTCAGGCGAAAAGCCTCGATGCGCAGTTCGCCTGCAATGTGTACCTCAACATGCCCACCGAGGGCGGCGCTCTGCAGATGTGGGACCACGACATTTCCCCTAACCAGTTCGACGAAATGCGCGGCGACAGTTACGGCATCGATCCCGCGCTGCTCGGCACTCCGGCCCTGGAAGTCTGTCCGGAGCCTGGTGATTTCATCATGTTCAATTCGCGCTGCATGCACTCGGTGACACCGGGTGTGGCCGATCCGCGCTTGAGCCTTTCATTCTTTGTCGGCTATCGCGGCAATGCTTCACCCCTTACGTTCTGGAGTTGAGATGCAGTATTCGAATTACCTGGGCGAGTTCCTGGCGCTGGCGACGATCCACTTCCTGGCCGTAGTCGCCCCAGGGCCGGACTTTGCGGTCACCATCCGCCAGAGCGTGCGTTTCGGTCGAGGGGTGGGGATTTGTACGGCGCTGGGCATCGGTGCGGGCATTTCCGTGCATGTGCTTTACACCCTGCTCGGCGTCGGCGCATTGATGCACACCACGCCCTGGCTGTTGACGGTGGCCAAGGTCGTGGGCGGCGCCTACATCCTGTACCTCGGCGTCAGCCTGTTGCGCAGCCAACCCAAATCGGTACTGGAGGGTGAAAAGGAAGCGGATGAACCGATGGTCAAGCAAACGCTGCTGAAGGCGTTCACCACCGGGTTCCTGACGAATGCCACCAATCCCAAGGCCACGCTGTTTTTCCTGGCGATCTTCACCACCCTCATCAGCGCCACGACGCCGCTCAACATTCAGGCGCTCTACGGCGTCTGGATGTGCTTCGTGAACGCGTTGTGGTTTGTGATCGTCGCGCTGTTCTTCTCCAGCAACCGGGTCCGCGTGCTATTCATGCGCATGGGGCACTGGTTTGAACGCACCATGGGGGTGATTCTGATTCTGTTCGCGGGGCGCCTGATCCTGTCGATGTAAAATAGCGCCCATGAAAAAGGCCCGCTCAGTCTGACTGTCGGGCCTTTTTGCTGGCTCGGATACAAATCACGCGCAAACAAAAACGCCGCTCAATGAGCGGCGTTTTTGTGAATTTGGAGCGGGAAACGAGACTCGAACTCGCGACCCCGACCTTGGCAAGGTCGTGCTCTACCAACTGAGCTATTCCCGCAAATGGCGTC
>Ga0255334_1000644_pt1 | contig 24341 bp, 13 predicted proteins | sample EtOH5_35cm_T3_12_FD_202080 | JGI IMG/M metagenome (GOLD analysis project Ga0255334, IMG submission 202080) | Sandy soil microbial communities from University of British Columbia, Vancouver, Canada - EtOH5_35cm_T3_129 | ecosystem: Engineered > Artificial ecosystem > Sand microcosm > Unclassified ... | reverse complement strand
TGGAAATTACCGCGAGCGATGAGCACGTACTGATCAGTGCGGATGAGCACATCACGCTGTTGTGCGGCGGTGCCTATATCAAGATGCAGGGCGGGAATATCGAGATGGGCATGCCAGGGGAGTTCACCGCCAAGGCAAGCCGACACAGTCTTGTCGGTCCGGGGAGTCTGGACTCGGCGAGACCCCACTTTCCGCTTCCCCGATCCGGCAGCTATCGCGGCTTGCTCACCCTGCTGGATCGTCAGTACCAGCATCAGCCGGACATCTTTTACAAAGTGGTCAGCGCCAGAGGGCAAGTGCTCGCCTCGGGTGTGACCGACGATCAGGGCAAGAGCATCGAAGTCCGCAGCGAGGACGGCGCACCGGCCACGGCCTACATCGGCAAAGGAGGATGGACGGTCTCTGAGGCCGATCGCGGCTCAGACGAGGGCTGCGGCTGCTAGGGAGGAAGATTGCTATGACTGACGAAACCAACCACGACTCTACCTCCACAGGCAGTGCCCGCGTGCGCTTCCATTGTATGGGCCAGCCTATTGCAGGACTCCGCTTTCGCCTTCGGCTGGACAGCGGTGAAGTCCATGCTGGCAGCAGCGACGCCGAAGGCAGCTCCCATCTCTTTGCTTTCGGGCCGGTGCCGCAGGATGAACCGAGCGCCGATACCGTATGGCTCCCCTCGGAATGCGACGCGACCGCTGCCAGCATCGAAATCCGACGCGACGACGGCAGTTGGAAGACTATCGGCCAGTTTGCGCTCGACGCTCAACGCCACAAGGACATCTCCGCCGAGGCCAACGCCTACGCGCTTCCTTTCCACTTGGGACGCGTGGACATTCCGCTGACGGAGTCCACACTATCGTCGACGCAGGGCAGCGCTGAGTCCCCATCTCCCGCGCCGACGCAAACGCCTGCTGGCCAGCTTCAGCAGAACGCGGTCTACACTGGCCCGGCTACCACAGCCATGACCGCGACGTACCAGCCTCCCGCTCCGTTGGCTTACACCTCGTTTCCTCAGGTTCTGGCGGTAGCCCAGCAACCAAATGGTGCGCTGGTCAACACCTATCAAGCAGAGACACTGCACTGGTTGAAGCTTGCCATTCAGATGAATACCCGGACAGCCAGCGGAGACACGATTATTCAGGGCGTGTCTAATCTCCCGTACGTCATTGTACGCAACGATCCGGATATTGCGGACCGATGGCGAGTCGTGAAGACAGGACGAACTGGCTTCGGAAATGCTCCCGCCATTGCCATTCCAGTCAACGGCCCGGGCATGTATCGGCTGTATATCAAGGAGCCCACGGTCTCCTATACCAACGGTGTCGAATTCACCATCCCGCGCCATGCCTTGCCCTCGGGCGAACTGAGCGACCGCGAGGTGCAGGCTTGGTACGCGCTCATCGTGACGGAAGGCGATGCGCCAAATACATTGACCGTGACGCGCGAATTGCCCAATGCTTTGGGTCGCCCAGGGAGCGACTATTCCCAGCCAGGTGCCCCCGTGACCCTGACGAATGCGCACATCTCGCAGAACAACGCACTGAATCTGGGCACCTATATCTTCACCTACGTCCTATGGGGTGACATTAGCCAGGCCTACGGAGCCAACCATCCTGCTATCACGGCCAGCCCGCATCGCGCTGCCTTGGAACGCATCTATCGTGAGGGCCTCACGGCAGAAGGCACGACACTGATTCTGGAGGTTCCGGGCACAAACAGGAGAGTGCATTTCGTTGCGGATTCCACTAACGGTGGCAGCGGTTTTGCTAAATCTTTCCTTAATAACGACGCAATGCGACGCCAGGAATCCCTCCGGCGTACGCATCCCAAAGTTATGGCGTTTCTGCTCGAAGCCATGCAGGTTCTCGATCTCCACTATGCGCGCATTACCGGTGCCTGGAGACCCCATACCGGAACGACCCGGCACCGTTATGCATCAGCGCTGGACATAACTTACATAAGGAAGAACGTAGCCGGTGCCAACGGTACCCTGATCGAGACGGAATGCCGCTTTCATCGCATAAATGATCCCGGGCCGGAATCCAATCCACTTGGTACGAATAACAGTGAGAGTGCACAGCGCAGGCGTGCAATCTCAATGGCGTTCCATCGCTACCTGGCGGAACGACGTCGGGCTGGAGAACTTGGCTGGTTGGGCGGTCCCTGGGCGCTGACTTACGCAAATGTAGACATGACCGGAGTCGAACGATTTATCAATACCGATGACAGTCATGTTCATCATGTCCATATCAGCGTAGGCACCGATCAACCATGAATAATTGGAAAAAATCAACGAGTCGAAGAACTTCGACCATGTTATTATCCTTCATATTTTTCGGCGCAGCCGGGCATGTCATGGCAGATCAAGAGCGATGCGATCCTGAGAAGCCACGGGTCGTCAACGGCCAATTGATGACATGCAGTAGTGACGACTATTCTGAGACCTCAATCACGCCACTGCCTTCCTCGGCGTTACGCGTCGCACTGGACGGGGTTGTACGTACACAGCTGACCACCGTTCGCCCAACGGCGTGGCCAGTTCGCGCTATCCTGTGGCGTTGGGACTCGAAGGAACACTGGGCAGAGTTCGGCCGTCAAGGCAACCTCCTTCGGAGCAGCTTCACTCCCCTTAGCGATAGGGCCTTGCTGGAGTACCGGCGCGAAGGTGCCCCCGTCTGGATGGGTGGGCAACACGTCTATGCGATTGTCTCACTCAGTGATTCACTTGTCTCGGGTGAGCAAAGAGCCGATTTCGTCCTTGCAGACGGTCGGGTGTGTCCTGCGTTACCGATAGACACGGGATACGAGTACTACCGCCGCATGTACATGGGCAACGCCGAATACTTAAGCGGGAATTGCGGTAAGGCCGTCAGGCAACATGGAGGCCTTGGTGACTTCTGGATCTATCCAGAAGACCCTCGACGCTCGAGCGACAATCCCGACGTCCCCCCGATGTACTGGACGATTCAGTATTTCACCGACCCCGTAACTCAACTCATCAATGGCTCCGGCACTTGTGTGTTGTACTGCGACGCCCCACGCCAGGCAGCGAATGCTTCGAAGAAGGCGCCGGTCAATTCGGTGTCCGGCAAACCTCCGGTGCCGACGTTGGATCTGCGGCCGCCGCCAAAGAATGCCATTCGGGAGATGACGCTTGAGGAGCGTGCGCTCCAGCACCGCGATCAAGAGGAAGTCCTTTCCGCCGTTTGGCCCGTGCGTGCATTGTTCAATTCCCGGGCGGGAATCTTCTTGTTCGATCGCCAGGGCAATGTCATAAATGGGCAAGGCACGACGCCGTTCCGCATGGTGGAGATACGTCACGGTCAAGATGGGGCGCCTCTCTGGAAGGGAACGCAGAAAATCTATCGACTGCTGGCGCGAGGCAAGCTATCGGAAGACTACACTGCGACGTCGACCAAAACCGGCATTGTCGTCGCCGACGGGCATGCCTGCCCGACGCAAATCGTCTCCGAGGCTTACGGGATACTGCATGCCGACGGTGCCGTGTACTTGAACGGCAACTGCGCCAACGCCGTCAAGCGGACCATCGGCACGGGGACGTTCTGGGTGTATCCCGAAGACACCAAGACCGCGCATCCGCAGTATTGGGTGGTGCAGTACTTCGACGATCCGGTTGCGCCGATTCTCGATGCCGAAGGCCAATGCTGGTTCTATTGCGATGGGCGCTCGCCGCGTATCCCATAGCGGATCTGGCAAGAATCGGTGGTCAACCAAATATCGAGGAATGGCTAGATAAAGAGACTTGGTCGGAAGCCCTAGATAGCGGAACTGAGGTTGTCAAGGATAAGGCGAGAGCAGTTGCCGGTGCTGTCGAGCGAGCACTCGAATCACTGAAGTCAGTGATAGCCTGATGAAGGACCAAATCCATATGGACCTGGCTATTTAAGATTCATAATGACGAAGTCATTACGATGAGAATCGCAGGGTCTGAGATTACATCAAAATCCATGACTGAATTGGAACTTGCTGATCCAAAGTCTGCAGCGGTACCAAGTGAGCCCTGGATGGCGGATACCGCTGAAATGCTAAACCGCCAGACAGCACAGACCTTGGCGGGGAATATTCTTGGAACAAAGCGTCGGTTCTTCGAAGAACCTGCCCAGGAAGCCGACTGGTGGATATCATCAGACTGGCAGAATATCCATCTTGCCACAGGTTGGATGGACTACCACTCCCCCAAAGTAGACGGTCGGAACGCCCCCCAATCGGTAAACTGTTCAAGTCCATCGATATGGGGCCGCACTGGCAGCGGTTGGCGTGGCTAGAGAAGCGCAACATTACGTTCCTGCGCTTCCTTGATGCTGAGCGCGGCTATTCGATTCTATGCATCGCCGCGTCAGCGCAGAAACTGCCAAGCTCCTAGGAGCCCCCGGCAAGACGAGTGTCTTTGGCCATTAATTTACTGATCCTTTCGACGTTTCTCTCGCGCAAGAGACGTGGCCAAACACAGCCCCGACGACCGCCCCGTGGACGAGCATCCCCCACGACTGCCGCCGCGGAATGATGCAGGAATCCTGATGAAACGTCGCATCTCTCTCATCGTGCTGACTGGAGCTATTGCAACTGCAGTCTGCAGCTACGTCTGGCGCCAGTGGCATCTGGCCCATCCCAACCGGAGTCATACCATGATCGCTTTGACCCACACTATGCGAACACACTGCATTGGCAGGTTACTGATTGATCTACCGGAAGGCTCCACGTCGGAGCCTGATGCCAGCGGCGCACGCATTGGTGATCTTCAGGTGTCCGTGACATCCGGAGTGAGTCGGCAGCAATTCGACCAGCAACTGGAGCAACGCTGGCAAGCCGTGAGGGCCATGACGACCGATAGCTTCGGCGACCCGTATCTGCGCATACCGCAACGCCAGGGTACACCGAAAAACGGCGTGATATTCGCCTATGGTTTTCGGCGTCTTGACGGCCCTGATGTTGACGGCGTCGCCCGCCATGACATCTATTTCGAATCGGAAGCCTACCGTTGGCAGGACGGTACCCTGTTCAAGGTGGTTCAAAGCATCAATAAGAGCGGAAACGCCCTGGAACAGTTGCTACCCCGGCTGCAATCTCGCCAGCCCGATCAGATTCCCAGCCAACCTGGACTTTGCCTCAACGGTGCCTTCGTGCAGGGCTATTACGACCAAAGCGAGCGCGAAGAACTCACATGGGGCATTCAACTGCCACGCCGCTTGGGGCTGGTGGTCCGTGAAGACAAGGTGTGGGCACCCAAGCCATCCATGCTCGCCAAGCGGCGCGATGCAGTTGGAGAAATGGTTGCTTTCCTTGCCCGCCAATTGAGCGAACCGGGCGTTGTCGCGGGCAACAAAGAATACCGGGCGGCAAACCGCACGGTAGGCGACCTGACTGGTGAGGAATATCTCATGGGGGGCACACAGAACCAGGATAAGGATCATTTTGAGACGACCATTGGTGGAGAGTGGGCCTTCCCTGGACGAGGCGAACCCTCGCCGTTACCCAGCATCAATGTCGACATGGGCACCAGCTTCGAGACCACTCGACGCCCCTCGACGCTCGGCGGGTTTCCTGATGCCAAAGACGCTCCTAGCGGACCAACCGAAGCGGAGTTCTTCGAAGTGTGGGACGCCGTGATCACCAGCATCCGCTTCCGCCCCGGTGCATTGACTCCACCACCACTATCGAAGCCGCAGGACCGTGGACCTTCGCCGATATCCTATGAGCAGGCCGAGGCCGATCGCCGTGCGCTAGACAACTTCCTCGCCAGCCCGCCACAGGCCAAGCCCAGGGAATAACGGTGCGTAACCCGCGCGCTCAACCCGCGCTTGCGTCGTCACCGCGCCGCACCGTTTCCGGCGTGTCCCGGCTCAGACGCCGGACAGCCTGGGGCGGTTGCCCGACGGTGCGCACGAATGCGCGCCTCATGCGCTCCCGGTCGGAAAGCCCCACTTCCTGCGCGATCACGTCCAGCGACAGGCGTCCTTTTTCCAGCATGAGCCGCGCGGCTTCCACGCGCAGGTGCTCGACGGCCTTGGCCGGCGACTGGCCGGTCTCCGCGCTGAATGCCCGGCTGAACTGGCGTGGGCTCAGCCCGGCGACGTCGGCGAGTTCGTCGACGGTCAAGGCGTTGCGCAAATTGGCGTTGGCGTAGTCGATGGCCTTTCTGATCCTGTCGGATTTCGGGTCGAGGTCGAGCAAGGTCGAAAACTGCGACTGGCCGCCCGCGCGGCGGTGGTAGACGACCAGCTTGCGCGCCACCGTGCGCGAAACGTCTTGGCCGTGGTCTTTTTCGATCATGGCGAGCGCCATGTCGATGGTCGCCGCCATGCCGGCGGACGTCCAGATCGGTCCGTCCACGATGAAGATCTGATCCTCCTCGACGGCTACCTTCGGGAAGCGGCAGCGCAGATCGTGCGCGAATCGCCAGTGCGTGGTCGCGCGCCGGCCGTCCAGCACGCCGGCGCGAGCAAGGATGAACGCGCCCGTGCACGGCGCCGCGATCCGTCTCGACGTCGCCAGCGAGCGCCTGACGAACGCGGTCAACGCCGCGGAAGCAATGTTGGTATCGACACCCGATGAAAACATGACGGTGTCGAAGGTCGCGTCGCCGAAAGGCTGCGACTGGACCTCGATGCCCGCCGACGACGACACCGGCCCGCCCGCCTCCGACAGCACCGTCACCTCGTACGCCGGCTCTTCAAGCACGCCGTTTGCCAGCTCGAACGCGGTGACTGCAGCCAGGCCCATCAGATAGAAGTTCGGGAATACGACGAAGCCGATGGTGTGCATGGCGACCCAGTGTCATGTCATGAATTGACGGTATATATGACATTTTAGACACGGTCAATGACATCTATGATCGACTGGTAGTCCAGCACGAGCCTGGTGGTGCCCATGACGGCACACGGGGACGGCGGCGGCATGCCGCTGCGCAGATCCCGCCTCAACGCGCTTCGCAATAACCTTTCGCAATGACCTTTCGCATGGACCGTCGACTACTGATACTGGCACTGGGCATGTTTGCAATGGGCACCGACAATTTTGTCGTCGCCGGCATCCTGCCGGGTGTCGCGGCTTCGCTGCATACGTCCGTCAGCCTCGCCGGCCTCATGGTCACGTTCTACGCGCTGACCTATGCGGTGGCCGCCCCTGTGATGGCGGCCGTGGCCGGCAATTTGCCGTGCAAGCTCCTGCTGGTTTCGGCGCTGGGCATTTTCGTCGTCGGGAACGCGGTCAGCGCGCTCGCCACCGACCTGTACTGGGTTCTGTTCAGCCGGGCCCTGGCGGGATTCGGCGCCGCGCTGTTTGCCCCGACGGCATTGGGCGTGGCTTCGGCGCTTGCCGCGCCTGAAAAGCGCGGCCGCGCGCTGGCCACCGTCACGGCCGGCCTCACGGGCGCAACCGCGCTCGGGTCGCCGATTGGCACGTTCATCGGCGGATTCGGCAGCTGGCGGACCACGCTCTGGTTCGTCACGGCGCTCGGGATCGCGGCGATGATCTGCGTCTGGGCAATGCTGCCATCGGTGCCGTTGCCCGCATCCGTCAGGCTGCGGGAGCGGCTGGCCCCGGTGCGCGACGTGCGCATCGCGCTCACGCTGCTGACCTCGTTTTTCGCGTTTGGCGGGTTCCTGATGGTCTACACGTACGCAGGGTTGGTGCTGGCGCCGGTCACGCACGGCGACGAACGCATTCTCGCGGGGATGTTCCTCTTGTGGGGCGTCGCCGCCACGGTCGGGAACCTGCTGTCCGGCCGCCTGGTGGACCGGTTCAAGAGCCGCGGCATGATCGATGCGATGCTATGGATCGCGATCGTCAATTTCTGCGTATTGCCCTGGACTTCCGCGCATGCGCCCGGCGCGATCATTGCGCTGGCCATCTGGGGGATATGCGGATGGGGCCTCATCGTTCCGCAACAGCACCGGCTCGTGCAGTTGTCGCCGCATACGGCGCCGCTGCTGCTCGCCCTCAACAATACGGCCACCTACATCGGACTTGCCTGCTCGGGCCTGCTCGGCGGCATCGTGCTTCGGTCGATAGCCGCGCAATACTTGAGCCTGGTCGCGGCCACATTGATTTTCATCGCTTTCGTTTGCGCCACGGCCGCGCATCGCCACATGGCGCGACTCTCCGCGACTTTCCGCGACCGTCCACCCGACGGCCTGGCCGCGGACGTCCGGACGTCCGCGCAATGATGCGGGAAACGCCGCCGGCCGGCCGTTCCGCGGCACCCCCGGGCATGCCGGGGAGCACGTCGCGGCAGCCTAGGCCCGCAGCGCGCCGAGCTCGGCCGCGCGCGCGTGGCGTGCGGCGGCGCCGTCCTGGCGGCCCGGCGTCAGCGCGTCGTACAGCGCGCTGGCAATCTCCTCGGCGCGCGCCGGCAGCACCGAGAGCAGCGTGTCGCTCAGGCCGTGGCTGCTCTGGCAGAAGCCTTGCAGGTAGACCGGCACCGCCAGCTCGGGCGCGGCCTGCACGCGATAGCTGCGGTCCACGGTGAAATCGCCCAGGTAGGGCGCCAGCGGCGCCAGCAGGCGGCGGTGGTTCTCGCGCTCGTAGCCGGTGGCCAGCACCACCGCGTCGTAGCGGCGCGTCTCGGTGGCTTCGCTGCCGGCCGGCGCGGTGTCGGCGATGGTCAGCTCGATGCCGGCCGGCGCCGCGTGGGCGGCCACCACCGTCTTGCAGGTCAGCAGGTTGACGCGGAACTGGCCGCTGACCTTCTGCCGGTACAGCAGCGCGTAGATGCGCTCGATCAGGTCGGCGTCGATCACCGAGTAGTTGGTGTTCAGGTATGCCTGGATCAGCCGGTCGCGCCCGGCCTGGGCCTGCTCGTAGACCACGTCGGTATAGGCCGGCGCGAAGATCTCGTTGACGAACGGGCTGTCGTCGGCCGGCTTGAGCGCGGCGCCGCGCACGATCAGGTCGGCCTTCACGCCGGGGTAGCTGTCGTGCAGGTCGATGAAGGCCTCGGCCGCGCTCTGGCCGGCGCCGATCACGGCGATGCGCATGGGCTTGCCGCTGGCGCACGGCTGGCGGCCGATCCAGTCGAGGTAGCCGGAATGGTGGCACAGCCGCGCGTCGCCCCGCAGGCCGGCGAAGACCTCGGGAATGCGCGGCGTGCCGCCGGTGGACAGCACGATGGCGCGCGCGTCGCGCACGCGCTCGCGGCCCGCGGCGTCGGTGGAGACCACGCGCACGCGCGTGATGGCGTCGCCGTGGCGCTCGGGCTCGATGCGGGCCACTTCCTCGCCGTAGCTGCACTGCTCGGCGAAGTGGCCGGCGGCCCAGCGCAGGTAGTCGTCGTACTCCAGCCGGCTCGGGTAGAACGTGCGCAGGTTGATGAAGTCCACCAGCCGCCCGTGGCGGTGCAGGTAGTTGACGAAGCTGTACGGGCTGGTGGGATTGCGCATCGACACCAGGTCCTTGAGGAAGGAGATCTGCATCTCGCTCTGCGCCACCAGCGTGTTGCCGTGCCAGTGGTAGGTGCGCTGCTTTTCCAGGAAATGCGCGTCGAGCGGGCGGCCCGCGCCGGCCTGTTCCTGCAGGGCGATGGCCAGCGCCAGGTTGGACGGCCCGAAGCCGATGCCGACCAGGTCGTGGACGGCGGTGGATGCGTCGCGTAGCGTCATGAGTTCGGTCCTTGATGGATGGGTCACGGAAAGCGCAGCGTGGCGGCGCGGATCAGGCGCCGGGCGTGCTGGCACTGGCGGGGGCGGGGTTGGCGGCGGGCAGCAGCAGGTGCTCGCCGAAGAAACGTTCGCGCAGCAGCATCACCAGCATGGCGCGCTTGTGCGGGAAATCGAATTCCTTGATCTTGGAGAAGCCGGCCTTGTCGAGGTTGGCGATCTGGCGCGCGTGGTCGGCGCGCGGCTCGCCGACGATGCGCTGGGTGCGCGCGTCGTCCAGGAACTGGTAGTGCTGGATGGCGGGGAACCACGCCGTCAGGAACGACTTGCCGCGGAACGCCGGCTCGCCGATCAGCACGTGCCAGCCGCGGTCGTGGTCCTGCGCGTCGTAGAACGGCGCGATGCGGTTCTCCCTGGCCCAGTACACCTCGAAGTAGCCGAACGGCTGGTCGTCGAACGCGGCGATCAGCGGCAGCATGTGCGGGTCGTCGAGCAGCCCCTGCAGGTAGGCGCGGTGCCTGGCCTCGTCGCCTTCCTCCTGCCAGAAGTAGGCCACGTCGGGGTCGTTCATCCAGCGGTGCAGCAGCGGCAGGTCCTGTTCCAGCGTGGCCGCGCGCAGCGTCAGCGTCCGGCCCAGCCACGGGATGTGGCGCGCGTAGACCACGCCGCCCGGCTTGGGCGGGCGCAGCGGATGGCGGCGGCCGGCGGTGAGCGCGTAGCGCAGCGGGTAGGCGCCGGGCGTGGGCGCCATCCACAGTTCGGGCAACTGCCACAGCATCTCGGCCAGCGCCACCGTGCCGCGCGCGGCGTCCCGCACCAGCGCGCCGCGCTCAAGCAGCGCGCGCTCGCAGCCGCGCGCTTCCAGCTGCACGGGCAGCGCGCGCAGCGCGCCGTGGGCGAAGCAGGCATCCAGCGCGGCCAGCGTGGCGCGCGCCAGCGCGTCATCGTCCAGCGCGCTTTCGCGCAGGCGCAGCGTGCCGCCGTCGAAGGCGAAGCTGGCCAGCGTGGCGCCATCGCGCGACACGGTGAGCCGCGCGCCGTCGAAGCGGCTCTCGCAGCCGCCGTCCGGCTGCGCGGCGAAGGAGCGGAAGCGCGCGAAGGGTTTGACGGCGTCGGGTGTAATAGCGGGCGTTGCGGCGGAAGTCGGGGTCGACATGGCGAATCCTGGCGATGCGATTGAATGCGGTGCGATGCGGTCGGGGCCGGCGCGCGGCGGCGGCATGTCGCGCGCGCCTTTCCTACCGAGACGAGGCGCGCGCGCGCGAATTTAGTCCGGCCAGTCCGGCGGCCGGCGCGGTCAGGCCGCTCGCGCCACGGCGTCCGGCTCCGCGCCGGCCAGCCCGAACGCCTGCGCCAGCGCCCGCGCGATGTCGTCGTGCGCGTCTTCGGCCTCGCCGACGATATTGCCCATGCGCAGGAACTCGTGGACCATGCCCGGGTATTCGCGCAGCGTCACCGCCACGCCGGCCTCGGCCAGCTTGCGCGCGTAGGCGCGGCCTTCGTCGAGCAGCGGATCGCACTCGGGCAGCACCAGCAGCGCCGGCGCCACGCCGCGGTGGTCGGGCGCCAGCAGCGGCGCGAAGCGCCAGTCGAGGCGGTCGCGCTCGTCGCGCAGGTACTGGCGGTAGAACCAGTCGATGGTCTCGCTGTCGAGCAGGTAGCCGTGCCCATAGCGCTGGTGCGAGGGCGTGTCCTGGCGCCCGCCCAGGCCCGGGTAGCACAGCACTTGCAGGCACGGCTGCGGCAGCGCCGGGTCGTCGCGCGCGGCCAGCGCCAGCATGGCGCCCAGGGTGCCGCCGGCGCTGTCGCCGCCGATGGCGATGCGCGCGGTGTCCAGTCCGAGCGCCGCGCCGTGCGCGCCGAGCCAGGCCAGCGCGTCCACCGCGTCGTCGGCGGCGCACGGGAAGCGGTGCTCCGGCGCCAGCCGGTAGGCCACCGACAGCACCGCGCACGGCGTGCGCGCGGCCAGCGAGCGGCACAGCGAATCGTGCGAGTCCAGGCTGCCCACGGTGAAGCCGCCGCTGTGGAAATGCAGCAGCACCGGCAGCGGCGGCCCCGCGTGCGCCGCGCGCGGCGCGAACAGCCGCGCGCCGATATGGCCGCCGTCGCGCGTGGGCAGCGTCAGCGTTTCCACGCGCGCCAGCGGCATTGGCGGCAGGTCGAGCGCGCCGGACGCGTCGTCGAATTCGCGGCGCGCCCGGGCCGGCGTCAGGTGATGGATGGCGGGGCGCTTGCCGCTGGCGGTGGCGCTTTCCACCATGTCGAGCAGCGCTTCGAGGTCGGGATGCAGTGGCATGGGAAATCGGGTCCGTGGAATGATGGAGCGGCGGCGCGGTGGCGCGGGCGCTCAGGCGGCCGGCGCCGCCAGGGCGTCGTGCCGATGCGCCGGCGGGGCGGCCGGCGGCGCGGGCGTGCCGCCGGCGCGCGCGATCTGGCCGTTCTCGATCTTGATCACGCGGTCGGCCACGCCGAAGTAGCGGTCGTCGTGCGAGATCACCAGCACCGCCTTGCCCTGCGCGCGCAGCTCGGGCAGCACCTCGCGGTAGAAGATCTCCTTGAACAGCGGGTCCTGGTCGGCCGCCCATTCGTCGAGCACCAGCACCGGGCGCCGCTCCAGGCAGGCCACGATCAGGGCCAGCCGCTTGCGCTGGCCCTGCGACAGCGCCTGCGTGGTGAAGCGCCCGCCGCGCACGCTGACCTTGTGGCCGAGCTGGAAGCGCTCGATCAGGCGGTTGGCCAGCGCCTCGTCGCGCGGGTCGTGCGCCAGCAGGGTCTCGAACAGGTGGAAATCGGAGAACACCGCGGAGAACAGCGCGCGGTAGTCCGCCAGGTGCGCCGGGTCGACCGCCGCGCCGTTGTGGCGGGCCTCGCCGGCCAGCGCCGGGTAGAGCCCGGCCAGCAGCTTGGCCAGCGTGGTCTTGCCGCTGCCGTTGCCGCCCACCAGGAACACGATCTCGCCGGCGCGCAGTTCCAGGTCGAGCGGGCCCAGCGCGAAGAAGCTGTTCTCGGCCTCGTGGAAATAGCGGTGGCTGGCGCCGGCCAGCGCCACCGAGACGAACGGCGCTGCGGGCAGCGCGCGCGCGGGCGCTTCCGGCTCGGCGTCGGCGCCCAGCGCCTCGATGCGCGCGTAGGCCAGGCGCCCCATGCTCAGCGCCGGCAGCGCGTTGAGCAGCGACTCCAGCGGCGACATGATGTACAGGAACATGATGGTGAAGCCGGTCATCACCGCCGGCGCCAGCGGCGTGGCGCGCGGCATGAACAGCACGCCGCCGATCACCGCGAAGAACAGGAAACTGCCGAAGCCCAGCGCCACGAAGAAGATCGACAGCCCGCGCGTGCGCGCGCCGCGCACCGCCTCCAGCGAGGCTTCCAGCCCGTCGCGCAGGAAGCTGTGCTGCTTGTCCTGGTTGAGCTTGAGCTCGCGCGCGCCCGCCACCAGCGCCTTGAACTGGCCATGCAGCGCGTCCTGCGCGGCGCTGGCCTGCTTCAGGTGCACCAGCGCGCGGCGGTGGTTGCGGTGGTAGAACCACGAGCCCGCCAGGATGATGGCGCAGGCCACGGCGAAGGTCTGCCACGACAGCCACGCCAGGTAGCCCAGGCAGCCCAGCACCACCATCGCGTTGGTCAGCACCACCGGGATCACCGACAGGCCGTTGGCCACGTGGGTGCTGTCGTCGGCCAGCGCGGCCTGCACGCGCGCGTTGCCGGTCTGCTCGATATGCGCGTAGGGCGCGCCGATGAAGCGCGCGCAGATCTGCGCGCGGATGCGCGCCAGCGCGCTCTGGCTGACCTGCACGAACAGCGTGGAGGCCAGCGTGCGGCACGCCAGCACGGCCAGCGCCAGCGCCGCGAACGGCAGCGCCAGCCGCGCGGCCTCGGCGCCCTGCGTGGCCAGCACGCGGTTGATGACCGCGATCATGCCCACCGAGCACAGGCCGGCGGCCAGGCTGGCCGCGGCGGCCAGGACGATGGTGAGGCGCAGCTTGCGCGGCAGGGAGGAGAGAAGCGTCATGGGGTCGCGGAGGTGGCGGAAGGTGGCGGGCACTGCTGGATAGACGTGCGGCGCGCGGCGAAAGTTAGCGGCGGCCGCGCATCGCCCGCGCGGCGGCGGCGCGTTAAATTTCCGGCGGCGCGCTTCGTCACGGTGACGTGGGCGGCCTTGCCGGCATGGCCGCGCCGTCACGTCAGGAGATCCGATGATTGCTTCGCTGGCCCCGTTCTTCGCCGGGGCCTTGCGCCCGTTCGGCGAGCGCGTGGGCGTGGCCGCCGCGCGGCCGGCAGCCCCGGCCGGCGGCACGCCGTGGCAGGGCGCCTTCGGCCAGCCGCAGGCGCGCGACTGCCTCGCGCGGCAGGCGCGCGCGCTGGGCTGCGGCGACCTGCGCGCGCTGGCCGCCGCCTGGTTCCGCGACTACACGCTGGCGCTGCTGCCCAGCGCGCTGGTGGCGGCCGTGCTGCTGCGCCGGCAACTGCCGTTCGACGCGCCGCAGGCAATCTGGCACGGCGCGGCCGACGGCCTGCTGGCCTGCCTGCTGCTGCCGGACGAAGGCGAATGCCGGCAGGCGCCGCTGCCGGACTTGCTGGCGCCATTGGTGAACGCGCATCTGCCCGGCGTGGTGGCGGCGCTGTCGGCGGTAGCGAAGGTGTCGCCGCGCCTGCTGTGGTGCACGGGCGGGGTCGCCGCGGCCGGCGTGGCGCGGCAACTGGCCGCGCACCCGGCGCTGGGCGCGCCGGCGCGCGCGGAAGTGGCGGCGTGGATCGGCCAGGCGGTGTCGGACGGCGGCATCGCCAATCCGTACCACGGCGCTTTCCGGCCGGGCAGGGAGCCCGGCACGCCGGGCGTGGCGCCGCTGCGGCGCATCTGCTGCCTGAACCACCGGCTGCCCGGCGAGGGGCACTGCGGGACCTGTCCGCTGCCGCAGGCGCGCGCGGGGAAAATGGAAGCCGTCGCGCAGACGGTCCCGGTGGCGGCCCGCTGATGCCGCGCCTGTCCGGCGTTATTCGGCGGCGCTATTCAGATTTCGGATCCTTCCACCTCATCGGCACCGGCATCGCCGCGCGCCGATGCGCCTGCCGGCGCGCGGCGGCAGGCGCGGAACTGGCGCCACTGCCGCCACAGCAGCCGCGCGGTGACGCCGACCGGCACGGCCAGCCCCAGCCAGCACAGCCAGTCCCAGGCGCCGTCGCCGAAGATGCCCGCCGCCAGCCCGCCCAGCGAGAGCAGGCCGAGCAGGACCGGCATCGGCCAGGTGTCGCGCATCAGGCGCCCGCCATTCCGGTCGTTCACGTCCGTGTCCTTCATGCCTGGTCCCCCGAAAGCTGCGGCGGCTGCGGCTGCGGTGCGCGCGCGCCGGCGGCGCCGCGGCGCGGCCGCTTGAGCCAGAAGATGAAGCCGGTCACGGTGGCGCCGGCGGTGATGGCCGTGAGCAGCGCCCACAGCACCTGCAGCGGCCGCCCGGCGTAGTCGCCGAAATGGAACGGCGCCGACAGCAGCAGCACCTGCAGGTACCACGGCATGCCGCGCACCGCGGCCACCTTGCCGTCGCCGGCATCGACCAGCACGATGGCGTACACGCGCTTCTGCAGCTCGGTATGGCCGCGCAGCACCACGCCGTAGTGGCGGCCCGTGGAAAACTCGGTGCCGGGATAGAACACGAAGGCCGGGTCCTTGCCAGGCACCACGGCGCGGGCCGCGTCCAGCGCGCGGTCCACCGGCACCAGCGCGCCCGGCGCGGGGCCGGGCAGGGTGGCGATCAGGTGCTGCAGCTCGGTCTTCTGCCACAGGCCGATGATGAGCGGCGAGAACGACAGGAAGGTGCCGGTCAGCCCGACCACCAGCGCCCACACCATCACCACGATGCCGAACAGGTTGTGCAGGTCGGCCTGCACCACGCGCACCGGCTTGCCGAAGCGCAGCAGGCCGAAGGCCAGCTTGCGCATGAACGGGCCGTACAGCACCAGCCCGCTGACCAGGCTGGCCACCAGCAGCACGCCGATGAAGCCGATGAAGAACTGGCCCGGCAGGCCCAGGAACAGGTTCAGGTGCAGCTTGAGGATGAAGCCGCTGAAGGTCTCGCCGGGCGGGCCGGGCTTGCGCGTGGCGCCGGTGGCGGCGTCGAACTGGACGGTGGCGCCGTTGCGCAGCCTGGGCTCGCCGGGCGGGCCGACGCGCACGCCCACGGCGTCGGGGTCGTCGTCGCTGAACGAGACCGACTTGGGCGCCCAGCCGGGCCTGGCGGCGCGCGCCGCGTCCACCAGCGCCTGCAGCGGCGGGCGCGGCGCGCTGGCCGCCGCGCCGCGCTCGGCCGCCACGCTGCCGTGGTGGTCCTGGCCCAGCATGGCATCGATGTCTTCATGGAAGATCAGCAGCAGGCCGGTCACGCACAGCACCAGCAGGTTCAGCGTGCACAGCAGGCTGGTCCAGCGGTGGATGGCGTACCAGATGCGCAGCGTTGGCGCTTTCATGGGGGTCCTTTCTTATGCGTGCCGGTGCGCTGCCGCCGGCCCGCCCGTCGCCGGGCGGGCCGCGCGGTGCTTACCAGCGGTAGCTCAACGTGCCCACCACGGTGCGGTTGCGGCCGTAATAGCAGTTGGTGGCGCTGTCGCAGGCCGCCACGTAGGTCTTGTTGAACAGGTTGTTGACGTTTACGCGCAGCGTGTAGTGCTTGGCGATGGTGTAGCTGGCCGCCAGGTCGACCAGCGTGAACGACGGCACCGAAATCGTGTTGGTGGCATCGAAGCTGCCGCCCACGTAGCGCACGCCGCCGCCCAGCCACACGCCGGCCAGCGGGCCGCCGGAGAGGCGGTAGTCGGCCCACAGCGAAGCCATGTGCCTGGCCACGTAGGGCGGCACCTTGCCGGCATTGGGCGCGCCCGGGCCGGCCTTGGTCACTTCGGCATCGGTGTAGGTGTAGGAAGCCAGCACGTTGAAGTTCGACGTCACGGCCCAGGTGCCTTCCAGCTCGATGCCGCGCGAGCTCACCTCGCCGATCTGCGAATAGAAGCCGTTGACCGGCGCGGTGGTCAGCACGTTGCGCTGGGTCAGGTCGAACAGCGAGATCTGCGCGAAGCTGCGCGAGTTGGCGGGCTGCCACTTGACGCCGGCCTCGTACTGGCGGCCGGTGGTGGGCTCGGGCGTGCCGCCGCCGTAGATCAGCGTGCTGATGGCAGGCTCGAACGAGGTCGAGTAGCTGACGTACGGCGACAGGCCGAACGGGCCTTCGTACAGCAGGCCGGCGCGGCCGGTGAAGCGGCCATCGTCGGTCTTGGTGGTGGAGGTGGCGTTGGTGGCGATGGTGCGCGTGTCGGTGTTGACCTTGGCCTTGTCGTAGCGGCCCGCCAGCTGCACCACGAAGCGCTTGTCGATCTTGACCTGGTCCTGCAGGTAGAAGCCGACCTGGTCGCGCGTGGTGTCGGTGTCGGTCTGGTAGGCCGGGCGCACGAAGTTGCCGTAGACCGGGTTGAACACGTTGAGCGCCGGCTCGTTGGCGCTCTGGCCGAACAGGCGGTCGAAGGTGGAGCGCTGGTAGTCCACGCCCACCAGGAAGGTGTGGTCGAAGATGCCGTGCGAGAGCTTGACCTGGGCCTGGTTGTCGATCGTAAACAGGCTGTACGACTCGTTCGAGATCAGGCCGATGCGGCGCAGGTTGAACGGGCCGGTGGTGTAGTTGGTCAGGCCGCCGTTGCCGCCGATGTCCTCGTAGCTCACGTGCAGGTGGGCGTAGCGCAGCTTCTGGCGCACCGTCAGCACGTCGTTGAAGCGGTGCGAGAACTCGTAGCCGACCATGTACTGCTCGCGCTTGAACAGGTCGAAGTCCGGTTCGCCGGTAAACAGGTTGGTGGGGATGCGCTGGCCGTTGCCGAGCCGGCTGACCGTGCCCACCGCGGGCAGGAAGTTGCCGCTGTTGCCCGAGCGGTCCTTGTAGGCCTGCGCGTAGAGCGTGAAGTTGGTGGCGTCGGTCGGGCGCCAGGTGATCTGCGGCGAGATGAACAGGCGGTTGTCGTCCACGTGCGGGGTCTGCGTGCCGCTGTCGCGCGCCAGCGCGGTGACGCGGTACAGCAGCTTGCCGTCCTGGTCGATCGGGCCGGTGAAGTCGCCGGAGACTTCCTTGCGCGCGTTGTTGCCCACGCTCACGTTGAGCTCGTGCTCCGGGGTGTCCTGCGGGCGCTTGCTGACCTGGTTGATCATGCCGCCCGGCGAGCTCTGGCCGTACAGCACCGAAGCCGGCCCGCGCACGATGTCGATGCGCTCCAGGCTGTAGGGCTCCAGCTCCCAGCCGCCGTAGCCGCCGGAGTGGGGCAGCTTCAGGCCGTCCCAGTACTGGCCCTGCTGCGAGGCCAGGAAGCCGCGGATCAGGTAGTTGCCGCGGCGCGTGTCGTAGATCGGCTCGGTGCGCACGCCGGCGGTGTAGCGCAACGCTTCCTCGACCCGCTCTGCGCCTTGGGCGCGGATCTGGTCGGAGGTCACCACGCTGATGGACTGCGGTGTCTCGGCGATGGTCGCGTCGGTCTTGGTGGCCGATACCGTGTTCCTGGCCCCGTAGACCGGCGCGGCGGCGCTGTCGGCGCGCACGCTGACCGCCGGCAGCTGCGCCTCGCCCGAGGTTGCCGTGGTGGTGGCGCCGGACTGCGCGTGCGCCATCTGCGCCGATACCGCCAAGGCCAGCGCGCTCAGCGCAAGATGTCGGTGATTGGCCTGCGCCCTGCGCGACCCGACCGATTTGCCCGTTTTCATGTTTCTCCCCTAAGTCAAAAATCATCGCGGCGGCGGCGCGCGGCGCCGCGTGTTCCGCGATGGCGAAGCAGCACGCCACACGGCGCGCAAAACCCGCTGGAGGGCCGGGCCCGCGCCTGGCGGCCGGGCGGCCCGACAGATGGGCACGCCCCGGCGGGCCGGGCCGGTTCTGCGGCGGCGCGGCCTGCGGGTGGTCCCTGGAATTCCGTGATGGCCGCGATTGGCGATGGGGAGCCGGTGCGGGCCGGTCCGGTGGCGCCTTGGCGCCGGGCGGTCATATCGACCGCAATTCTAAATGCAAATCATTAGTATTCGCATCCGAATTTTCGTTTTTACCCTACTCCGTCAGCAGGGTTGTGGTTTGCATGCCATTGCCCGCGCCGCCGGCAGTGGCATTGCCGGGGGCCTGCCGGTCCGGCGCCAGCGCGGCCAGCGCCTCGGCCAGGCGGGCATCGCGCACGATGGCGTGATGGTCCACGCCGTCCAGCACGGCCTCGCGCAGCGGCGCGCCCTGCCATTGCGCCAGCCGCGCGGCGGCCCCGGCGCGGCCGGCGCGCCACCACACCGCCAGCGGCGCGCGCACCGGCGGCAGCGCGCGCAGCGCCCCGGCCAGCGTGCCCAGGCGGTGGGCCGCCAGGAACATCTGCGCCAGCTCGTCGGCGCCCAGCGTCTGCTGCCGCGCCGGCGCGCCGGCCATCAGCGGCGCCAGCAGGGCGCGCACGGCCGCGGCGTCCGGCTCCGGCTCCGGCTCCGCGTTCACGTCCGCGCCGGCCGGCATCGGCAGCGGCGGCGCGTGCGGCAGCATGCGGCGGGCAAAGTCGGCCAGCGCGGCCCGCCAGCGCGGCGCCGGCGCCGTGGCGCCGGCATCCGGCTGCGGCACGAACGGATCGACCAGCACCAGCCACTGCACCTGCTGGCCCTGCGCCTCCAGCTCGCGCGCCATCAGCGTGGCCAGCGTGGCGCCGAGCGACCAGCCCAGCAGCAGGTAAGGCCCCTGCGGCCGCGCCGCGCGCAGTTCGCGCACGTAGTCGCGCGCCATCGCCTCCAGCGAGGCGTCGCGCCAGTCCGGGTCCAGCAGCATGCGCGACTGCAGGCCGTAGACGGTGCGCCCGGCGCCGAGGCGGCGCGCGATCTCGTCGTAGTCGAACAGCGTGCCCAGCGCCGCGTGGACGCAGCACAGCGGCGCCGGCGCGGCGCCGGCCGGGCCTTGCGCCAGCACGCGCAGCGCGGCCGGCGGCGTGGCGCCGGCCACCGGCGCGGCGGCGGCGTCCGGCAGCAGCTCGCCGATGGTCGGCGTGCGCATCAGGTCGCGCAGCTTCAGCGCCAGCCCCAGCGCCTTGTTGGCGCGCACGCGCGAAATCACCTTGAGGCTCAGCAGCGAGTCGCCGCCCAGCTCGAAGAAATGGTCGTCCAGCCCGACCCGCTCCACGCCCAGCACCTCCTGCCATACCTGCGCCAGCCAGCGCTGCGCCTCCGTGCGCGGTGCCACGTAGGGCCGCTCGCCCTCGGCGGCGGGCGCGGGCAGCGCGCGGCGGTCGAGCTTGCCGTTGGGCGTGAGCGGCAGCGCGGCGAGCGCGACGAAGGCGGCGGGGACCATGTAGTCGGGCAGTTGCGCGGCCAGCGCCGCGCGCAACGACGCTATGTTGATGGTGCTGCCTTCCGCTGGCACGACATAGGCAGCGAGCCGTGCGCCGGTCGGACTCTCCACCGCGATCACCGCCGCATTGGCGACACCCGCCTGCGCCAGCAAGCGCGCCTCGATCTCGCCCGGCTCGATGCGGAAGCCGCGAATCTTGAGTTGCTGGTCGATGCGTCCCAGGTATTCGAGCTGGCCGTCCGGCAGCCAGCGCGCGAGATCGCCGCTGCGGTAGAGGCGCGCGCCGCGGTCGGAGAACGGATCGGGCACGAAGCGCTCGGCGGTCATGCCGGGCCGGTTCAGATAGCCGCGCGCGAGGCCCTCGCCACCGAGGTACAACTCCCCGGCCACGCCCGGCGGCACGAGATTGAGCTCGGCGTCGAGCAGATAGGCGCAGCGCGCGCCGACCGGGCGGCCGATCGGCGCGTAGGTGCCGGCGAAGTCGGCCTCCGCGCTGTCGGCACGCACCTTCCACACCATCGGCGTGACCACCGTTTCGGTCGGGCCATAACCGTTGATGAAGGTGCGCGGCGCCAGCGCGCGGCGCGCCAGTTCGAAGACCGGCCGCGGCATGGCCTCGCCACCGAAGGAGTAGAGCGAGACCTCGGGCCGCTGGCCGCTTTGCGCGCACCATTCGGCAAGCTGCTTCAGGTAGGCGGGCGGGAAACCGGCGTTGGTGACGCGATGGCGGATCAGGGCATCGCAGGTCTGCTCGGGCGTCCACAGCGTATCGTCACGCAGGACGAGCGCTCCGCCGCAGGCGAGCGCGCACAGCCAGCGTTCATGCGCGCCATCGAAGGCGAAGGACAGGAAATGGAGCTCGCGCGAATGCGCACCCATCTCGTAGGCGTTGATGGTGGCGGCCACGTGCATGGCAAGCGGGCCGTGGGAAACGCACACGCCTTTCGGCTGTCCGGTGGAACCGGAGGTATAGATCAGGTAGGCAAGCTGATCGCGGTGCACCGGCTGTTCAGGCAGCGCGGGGATGTTGTCGGGCACCATGTCGAGCGTCAGCACCGGCAGCGAAGCGGGCGCGGGCAGCGTATCGAGCAAGGTGGCCTCGGTGATGAGCAATGCAATCGCGCTGTCGCCGAACAGGTACGCCAGCCGCTCGGGCGGATAAGCCGGATCGAACGGCACGTAAGCCGCGCCGCTGCGCATGACGGCGAGCAGGGCGACGAGGATGTCGGGCGAGCGGGACAGCGCGATGCCGACGCGGCTCTCGGCGCCGATGCCGCGCGCATGGAGCACGGCGGCGAGGCGGTCGGCGCGGGCGAGCAGTTCGCCGTAGCGCAGGGTCTGGTCGCCGCAGATCACGGCGATGGCGTCGGGCCTTGCGGCGGCATGGCGGGCGATGCGCTGGTGCACGGCGAGGCCATCGGCCGGCGGCGCCTCGCCCTGGCCCAGCGCCAGCAGCTCGGCGGACGCCCGCGGGGCCAGCAGGCCCAGCGAGCCGAGCGCCTGCCCGGGCCGCGTGCTGATGGCTTCCAGCAGCGCCAGCAGCTGCGCGCGGATGCGCTCGACCTGGGCCTCGTCGAAGGCGCGCCGCATATAGGTGAAGCCCAGCCGCAGCGTCTGCCGCAGGCTCACTTCCACGTCCATCTCGTATTCGGTCAGACCGGTGCTGGCGCGCGTCTCGATGGCCAGGCCGCTGCGCGCGGCCGGGGCCAGCGCGTCTTCCAGCGGGAAGTTCTCGAACACCAGGATGCTGTCGAACAGCCGCTGCCCGGGCTGGCCGCCCCAGCGCTGGATGTCGGACAGCGGCGTGTGCTCGTGCTCGCGCGCGGCCAGGTTGAAGCCCTGCAGCTCGCGCAGCCAGTCGCCCACGGCCTGCTCGGGGCGCGGCGCGGCGATCACCGGCAGGGTGTTGATGAACAGGCCCAGCATCTGCTGCGAGCCGGGCAGCTCCGCCGGGCGCCCGGCCACGGTGGCGCCGAACGCCACGCGGCGCTGGCCCGTATAGCGCTGCAACAGCAGCAGCCACGCGGCCTGCACCAGCGTGTTGACGGTGATTTTCTGCGCGCGCGCGAAGGCCGCCAGCCGCGCCGTCTGCGCGGCGTCGCATTCGTGCTGCAGGAGCCCGTAGCCGCTGCCGGCATCGGGCACGGCCTCGGCCTCGGCCAGCCGCGTCGGCGTGTCGAAGCCGCGCAGCTGCGCACTCCAGAACGCCTGCGCCGCGCCGGCATCGCGGCCTTGCAGCCAGCCGATGTAGTCGGCGAAGCGGCCGGCGGCGGCGGGCACCGCCTCGCCGGCATAGTGGCGCAGCACCTCGCCCAGCAGTTGCGCGGTGCTCCAGCCGTCGAGCAGCAGGTGGTGCACGGTCCAGACCAGGTGATGGCGGCGCGGGCCGGTGCGGATCAGCGCCAGGCGCATCAGCGGCGGGCGCTCGAGGTCGAAGCCGCGCGCGAGATCGTCGGCGGCGAAGCGGTCGAGCGCCGGCTTGCAACCGGCGGCGCGCGCGGACCAGTCCTCGTGCGTGACCGGCAGTTCCACTTCGCGCGCGACCCATTGCAGCGGCTGTTCGCCGCGCTGCAGGAAGCCGCTGCGCAGGGTGTCGTGGCGCGCCAGCGCCGCGCGCCAGGCCAGCGCGAAGCGCGCCGCGTCCAGCCCGTCGATATCCACCCGCAACTGGTTTACGTAGGCGCCGCCGCCATCGGCCGCGCTGGCGCTGTGGTAGAGCATGCCGGCCTGCATCGGCGAGAGCGGATACAGGTCTTCCACCTCGGCGGGCGCCAGCCCCTGCGCCTGCAATGCGTCGAGCTGGTCCTGCCGCAGGCCCGCCAGCGGAAAGTCCTCGCTGCGCAGGCGCGCGCGCGGCGCCGGTTGCGCGCTGGCGGCCGGCATGGCCAGCGGCACCAGTGCCGCCGCCACCGCGGCCAGCGTCTGCTGCTCGAACAATTGCTTGGGCGTGAGCAGCCAGCCGGCGCCGCGCATCCTGGCCACGATCTGCAGGCTCAGGATGGAATCGCCGCCCAGCTCGAAGAAATTGTCGGCGCGGCCCACGCGCGCCACCTTCAGCACCTGCGCCCAGGCCTCGGCCAGTTGCGTCTCGGCGGCGCCGGCGGGCGGCGCGAAGGCGGCGCTGCCGGCGAACTCCGGCGACGGCAGCGCGCGCCGGTCCAGCTTGCCGTTGGCGCTGACCGGCATCGCCTCCAGCACCAGCAGCGCGGCGGGCACCATGTAGTCCGGCAGCGCCTGCGCCAGCCACGCGCGCAGTTCGGCCACGTCCGGGCTGGCGCCGGCGGCGCCGACCACGTAGGCGGCCAGCCGCGCCGGACCTTCGCCGGCCGGCGCCACCACCACCGCCTCGCGCACGCCCGGGTGGGCCAGCAGGCGCGCCTCGATCTCGCCCAGCTCGATGCGCAGGCCGCGGATCTTGACCTGATGGTCCAGCCGCCCCAGGTACGCGATCTGCCCGTCCGCGCGGCGGCGCGCCAGGTCGCCGGTGCGGTACAGGCGCTCGCCCGTCGCGCCATGCGGATCGGCGACGAAGCGCTCGGCGGTCAGCGCGGCGCGGCCCAGGTAGCCGCGCGCCAGCCCCGCGCCGCCCAGGTAGAGCTCGCCGGCCACGCCGTCGGGCAGCGGATGCAGCGCGCCGTCCAGCACGTGGGCGTCGACATTGGCGATGGGGCTGCCGATCGGCACCGCGCTGCCGCCGTCGTCGCGGCAGGTCCAGTGCGTGACGTCGATGGCGGCCTCGGTCGGCCCGTACAGGTTGTGCAGGCCGGCGTGCGGCAGCAGCGTCATGGCGCGCCGCGCCAGCGCCGCCGGCAGCGCCTCGCCGCTGCACACGATGTGGCGCAGCGTGGCGCACGAGGCCGCCACCTCGTCGTGGGCGACGAAGGCCTGCAGCATGGCCGGCACGAAATGCAGCGTGGTCACGCCGTGGCGCGCGATCAGCGCGGCGATGCGCGCCGGGTCGCGATGGTCGCCGGGCGCGGCCAGCACCAGCCGCGCGCCGGTCATCAGCGGCCAGAAGAACTCCCACACCGAGACGTCGAAGCTGAACGGCGTTTTCTGCAGCACCGTGTCGCGCGCGCCGAGGCCGTATTGCGCCTGCATCCACCACAGCCGGTTGTGCAGCGCGCCGTGGCGGTTGCCCACGCCCTTGGGGCGGCCGGTGGAGCCGGAGGTGTAGATCACGTAGGCGAGGTGGTCGGGCAGCAGTACCGGCGCGGGGTCGTGGTCTGCGCCATCGGTTTCCTGCACAGGCTGCGTCAGGTCGATTACCTCGACCGCGCGCGGCGGCGTCGGCAGCAGGTCGGCGCGCTGCGCCAGCAGCAGGGCCACGCCGCTGTCGCCGATCATGTAGGCGAGGCGCTCGGCCGGATAGTCGGGATCGAACGGCACGTAGGCGCCGCCG
>Ga0255334_1000643_pt1 | contig 24363 bp, 17 predicted proteins | sample EtOH5_35cm_T3_12_FD_202080 | JGI IMG/M metagenome (GOLD analysis project Ga0255334, IMG submission 202080) | Sandy soil microbial communities from University of British Columbia, Vancouver, Canada - EtOH5_35cm_T3_129 | ecosystem: Engineered > Artificial ecosystem > Sand microcosm > Unclassified ... | reverse complement strand
ATGCCGAGGCCACCGTGCCGAAGATCACCGTCATCACCCGCAAGGCCTATGGCGGGGCCTATGACGTGATGAGCTCCAAGCACCTGCGCGGCGACCTCAACTACGCCTGGCCGACCGCCGAGATCGCCGTGATGGGCGCCAAGGGCGCGGTGGAGATCATCTTCCGCCAGGAGGCCAAGGACCCCGAGGCGCTCGCGGCCCGCGAGGCCGAGTACAAGGACCGCTTCGCCAACCCGTTCGTCGCCGCCAGCCGCGGCTATATCGACGACGTCATCATGCCCCACGGCACCCGCCGCCGCATCGTCCGCGGCCTCAAGAGCCTCAAGGGGAAGGAACTCTCCAACCCCTGGAAGAAGCACGACAACATTCCGCTGTAGGGATGGCGAGCTCAGCACAAGCCCCCACCTGACCGCGCTAAGCGCGGTCCGTCCGCCGCCAAAGCGAGGCGGAGAATAGTCGCGGCTGCTTTTTCTCCTCCCCCTCTTGGGAGAGGGGGACCGGCGAACGCGGGTGGAGGGGGCTTGTACGGCCAAACCTTTCCCTTCCGGCCCGACCCTTCTATATGCGGACGCTTCTAAGCTTCCCGTGACTCCCCGAAAGGCCGCGCCCGCATGGCTCGCATCCTGATCACCTCGGCCCTGCCGTACATCAACGGCATCAAGCATCTGGGGAACCTTGCCGGATCGATGCTGCCGGCCGACGTCTATGCGCGATTCAAGCGGGCCCAGGGGCACGAGACCCTCTACATCTGCGCCACCGACGAACATGGCACGCCGGCCGAACTCGCGGCGACCGCCGCGGGTCAGGACGTCGCCACCTATTGCGCCGAGCAGCACATCCTTCAGCACGATGTCGGCCGCGCCTTCGGCCTGTCATGGGATCATTTCGGCCGCTCGTCCTCGCCGCAGAACCACCGTCTGACCCAGCACTTCTGCCAGGCTCTGGAAGACCACGGCCTGATCGAGGAACGCGTCGATCAGATGGTCTATTCGGTCGACGACAAGCGCTTCCTGCCGGATCGCTACGTCGAGGGCACATGCCCCCACTGCGGCTTCGAGAAGGCGCGCGGCGACCAGTGCGACAACTGCGGCAACCTGCTGGACCCCACCGACCTGATCAATCCGTATTCGGTGATCTCGGGCTCGCGGAACATCGAGGTGCGCGACACCCGCCACCTCTACCTGTTGCAGACCAAGATGGCCGACAAGATCAGGGCCTGGGTCGACAGCCACGCCGACTGGCCGCCGCTGGCTCGCTCGATCGCCTACAAGCACCTCGATGAAGGCCTGATCGACCGCGGCATCACCCGCGACCTGGCGTGGGGCATTCCGGTGGCCAAGGACGGCGTTCCGCGTCCGGGCTTCGAGGACAAGGTCTTCTACGTCTGGTTCGACGCACCCATCGAATATATCGCCGCCACCCAGGAATGGGCCGAGGGCTCGCCCGACCGCGACTGGAAGCGCTGGTGGCGCACCGACGCGGGCGCCGACGATGTCAGCTACGTCCAGTTCATGGGCAAGGACAATGTGGCCTTTCACACGGTCAGCTTCCCCGCGACCATCCTCGGCTCGGAAGAGCCGTGGAAGAGCGTCGACATGCTCAAGGCCTTCAACTGGCTGAACTGGTACGGCGGCAAGTTCTCGACCTCGAACAAGCGCGGCGTGTTCATGGACGCGGCCCTAGAGATCCTGCCGCCGGATCTGTGGCGCTGGTACCTGACGGCCAATTCGCCGGAGAGCAGCGACACGGCCTTCACCTGGGAGCAGTTCGCCAGCGCCGTGAACCGCGACCTGGCCGACGTGCTGGGCAACTTCGTCAACCGCATCCTGAAGTTCAACGAGAGCAAGTTCGAGGGCGTGGTGCCGGCGGGCGGCGAGCCCGGTCCGCTGGAAGAGAAGCTGTTCGCCGACGTCTCGGCGCGCCTGGCGGATCTTTCCGAACAGATGGACGCCATCGAGATCCGCAAGAGCGCCCAGGCGCTGCGGGCCTTGTGGGTGGTCGGCAACGAGTACCTGCAGGAGGCCGCGCCGTGGACCGCGATCAAGACCGATCGCGACCGCGCCGCCGTCATCGTTCGCACGGCCCTGAACCTGGTGGCCCTCTACGCCAAGCTCTCGGCGCCGTTCATCCCGTTCGCCGCCGAGACGATCGGTAACGCGTTCGGCCTGGACTACCCGGCCCCGTGGCCGTCGAACGACGCCAAGGTCGAGCTCGACGTGCTGACGGTCGGCGCGAAGGTGACGGTGCCGGACGTCCTGTTCAAGAAGATCGAGGACGAGCAGATCGCCGAATGGACGGCTCGCTTCGGCGGCGCGGACTAAGGTGCCGGATACGGCGTACAGGGCGGACGGGAAGGGGCTCCCAACCCTGGTCCGCCTCTGCCTGTTCTACGCCGCTATCTTTCTGAGCTCTGGCGTCAGCCTGCCGTATATCGGCACCTATCTGCGCTCGCGCGGCATGAGCGGCGGCGAGATCGGGCTGATCCTGGCCGTGCCGCTGCTGCTGAAGCCCTTCACCGGCGCCTCGCTGGCTGTGTGGGCCGATGGCTTCACCCTGCGGCGCACGCCGATGCTGCTGCTGCTGGTCGGAGCGGGACTGGGCTATGCGGGCCTGCTGGCCGCTCCGAACCTGTGGTGGTTCATCCTAGCCTGGTTCGTCGGCCAGACCCTGCTGTCGACCGTCTCGCCGCTGATCGACATCATCACTCTGCGCCGGGCGCGGATCGAGGGCTTCAACTACGGGATCCCGCGCGGCACCGGCTCCAGCGCCTTTATCGCGGCGAACCTGGCCATGGGGTCGATCCTGACCTTCGCCGCGCCGACCATCATCGCCATCTGGATCGCCACGGCCTGCTTCATCGCGGCCCTGGCCGCCGCGGTGCTCGTGCCGCCCGAGCGCGTCCACGCCGAAGGCGCCAAGCCCGACCGGTCGGAGCGCTGGAAAGGCCTCTCCGAGCTGCTGCGCAATCGCACCTTCGTGCTGGCGGTGGTCACCGCCGGCCTGATCCAGGGCGCGCACGCCTTCTACTACGGCTTTTCGGCCATCCTCTGGCGCAAGCAGGGGATCTCCGAGCCGATGATCGGCGTCCTGTGGGGCGTGGGCGTCGCGGCCGAGGTCGGCTTCATGTGGTTCCTGGAGCCGCTGCGCCGCCGCTGGGGACCGGAGCGGTTCCTGATCCTGGGCGCCAGCGCCGCCGTGCTGCGCTGGACGCTCTACGCGTTCGAGCCGCCGCTGTGGGCGTTGTTCCCGCTGCAGATGCTGCACGCCATGACCTTCGCGGCCTCGTTCCTGGCCTCGCTGCGCCTGATCGAGAAGCTGGCCCCGCCGGCCGCCGCGTCGCCGGCCCAGGCGATCAACTCGGCGCTGTCGTCGGGCTTCACGCTGGGCATCGCGACCCTGGCGTCGGGGCCGCTGTTCGATCGGCTGGGGGCGTACGGCTACCTGGCCACCGCCTTCATGGCCCTGCTGGGCCTGGGCGGCGCGATCCTGCTGTCGCGCCGCTCGAGATCTCAGATCGTGTAGTCGATCTCCTGGCCTTCCAGCCAGGCCACGATCCGTTCAGCCGCTTCCACGGGATCGATCGCGGTGGTGTCGATCCGCAGTTCGGGCGCTTCGGGGGCCTCGTACGGGCTGTCGACGCCGGTGAAGTTCTTCAGCTGTCCCGAGCGGGCCTTTTTGTAGAGGCCCTTCACGTCCCGCGCCTCGGCCACGGCCAGGGGCGTGTCGACGAAGACCTCGATGAACTCGCCGGGTTCCAGGATGTCGCGCGCCAACTGGCGTTCGGCGCGGAACGGCGAGATGAAGGCGGTCAGCACGATCAGCCCGGCGTCGACCATCAGCTTGGCCACCTCGGCCACCCGGCGGATGTTCTCGACGCGGTCCTCCTCGGTGAAGCCGAGATCCTTGTTCAGCCCATGCCGGACATTGTCGCCGTCCAGCAGATAGGTGTGGCGGCCCAGGGCGTGCAGGCGCTTTTCGACCAGATTGGCGATGGTCGACTTGCCCGCGCCCGACAGGCCCGTCAGCCAGACGACCTGGCCGCGCTGGCTCTTCAGCGCTGATCGCGAGGCCTTGGTGACGTCGGTGTGCTGCCAGTGGATGTTGTCGGCCCGTCGCAGGGCGAAGTTGATCATCCCGGCGCCGACGGTGCGGTTGGACAGGCGGTCGATCAGGATGAAGCCGCCCATCTGGCGGTTGTCGGCATAGGCCTCGAACGGGATCGCCTGGTCGAGGGAGAGGTTCACGAGGCCGATCTCGTTCAGCTCCAGGCGCTTGGCGGCCGTGTGCTCCAGCGTGTTGACGTTCACGCGGTGCTTGATGTCGGTGACGCTGGCGCCGACCGTCCTCGTCCCCAGCTTCAGCAGATAGGTGCGGCCCGGGGGCAGGGGCTCGTCGTCCATCCAGACGAGCGTGGCCTCGAACTGGTTGGCGACCGGGGCGGGCGCGTCGGCGGTCGCGATGACATCGCCGCGCGAGATGTCGATCTCGTCCTCGAGCGTCAGGGTCACCGACTGGCCGGCGACGGCCAGGGGCAGGTCGCCCGGCAGGGTGACGATGCGGGCCACGCGACTCTCGCGACCCGAGGGCAGGGCGCGGATGCGGTCGCCCGGCTTGATGCTCCCCGAGGCGATCAGGCCCGAGAAGCCCCGGAAGTCGAGGTTCGGGCGATTGACCCACTGCACCGGCATGCGGAACGGCTTGGACCGCAGGTCGTCCTCGACTTCCACGCCTTCCAGCCAGTCCATCAGGATAGGCCCCTTGAACCAGGGCGTATGCTCGCTGCTTGATGCGATGTTGTCGCCGCCCAGGCCGGAGATCGGGATCGGCGTGAACACGGTCAGGCCGATCCGCTCGGCGAAGGCGCGATAGTCGGCGACGATCCGGTCGAATACCGCCGGATCCCAGCCGACCAGGTCCATCTTGTTCACGGCCAGCACCACGTGGCGGATGCCGAGCAGAGACACGAGATAGCTGTGGCGCCGCGTCTGGGTCAGCACGCCCTTGCGCGCGTCGATCAGGATCACGGCCGCGTCGGCGGTCGAGGCGCCGGTGACCATGTTGCGGGTGTACTGCTCGTGGCCGGGGGTGTCGGCGACGATGAACTTGCGCTTCTCGGTCGAGAAGAAGCGGTAGGCGACGTCGATGGTGATACCTTGCTCGCGCTCGGCGGCCAGGCCGTCGACCAGCAGGGCGAAGTCGATCGCCCCGCCCTGGGTGCCGACCTTCTTGCTGTCGGCCTCGAGCGCCGCCAGTTGATCCTCGAAGATCATCTTGCTGTCGTACAGCAGGCGGCCGATCAGGGTGGACTTGCCGTCGTCGACGCTGCCGCAGGTGATGAAGCGCAGCAGCGACTTGTGCTGGTGCTGGTGCAGGTAGGCGTCGATGTCCTCGGCGATCAGGGCGGAACGGTGCGCCATCAGAAGTAGCCCTCCTGCTTCTTCTTCTCCATCGAGGCGGACTGGTCATGGTCGATGACCCGGCCCTGGCGCTCCGACGTCGTGGTCAGCAGCATCTCCTGGATAACCTGGGGAAGGGTGGCCGCGGTGCTTTCGACCGCGCCCGTCAGCGGATAGCAGCCCAGGGTGCGGAAACGGACGCTCCGCATCTGCGGGACTTCGCCCGGATGCAGGCGGAAGCGGTCGTCGTCGACCATGATCAGCGCGCCGTCGCGCTCGACCACCGGCCGTTCGGCCGCGAAGTACAGCGGCACGATCGGAATGCTCTCCAGGTGGATGTACTGCCAGACGTCCAGCTCGGTCCAATTGGAGATCGGGAAGACGCGCAGGCTTTCGCCCGGGTGCTTGCGGGTGTTGTAGAGGTTCCACAGCTCAGGCCGCTGGTTCTTCGGGTCCCAGCGTTGCTCGGCCGAGCGGAAAGAGAAGACCCGCTCCTTGGCCCGGCTCTTCTCCTCGTCGCGGCGAGCGCCGCCGAAGGCCGCGTCGAAGCCGTACCTGGAGAGGGCCTGTTTCAGGCCCTCCGTCTTCCAGAGGTCGGTGTGCAGGGCGCTGCCGTGGTCGAACGGATTGACCCCGCGCGCCTCGGCGTCGGGATTCTTGTGGACGATCAGGTCGAAGCCCAGCTCGGACGCCACCTTGTCGCGCAGAGCGTACATGTCCCGGAACTTCCAGGTCGTGTCGACGTGCAGCAGGGGGAAGGGCGGCTTGCTGGGGTAGAAGGCCTTGGCGGCCAGGTGCAGCATCACCGCGCTGTCCTTGCCGATCGAATACAGCATGACCGGGCGTTCGCACTCGGCCGCCACCTCGCGCAGGATGTGGATGCTCTCGGCCTCCAGGCGCTGGAGGTGGGTCAGGCGCGCCGGCGAGATTTCGGTCATTGCGGAGTCCGGCGGGTACGCGGCGGGTGCGAATTGGGTAAGGGCCAAGGCGAGGGTCCGCAAAGGAAAAACGTCCCAGCGCGTCCGTCGAGGAGCGCGCTGTGTCACCTTGCGACCTAGGCCCGGGCGAGGCCGCGGACAACCGCTGGAATTCTGGGGGCGCTGTCAGTGGACATGGCGCCAAGGCTGGTGAGCACCGACCTTCATGACCAAAAGTTCACTCGCCCCCGTCCAAGAACGCTAGCATAACGCCGGTATCGGTCCAGGGACGGGCTATGGGCTTTCTGACGGAAATGCTGGCTGTGGCGGTCGTCTGGCTGTCCTCGTTCGCGCTCTGCCAGTTCGGGGTGAGCGTCGAGCACGCCGTCTGCCCGCACGCCAAGAGCGCCTCGGCCAGGACGGTCGCCCGCTCGCCGCGCGGCGCGCCGATCGCGGTGAATGCGCCTCGCGGAACGGCCGAGGCGACCGCGCGCGACGCGTGAACACGCGCGCAAGGCGCCCAGACCCCGCGAACGCAACGGAAGTCGCTTTTCGCCAAGGCTTTTCGCCGTTAGGTTCATGTGACACGCGAAGGAGGGGTCCGGCGCGCGAAGGTTGTCTCTTGCGCCCCTCGCCGACGCCTTGGGACCCTGGCTGTGTATGAAGCCTAAGAAGCGCCAACCGCTCGATTTTTCCGCTACGCCGACGGATGCCCCTCCCGAGGAAACCAAGACCACGCCTGAACTCCCTCCGGAGGTTCCTGGGGCGACGTCGTTCGCCGGGCCGGAGGCGGACGTTCCGACCGCCGAACCCCTGAGCTTGCAGGACACGCTGAACGATGACTTGGCCGTTCCGCCGCCGATGACCGTGCGCTCGCGTCGGCGCCGGGAGCCCGATCCCGAGCCGGTCGAGAGCTTTTCCGAACCCGAGCTGAAACTGGCCACCTCGCTGGCCGCCACCGCCCAGCCGCCAGCCCCGGTGGTCGAGCCCGAACACGCCGCGCCTGCCAAGGCCGAGAGCCGCGAGCCGACCCTGGACCTGCGGGGACCCGAAGCGACCGTGCCGCTACGGACCGAGGACGTTCCGCGCCGCATGTCTGGCGTTCTGTTCTGGACCCTGGCCACCGCCATCGCCTTCCTGTGGGCCCTGGCTCCGATCGCCTTCGCCCTGGGCTATGCCCGCGGCGTGCCGGCCTTCAAGGTCGAGGGCTTCGCCCTGACGGTGTTCGCCGGTCTGGCCCTCGGTCCGGCGCTGCTGACCCTGCTAGGCGCCTATCTGCTGCGCCAAGCGACCGGCATCGCCGATGAACTGCGTCGCACCCGCACACTCACCGACCGCATCGTGACTCCGGCCGCCCTGGCGGCCTTGGGCGCGTCCAGCGCGGTCGACGCCCTGCGCCAGGGCGTGGATGACGCAGCCACCGCCGCCCAGCGGGCGCGCGAGCACATCGTCTCGCTGCGCCAGGCCCTGGCCGAGGAGACCGGGCGTCTGGCCGACGCCGCCGCCGAATCCACCAAGATGGCCAAGCAGCTGGCTCAAGGCCTGGGTCACGAGCGCACGGCCATGGAGACCCTGTCGCAGTCGCTGGACGCCCGCTCCACGGCGGTCGTCGACGCGATCGGCAGCCAGGCCCGTATGGTGGCCGAGGCCTCCGACCTGGCCGAGACCCAGCTGCGCGAGGCCGAAGCCGCCCTGGCGGCCCGCGCCGCCGACCTGGCCGCCGCCGCGGCCGAAGCCTCGGACGCCGCCCGGGTCGGGGCCGAGGACCTGTCGCGCCAGATCGCCCGGCTGGAGACCGCCGGTCATGGGGTCGGCGACCAGGTCTCGTCGGTCGAGAAGAGCCTTGCCGCCCAGCGCGCCGCGCTCGTCGAGATCAGCCAGGCCCTGCGCTCGGACCAGGAGGACTTCGCCTCCGAGGCCGAGACCCGCACCGCTCAGCTCACCGAGTTCGTCGCCTATACCCGTGTCGGCGCCACGGAGCTGTCGGACGCCGCCGCGATGGGCGCGGAGATCCTGCGCGGCCTGATCAGCGCGGCCGCCGATCAGTTCCGCGAACTGGCCGAGGGCGCCACCAGCCAGCGCGAGGCCCTGGCTGACAACGCCAAGAAGACGCTCGAAACCATCGGCGATGTCGCCGAGAACCAGCGCACCTTGCTCGAGGATGAGTTGAAGGCGGCCATGGAGGCTATGGCCGAGTCGGCGTTGAAGGCGGCAGAGGGCGTGGAGGCCCGCGTCGAGGCCGCCCGTAGCCGTGTCGACCAGCTGAACGAGATCGCCTTCGCCGCCGGTCAGAAGGCTGACGCGGTGTTCGAGTCCCGTATGGAAGAAGCGCGCGACATCATCGAGCACTCGGCCCAGATGGTCGAGCAGGCCGGGGCGCGCACCTCGCAGAAGCTGGCCGACTCGGTCCAGGCCGCCCGCGGCACGCTGGACGAGCTGGAGGCGATGCTGGCCGAGATCGGCAAGCGCACCGCCGACCTGCCGGCCGAGGCGCTGCAGAAGGCCGTCGAGGTCCGGGTGTCCATCGAGCAGGGCGTTGAGCAGTTGATGAACGCCGTCCGTCGCACCGCCGAGGAGACGGCCGCGATCGACCAGGCCTTCCAGGAGCGCGTCCGTCGCAACTACGAGATGCTGAGCGAAGCGGCGGGGGCCATCACCGCGTCCAGCGCCTCGACCGTGGCCGCCCGCTCGACCTCGGCGCAGGCGCCGCCGAGCCGGACGCGCGCCGGCGCCCCGCCGCCGCCTCCGATCCAGCCCGAGCCGCTGCCGATGGCCGTGTTCGACGACGAGGACGAGGAGCCGCCGACCGACCGTCGCCGGCTGCGCCTGACGCCGACGGCCACCGACCAGGAATTCCGCTCGGTGTTCGAGCAGGCCTCGGCCCGCAAACAGACGCCTCCCCAGCCAGCGTCCGATCCTGACGGCGAGGGCGGCTGGAGCTGGCGCAACCTGCTGGCCGGCATCGAGAACAGCTCGCCGGGCGACGCCGGCTTGGGCGAGAAGCTGGCGGCCGAGATCACGGCCATGGGCATCGACCCGCACGCCCTTCTGCCGCGCGGCCGGATAGACGAGATCGCCGCCGCCCTGCAGACGCGTGACGACGGCGGGGCTCGCGAGGTGGTCAAGCGCCTGGCGCCGGCCGCCATCCGCCGCCTGGTCCGCCGTCTGTTCTCCGACTCGACGTTGAAGGCCAATACGGAGCGTTTCCTGAAGCGCTACGCTGGCATGATCGAAGAGGCGGCGGGCCAGGACCGCGAGGGCTTCCTGCTGGCGGCCCTGCTGTCGTCGGACGCCGGCCGGGCCTACCTTCTGCTCGACGCGGCCAGCGGCGATCTCGGCTAGGGTCTAGTGAAGCGCGCCTTTGATTTCGCGGCGGCGGCGATCGGCCTGATCTTGCTGGCCCTGCCGCTCGCCATGCTGTGGCTGCTGGTGCGCCTGACCTCGCCGGGACCGGGGCTCTACTGGTCGCGGCGGGTGGGCAGGGGCTCGGCGCTGTTTCCGATGCCCAAGTTCCGGACCATGCGGATCGACACCCCCGAGGTCGCTACGCACCTGCTGGAGGACCCCGACCGCTGGCTGACGCCGCTGGGGCCGGTGATGCGCAAGCTCAGCCTGGACGAGCTGCCGCAGCTGTGGAGCGTGCTGGTCGGCCATATGAGCCTGGTGGGGCCGCGCCCGGCGCTGTTCAATCAGGACGACCTGATCGCCGCCCGCCAGGCCGCCGGCGTCGATGTCCTGCGGCCCGGCGTCACGGGCTGGGCTCAGATCAACGGCCGCGACGAACTGGCCATTCCGGACAAGGTGGCGCTCGACGCCGAGTACCTGGCCCGGCGCTCATTCCTGTTCGACCTGGAGATCATGGTCAGCACCGTCGTGCCGGTGCTGACCGCCAAGGGCGTGACCCGCTAGTTCAGGTGAGGTCCGTATAGGCCTTCTCGATCGCCGCCACGAAAGTGGGGTTTCTGGTCAGCGCCGCCGGGAAGACGGTGTCGAGAGCCAGGAAAGCCGCCACGTCGGTCTTGGCGTCGCCGGTGACGCCTACGCCAATCTCGGTCAGCTTGTCAGCCAGCGGGTCGGTGATAGCCTCGCCGGTCTTGGCGCGCAGGGCGATGAAGCGCATCCAGGCCGCCAGCGGGATCGCCAGGCGCTCGATCGAGCGGCCGGCCTCCAGGGTTTCCGTCAACGTGCCGAGGATGCGGAAGGGCAGCTTGGCCGAACCGTCCCAGGCGATCTGCGCCAGGTAGTGGCGGATCTCGGGATTGCGGAAGCGGGCCAGGATGGCTTCGGCGTAGTCGGCCAGATCCAGGCCGCGCGGCGCGGTCAGAGTTGGGATGATGTCCTTGGCCATCAGGTCGCGGGCCAGGGTTTCCAGCACCGGATCGCTGACCGCCTCGAACACCGTCTCGTGGCCGCGCAGGATGCCGGCATAGGCCAGGGTCGAGTGGACCCCATTCAACAGGCGCAGCTTGGCGCGTTCGAAGCCACGGACGTCGTCGGTCAGGATGACGCCGACGCTGGCCAGGTCCGGCGCATCGTCCGGGAGCACGTCCTCGATGACCCACTGGGTGAAGGCCTCGCGCTGGATCGGCCAGGCGTCCTCCAGGCCCGTGGCGGTCTGGACCCGCGCCCGCAGGGCGTCGTCGGTGGCGGGCGTGATGCTGTCGACCATGGTGCGCGGGAAGCTGCCTTCGGCCTCGATCCAGGCGGCGAGGTCGGCGTCGATCTTGGCGGCGAAGGCGACCACGGCCGCTTTCAGGCGCCAGCCGTTGTCGGCGAGGTTGTCGCAGGCCACGACGGCGTAGGGCGACAGGCCCGCCGCGAACCGGCGGCGCAGGCCCTCGACGATATAGCCGACGGCGCTCTTCGGCTCGCGCGGATGGGCCAGGTCGTGAACGATGTCCGGATGCTTCTCATCCAGTCCGCCCTCGGCCGACAGGGTGTAGCCCTTTTCGGTCACGGTCAGGGTGACCATGCGGGTGGTCGGTGCGGCCAGGCGGGCGAAGACCGACGGCGGATCCTCGGGCGCGACCAGCACCTCGACGATGGAGCCGACGATGCGGAACGTGGTTTCGGCGTCCAGCTGGGCCAGGGTGTAGAGCCCGTCTTGCGGCTGCAGGGCGTCTCGGACGCCCGGGCTCTTCAACGAGACGGCGCAGATGCCCCAGCGCGGATCGGTAGCCAACAGCTGATCGAAATAGAAGGCCTGGTGGGCGCGATGGAAGGCGCCCGGGCCGAAGTGGACGACTCCGACCTGCACCTTGTCGCGGTCATAGGTCGGCAGGGTCGTGCCGGGGATCGCGCCGGGATAGCTGGTCGCGCTCAGACGCAGGGCTGGGGAGGTCGTGGGAGAAGCCGTCAAGGGAGCACGCCTGGAGTTTCGTAGCGGAAGGGTCGATCGTCTAAATGCGGTAGTCTGACAACGCTGGCAATTGGCCTGACCATTTTTTAGAGAGTCACGCCGGACTTCCAGATGGCGATCTCGCGCTCTCCGTTGAGTTCGGCCTTGGTGGCCTTGCCCGAGGCGGTGTCGACCACGAGGTCCATCAGCCGGTCGGCCGCGTTGTCCATTGAGACGCCTTCCAGCACTTGGCCGGCGTCGAAGTCTATCCAACCGGGTTTACGCTGGGCGAGGCCCGAATTGGAGGCGATCTTCAGGGTCGGGGCCGGGAAGCCCAGCGGCGTTCCGCGGCCGGTGGTGAACAGGATGACCGTCGCGCCAGCGGCGGTCAGGGCCGTCGACGAGACCGCGTCGTTGCCGGGGGCCTCCAGCAGGGTCAGGCCGTGCGGGCCGACGCGCTCGCCGTAGCGCAGCACCTCGACCAACTGGGCCCGGCCACCCTTCTGCACCGCGCCCAGGGACTTTTCCTCGAGCGTGGTGATGCCGCCGGCGATGTTGCCGGGCGAGGGGTTCTCGTAGATTGGCTGGTTGTTGTCGATGAAGTAGCGCTTGAAGTCGTCGATCACGCCGACGGCCTGGTCGAAGATCTCGCGACTGGCGGCGCGCTGCAGCAGCACGTTCTCGGCTCCGAAGACCTCCGGAATCTCTGTCAGCACCGGCGTGCCGCCCGCGTCGGCGACCTTGTCGGCGATGCGGCCGACCAGCGGGTTGGCGGTGACGCCCGAGAAGCCGTCCGAGCCGCCGCACTTCAGGCCGACGACCAGTTCGGAGACCGGAATCGGCTCGCGCCTGTCCTGCTCGGCGATCGCGACCAGGGCCTCGACGGCGGCGAGGCCGTCCTCCAGTTCGTCCTCGACCATCTGGGTCGTGAAGCTGCGCAGGCGGTCGCGGTCGAGGTCCGGCGCGCTCTCAAGCAGGGTCTGCAGCTGGTTGTTCTCGCAGCCCAGGCCCAGGATCAGCACGCCGCCGGCGTTGGGGTGGGCGGCCAGGCCCGCGATCAGGCTGCGAGTGTGGGTCAGGTCGTCGCCCAGCTGCGAGCAGCCGAACGGGTGGGGGAAGGCGTAGATTCCGTCGACGCGGCCGGCGAAGCGGGCATTGGCCTTTTCGGCGACGCGGCGGGCGGTGTTGGCCACGCAGCCGACGGTGCACAGCACCCAGATCTCGTTGCGGGTGCCGGCCCGGCCGTTCTTGCGGCGATAACCGTCGAAGGTGCGAGGGGCGGGCTCGACGTGCGGCTCCGGCGCGGTCGGGGCGAAGCTGTAGCCCTCGACGCCTTGCAGGCGAGTCTCGACATTGTGGACGTGGACATGGTCGCCGATCGCGATGTCGACCGTGGCCCGGCCGATCGGCCAGCCGTACTTCAGGACGTCGGCGCCAGCGCTGGCACAGCGAATGGCGATCTTGTGACCCTTGGGGATGTCGGCGCAGACGGTGATCGCCTGGCCGTGCAGGTCCAAGACCTCGCCAGCCACGAGGTCGCGCAGGGCGGTGGCCACGTGGTCGCGCGGGTCGACGGGGTGGATCGATTCGTGAGGCGCCAGGGTCGTATCGGTCATGGGTTCGTCTTCGCCGCCGAGTTTCGTGTCGTCAATTTCACTGCCTAGTGACATGGTAACCGGTGTCAGTCACCCCAAAAGCGGAGGTTTCGTCCTAGGTTGGCGACGCCCGCGCGGCTAGAGTATGACAAAAGACAACGCTTAAAGCTGCTTGGAAACGCCGTGAACTCTTCGAAGACGCCTTCCTCGTCCCCGGAAGATCCAGAGAGCAGCGTCGAGGGCGGCCGCAAGCGGGCCACGATCAACGACATCGCCCGGCTTGCCGGGGTGTCCAAGAAGACCGTTTCCCGCGTCATCAACCAGTCTCCCTTCGTCCGCGACGAGACCCGCGAGCGCATCGAGGCGGTGATCGCCGAGTGGGGCTATGCGCCCGATCCGCAGGCCCGGGGCCTGGCGTTCCGCCGCTCGTTCCTGATCGGCATGATCTACGACAACCCCAACCCGCAGTACGTCGTCAACATGCAGCTGGGGCTGCTGGACGGCATGCGCGGCTCGGGCTTCGAGCTGGTCGTCCACCCCTGCAACCGCGCCAGCCCGACTTTCCTGACGGACATCCGCGCCTTCGTGGAGCGCCAGAAGCTGTTCGGCGTCGTGCTGCCGCCGTCGGTGTCCGAGGACGAACGTGTCGCCAAGCTGCTGAACGAGATCGGCTGCGCGTACATCCGCATCGCCTCGGTCGAGTTGGACAAGCCCGAGCACATGATCGTCGGCCACGACCGTCTGGGCGGGGAGGTGATGGGTCAGCACCTGGTCGACCTGGGTCACACGCTGATCGGCTTCATCAGCGGCCTGCCCAACTTCCGTTCCTCGCACGAACGCAGGGGCGGGCTGGAGGACGCGCTTCGGAAGGCCGGGGTAGAGTTGAAGCCCGACTATGTCGTCCAGGGCGCCTATACCTTCGAGTCCGGCCTGGCCTGCGGCGAGGCTCTGCTGGCCATGAAGCCGCGCCCCACCGCCATCTTCTGCGGCAACGACGAAATGGCCGCCGGCGCGCTGCAGGCGGCGCGGCGCGCGGGGCTGAGGGTTCCCGAGGATCTGACCGTCGTCGGCTTCGACGACTTCCAGATCGCCCAGGCCGTCTGGCCGCCGCTGACCACGATCCACATCCCGACGCGCGAGGTGGGCCGTATCGCCGCCGAAAAGCTCATCGGACGGGAAAGTCGCGAAGCGCGTGATCCCGCCAGCACAATCCCATATCTTGTCCTGCGGGAGTCCTCGGCCGCGCCGCCGAAGTCCTGAGGACAACCCGTAGCGACGCCTGCCTCCTTTCTTGCAACGCGTCGTGACACCGGTTACCAAGCGCGTCACGACAGCCCGCCGCGAGGCCGTCCAGACGTTGGGAAGAGGAAGCGAAAAATGCCCAGGCCGCTGAATTTTCATGAGGATCGTCTGTTTCCGGCGGACCCGGCGACGCGCTCTTACGCGCGCGGCCTTTATTCGCTGGTCAAGGACCTGCCGATCATCAGCCCGCACGGGCACACCGATCCCTCGTGGTTCGCCACGAACGAGCCCTTCCAGGACGCCACCGACCTGCTGCTGGCGCCGGACCACTATCTGTACCGGATGCTCTACAGCCAGGGGATCAGCCTGGACGACCTGAAGGTGCGTTCGAAGGCTGGCGTTCCGGACACCGACCCGCGCGCGGCCTGGAAGCTGTTCGCCAGCAACTTCCACCTCTTCCGCGGCACGCCGTCGTGGATCTGGCTGAACCACGTGTTCTCCAAGGTGTTCGGCTTCACCGAGTTCCTCGAGACCTCGAACGCCGACGACTATTTCGACCGTATCAACGAAGCCCTGGCCACGGACGCCTTCCGTCCGCGCGCCCTGTTTGATCGCTTCAACATCGAGACCCTGGCCACCACCGAGGGCCCGCACGAGAGCCTGAAGCATCACGCGGCCATCCGCGAGAGCGGGTGGGGCGGTCACGTCATCACCGCCTATCGCCCCGACGCGGTCATCGACTTCGAGGACGAGCGTTCGCCGCGGGCCTTCGAGCGTTTCGCCGAGACCTCGGGCCAGGACGTCTACAGCTGGAAGAGCTACCTGGAGGCGCACCGCCTGCGCCGCCAGGCCTTCATCGAAGCCGGCGCCACCTCGTCCGACCACGGCCACCCGACGGCGGCCACCGCCGACCTCTCGGACGTCGAGGCCGAGGCGTTGTTCCAAAGCCTGGTGAAGGGCGACGTCACGCCCGAGAAGGCCGAGCTGTTCCGCGCCCAGATGCTGACCGAGATGGCCAAGATGAGCCTGGACGACGGGCTGGTCATGCAGATCCACCCGGGCTCGCACCGCAACCACAATACGGGCCTGCTGGCCTCGCACGGTCGCGACAAGGGCGCCGACATCCCGATGCGCACCGAGTACGTCTCGGCGCTGAAGCCGCTGCTGGGCCGCCTGGGCAACGACCCGCGCCTGTCGGTGATCCTGTTCACCCTGGACGAGACCGTCTACAGCCGCGAACTGGCCCCGCTGGCCGGGCACTATCCGGTGCTGAAGCTGGGTCCGTCCTGGTGGTTCCACGACAGCCCGGAAGGCATGATGCGCTTCCGCGAGCAGGTCACCGAGACCGCCGGCTTCTACAACACCGTCGGCTTCAACGATGATACCCGCGCCTTCCTGTCGATCCCGGCCCGCCACGACGTGGCCCGCCGCGTCGATAGCGCCTTCCTGGCCCGCATGGTCGCCGAGCACCGGATGGATCTGGTCGAGGCCGAGGCGCTGATCGTCGACCTGACGTACAACCTGCCCAAGAAGGCCTACAAGCTGGATCGGCGTCCCGACTGGGCCCGTCCCGTCGCGGCGCTGGCCGTCGCCGCCGAATAAGAACACCCTTCCGGAGACTTCCCGATGTTCGCCAAGACCTATCACGCCACCCATCCGGACATGATGTTCGCGGTCAGCAACGACGACCTGCGCGACCGCTACCTGATGCAGGACCTGTTCCAGGACGGCCAGATCGTTCTGACCTACAACCACGCCGAACGCTTCGTCGTCGGCGGCGTCGTGGCCACCACGGCGATCAAGCTGCCCGACCAGACCGAGCCCGCCTCGGCCGCCGGCCACCCGTTCCTGGAGCGCCGCGAGCTGGGCGTGATCAATGTCGGCGAGACCACCGGCAAGATCACCGTCGACGGCGTCGCCTACGAGATCGTTCCGCGTGACGGCCTGTACGTCACCATGGGCGCCAAGGACGTGACCTTCGAGGGCCTGAACGGTGAAGCCGCGCGCTTCTACCTGGTCAGCCTGCCGGCCCACGCCGCGTTCGAGACCAAGAAGCTGGCCTTCGCCGACGCCGTCGCCCTGGAGCGCGGCGCGCTGGAGACCAGCAACGAGCGCACCATCTACCAGTACATCGTGCCGACCACCTGCAAGTCGGCTCAGCTGCTGCTGGGCATGACCGTGCTGAAGCCGGGCAGCGTCTGGAACACCATGCCGCCCCACCTGCACGACCGTCGTTCGGAGGCCTATTTCTACTTCGGCCTGGGCGAGAACGACCGGGTCTTCCACTACATGGGCGAGCCGGACGAGATGCGTCACATCGTGATCGCCAACGAGGAAGCCGTGATGAGCCCGCCGTGGTCGATCCACATGGGCTCGGGCACCGCCAACTACACCTTCATCTGGGCGATGGGCGGCGAGAACCTCGACTACACCGACATGAACGTGCTGGACATCTGCCAGCTGAAGTAGGGGCGCAAGCCACCGCGCCTTTCGCTTGTCATCCCGGGCGAAGCGCAGCGTAGGCCCGGGACCGCCCAACGCGCTTGCGTTTGTGGCGGTCCCGGATCGACCCTTCGGGTCGTCCGGGATGACAATCTTCAAGGGAAGCTTCGCACCATGGCCAATCCGTTCAGCCTCGAAGGCAAGGTCGCGCTCGTCACCGGCGCCAACACCGGGATCGGGCAGGGGATCGCCATCGCCCTGGCCGCCGCCGGCGCGGACATCGCCGCCGCGGGCCGCAGCGCGCCGACCGACACTCGGAAGGCCGTCGAGGCCCTGGGCCGCAAGTTCCTGTCGATCAAGGCCGACTTCGGCTCGACCGAACCCGTCCAGCGCGTGGTCGACGAGACCGTGGCCGCGTTCGGCAAGGTCGACATCCTGGTCAACAACGCCGGCATCATCCGTCGCGCCGACTCGATCGAGTTCTCGGAAGCCGACTGGGACGCGGTGATGGACACCAACCTGAAGGTCGTCTTCTTCCTGACCCAGGCCTTCGCCAAGCAGGCGCTGAAGCAGGGGCCCGTGAACGGTGTGACCGCGAAGGTGATCAATATCGCGTCCCTGCTCTCGTTCCAGGGCGGCATCCGCGTCCCGTCCTATACGGCCGCCAAGTCGGGCCTGGCCGGCCTGACCAAGATCCTGGCCAACGAGTGGGCGACCAAAGGCATCAACGTCAACGCCATCGCCCCCGGCTATTTCGACACCAACAACACCGAGGCCCTGCGCGCCGACGCCGACCGCAACGCCTCGATCCTGGCCCGCATCCCGGCCGGGCGCTGGGGCCGCCCGGAAGACATCGGCGGCGCCGCCGTCTTCCTGGCCTCGTCGGCCGCCGATTACGTTCAGGGCATTACCTTGCCCGTGGATGGCGGCTGGCTGGCGCGCTGACGAAAGAAAACCACGCAAAAATGCGATGGTAGCGCAACCATTGTGCCGGGCGGGTTTTCCCGCCCGGTGAAGCGCGCTAGAGGGCGCCGTAACGTCAGCGCCTGGGATCGATCCCGCGTCGTCGACGCTTTCTCGTGATCCATTCCCGTCCCGAACGGCTCCGGCCGATCCTGGAGTTCGCGCATGCGCAATCCGGCCCTGTCGATCGACGTCGACCGTCCCACCAGCCGTCACGTCCGCCAGAACGCCAACCTGCTGAACGATCTCCTGATCGAGGCGATCACCTATCTCGAGGGCGAGGAGGCCGCCGCTCTGGTGGCCAAGGCGCGCAAGGCCGCCTCTGGCGAGGACGAGGATACCAGCGACGCGCCCGTCCTCGACCATCTGTTCGCCGATCTCACCAACGATCAGGCCGTGTTTCTGGCCCGCGCCTTCGCCAGTCACTCGCTGCTGGCCAATATCGGCGAGGACGTCGCCGGCCGCCGTCGTCACGCCGAGGCCGACGCCCAGCCGGGCGACGAGCGGCCTCGCACCCTGGTCGACGCCGTGAAGCGCCTGAAGGCCCAAGGCAAGACCGACGCCGAGCTGGCCAGGGTCTTCGCCGCGATGAACGTGGTGCCGGTGCTGACCGCCCACCCGACCGAGGTGCGCCGCCGCAGCATGGTCGACCGTGAGACCGAGATCTCGCGCCTGATGGCCCTGCGCCGCCACCATCTGCCGGCGGACCTGGACGCCGAGATCCGCGAGGGCCTGTTCCGCGAGATCGCCCTGATGTGGCGCACCCGCCTCTATCGTCCCGAGCGGATCACCGTGAAGGACGAGATCCGCAACGCCCTGTCGATCGTCCGCACCTCGATCCTGCCGGCGATGATCGAGCTCTATGGCGACTGGACGGCCAAGATCGGTTCGCACGGCCATATGGCGCCGCTGCTGAAGATGGGCTCGTGGCTGGGCGGCGACCGCGACGGCCATCCCGGCGTCAATGGCGAGACCCTGAAGCTGGCCTTCGCCAGCCAGTCCCGCGTGATCCTCGACTGGTACGCCGGCGAGGTGCGCAAGCTGTGGTCCAACCTGGCCGTCTCGACCGCCTATACGCCGGTCTCGAACGAGCTGCTGGCCCTGGCGGCCCAGACCCGCGACCCGTCGATCCACCGTCTGGACGAGCCTTACCGTCTGGCCCTGGAGCTGATCTTCGACCGCCTGACGGCCGTGTCGCAGAAGCTGACCGGCGCCCCGGTCGCCTACGCCACCGGCGCGACCGACGTCGAGGCTTATGGTCATCCCGATGCCTTCGTCGCCGACCTGACCGTGATCATCGACAGCCTTGAGCGCAACGGCGGCGAGCGGCTGGTCGGCTCGGCTCTGCGCACCCTGGTCGAGGTGGCCAAGGCCTGCGGCTTCCATCTGATGAGCCTGGATCTGCGCCAGAACGCCGACGTTCACGAACGGACGCTCGACGAGCTGTTCCAGCGGGCCGGCACGGGCGTGTCCTATCTCAAGCTCGACGAGGATGCCCGCTGCAAGGTCCTGATCGAGGAGCTGTCGCACCAGCGCCCCCTGGTCTCGCCGTTCACCGCCTATGGCGAGGAGACGACCAAGGAGCTGGCCACCATGCGGGCCGCCGCCCAGGCGGTGCGCGACTACGGCCATGGCTGCCTCGGGGCGTACATCATTTCGAAGTCGGCGACCCTGTCCGACATCCTCGAACCGCTCGTTCTGCTCAAGCAGGTCGGCCTGGTCTGGGGCGGGGCCGCGCCGCGCGCCTCGGTCAAGGTCGCGCCGCTGTTCGAGACCATCGGCGACCTGGAGAACGGCCCGGCCGTGCTGCGCCAGTGGCTGGAACTGCCGCTGAGCCGGACGATCCTGGGCGACCGGCCGGTGCAGGAGATCATGCTCGGCTACTCCGACAGCAACAAGGACGGCGGGTACGTGGCCAGCCGCCGGGGTGTCGCTCGCGGCGCCTCGGCCCTGGCGTTCGAGGCCGACCGGATGGGCGTCGGTCTGCAGCTGTTCCACGGACGCGGCGGCAGCGTCGGACGGGGCGGTGGTCCCGCCGCCGAGGCCGTGCTGGCCCAGCCGGCCGGCACCGTCCAGGGCCGCATCCGCATGACCGAGCAGGGCGAGATGATCGCCCGCCGCTTCGGCGACCAGCCCACCGCCCGCCGCAACCTCGACGGCCTGGCCGCCGCCGTGCTGATGTCCAGCGAGCGCCCGGTCCACAAGCCCGACCCCCAGGTCGAGGCCGCCATGACCGCCCTGGCCGAGGCCTCGTTCCATGGCTTCCGCGCCCTGGTGTATGACGACCCGGCGTTCGAGGACTTCTTCTGGTCGGTCACGCCGATCAGCGAGATCGTGGGCTTGAACATCGGCAGCCGTCCCGCCAGCCGCACCGCCAGCCGCAAGATCGAGGACCTGCGGGCCATCCCGTGGGTGTTCAGCTGGTCGCAGGCCCGGTTCATGCTGCCGGGCTGGTACGGCTTCGCCTCGGGCGTCGAGCGGGCCAAGCTGTCGGTCGAGCAACTGCGCGACCTGGCCGGAAGTTTCGACTTCTTCGCGTCCCTCCTGTCGAACATGGAACTGGCCCTGGCCCAGAGCCACATGGGCATAGCCGCCCGGTACATGGCCCTGTCGCCGGACAAGGAAAACGCCGCGCGCATCTTCGCGACCATCCAGCGCGAGCACGACGCGGCCTCGCGCATCGCCCTGGAGATCCGCGGCGGTTCGAGCCTGCTCGACAACCAGCCGGACCTGGCCGAGTCGGTGAGCCTGGCCAGCCGTTCGGTGGATCCGCTGAACCACCTGCAGCTGGAGCTGCTGTCACGCCGCCGGGCGGGGGAGGCCGACGAGGAGCTGCGCCTGGCCATCCAGCTGACCGTGGCCGGCATCGCGGCGGGCCTGCGCAATACGGGGTGAGCGCCTTTACCCTGTCATCCCGGTGAAAGCCGGGACCGCCGCAAGCGCCCGCGTTTCCCGCGGTCCCGGATCGGCCTTGCAGGCCGTCCGGGATGACAAGGGAAGGTGGGGCGGCGAAACGCGGGATTCCCAAGCCCGCAAAGGCTTTCCTTTTCAACAATTTGCCCCTTCTCACCTCCTGCCTTTACGGCGCTTGCGCTCCCTGGCGGTTTCTGGTTATCTGCTCATGACACCGGTGGCGAAGTGGCCTGGCCACTTTTCCGGATTTCCGTGACACCGGTATCAAAACGGTTCGGTTCGGCGTCTTGGTCGGTCCGTCTCGTTTGCGGCTCTTTGAGCTCGCTCCTGCGCAAACTTCCGGGGCGTCGGGTCATACCGGCGCCCTCACTTTTGCGTCCGGGGCGGGGGAGGGAGCCGAAGGAAAAACGTTCGGGGATGGAAGCGAGACCAGAGATCCAAGGCGCGGAAAACGCCGCCGAGCGGTCGTGAAACCGCGCTTCAAAACCCCTTAGTTTGACGTTACGGCAAGCCCGGTGTGGCGCTCGTCGGCAACGCGGTCTAAGGGATCGCCCTGAGCCAATTCCGGCGAAATCTTGCATGCGCGGCCGCCCAAAAGGCCCTCCGCGCAAGATCGATCCTTCGGGAAGGAGTCTAAGATGGTAAAAGACCGTATGGCGGTGCTGACCGCCCTGATGGACCAGGGTGTCATCCCGGTTTTCTATCACCCCGACGTCGAGGTCTGTAAGGCGGTGATCCAGGCCTGCGCCGACGGCGGCGCGCCCTGCATCGAGTTCACCAACCGCGGCGACTTCGCCAGCCACGTCTTCTACGAAGTGACCCGTTACTTCCACGAGGCCGACCCCCGCGTGATCATGGGCGTGGGCTCGATCGTCGACGCCCCGACCGCCGGCATCTACATCGCCAACGGCGCCAAGTTCGTGGTCGGCCCGATCCTGAACGCCGACGTCGCCAAGGTCTGCAACCGCCGCAAGATCCCGTATTCGCCGGGCTGCGGTTCGGCCTCGGAAATCTCGTACGCCGAAGAACTGGGCTGCGAGATCGTCAAGGTGTTCCCCGGCTCGTCGGTCGGCGGTCCCGATTTCGTCAAGGCGGTGCTGGGCCCGATGCCCTGGACCCGCATCATGCCGACGGGCGGCGTCGATCCGGACGAGGCCTCGGTGAAGAAGTGGTTCGGCGCGGGCATCGTCGCCGCCGGCATGGGCTCCAAGCTGATCACCCAAGAGCTGCTGGACGCCAAGGACTACGCGGGCATCACCAAGAAGGTCCGCGAGACTGTTGACCTGATCAAGAAGGTTCGTGGGAAGGCCTAAATGACCGACAATATCCTCAACATCCGCCCGGCTTCGGAAACCAAGTGGGATTGCGCGTCCTTCGGTGAAGTGATGCTGCGCTTCGACCCGGGCTTCGGCCGGGTCCGCAACGCCCGCCAGTTCCAGGTCTGGGAAGGCGGCGGCGAATACAACGTCGCCCGCGCTTTCCGCAAGTGCTGGGGCAAGCGCTCGACCGCCGTCACGGCCCTGCCGGTGAACGACCTGGGCTGGCTGGTCGAGGATCTGATGATGCAGGGCGGCGTCGACACCTCGCACGTCATCTGGCGCGAGTTCGACGGCCTGGGCCGCAACACCCGCGTCGGCCTGAACTTCACCGAGAAGGGCTTCGGCGTACGCCCCGCTTTGGGCTGCAGCGACCGGGGTCACTCGGCCGCCTCGCAGATCCGTCCCGGCGAAGTGAACTGGGAAAAGCTGTTCGGCGAAGAAGGCGTGCGCTGGTTCCACACCGGCGGCATCTTCGCGGCCCTGGCCTCGAACACGGCCGAAGCCGTGATCGAAGCCGTGGAAGTCGCCCGCAAGTACGGCGCCGTGATCTCCTACGACCTGAACTACCGCGCCTCGCTGTGGAAGTCGCAGGGCGGCAAGGAAGGCGCTCAGAAGGTCAACCGTCACATCGCCCAGTATGTCGACGTGATGATCGGCAACGAAGAAGACTTCACCGCCTGCCTGGGCTTTGAAGTCGAGGGCCTGGACGAGCACATCAGCTCGATCGACCCGGCCAACTTCAAGAAGATGATCGAGACCGCTGTGAAGCAGTTCCCGAACTTCAAGGTCGCCGCCACCACCCTGCGCAACGCCAAGACCGCCTCGGTCAACGACTGGTCGGCGATCCTGTACGCCGGCGGCGAGTTCTACGCCTCGATGATGCGTGAGAACCTCGAGATCTATGACCGCGTCGGCGGCGGCGACGGCTTCGCCTCGGGCCTGGCGTTCGGCTTCATGGAAGGCAAGGGCCCCCAGGCCGCCGTCGAGTACGGCGCGGCCCACGGCGCCCTGGCCATGACCACCCCGGGCGACACCTCGATGGTGCGCAAGGAAGAGGTCGAGGCCGTGATGAAGGGCAAGGGCGCGCGGGTCATCCGCTAGTCCGTTAAAACGGTCGTCCCGCCCCGGCCTTGAGCCGGGGGCGTAGCGCGCCGAGCCGGGACCGCGGCAAGCGCCTGCGTTTCTGGCGGTCCCGGGTCTTCGCCCGGGATGACAAGATCTACAGAGCCCTCGGTCGCAAGGCCGGGGGCTTTTTCCTTGGCGACCATCCGCGCGTATTCGGCCGAGGCGCGGAACTTCCGCATCTTCTTCCAGACGTTCCGTCGCAACTGCGCCTTGCGGGCCGGCGGCCAGGCGGTATCTGGCGGAATGGGGCTGTGATGGCGCGGCATGGGCTCTTCTCCAGACAGGTCGATGCGCTCCGACGCGGCGCGGCGGAGGGCACGGGGAGGGCAGCGGGGCGCCGGGACCTCGCCCGGAGCAGATGGAGAAATACCGTTTCGACGAAGCGCAGCGCCCCGCGCGATCGTTATCCGGAAGCGTGGCGCGCCGACGCTGTTCGCGCCTGATCGCCCTTGAAGCCTCCGACGGGCGGGCCGGGCCGCGAAGCCCGGTCCCGGACAGGAGCCTTTCAGCTCCCCCGTCGCGCCGTCGGTCCACATCCCACGTCGTTTCTGTGTTCCAGGGCCGACCGCCGCCAGAGGGATGCGACGGCTTCAATCCCCGTGACCTTCCCTTCTCCCCTTGCGGGAGAAGGTGGCCCGAAGGGCCGGATGAGGGGTTGATGAACGTGTCCGATTAACGTTGTGGCGCAAGCTGTTGAGCCTCGCGCGACCCCTCATCCGACCGCCTTCGGCGGCCACCTTCTCCCGCAAGGGGAGAAGGATGAATCCCCGCGCTCCGACGGGTGTTCGCGCGCCGGGAACCGCGGTGTTCCGGGAGCCGCCGGCAGACCCGACAGGCGGGATGTCCGCTTTGAGCGACGGATCCAATTTCCGCTCCCGACCCAAGTCGGACTTTGACTTGAGCGGCGTTCAACCGAAGAATAGCGCTAGGCTTTCTGTCGCGGGAGCAGGACGATGTTAGGAATTGCGGCTCGCGAAGCGGCCAAGGCTCTAGGCCACGGACTCATTAAATCGCAGCCAAATGCGTACTGAGGCGAGTTTGACGCCGGCGAGATAGTTGTCGGCGCGCTTGTCGTATCGTGTTGCGACGCCTCGGAAGTGCTTGAGCTTGTTG
>Ga0255334_1000642_pt1 | contig 24415 bp, 19 predicted proteins | sample EtOH5_35cm_T3_12_FD_202080 | JGI IMG/M metagenome (GOLD analysis project Ga0255334, IMG submission 202080) | Sandy soil microbial communities from University of British Columbia, Vancouver, Canada - EtOH5_35cm_T3_129 | ecosystem: Engineered > Artificial ecosystem > Sand microcosm > Unclassified ... | reverse complement strand
GAACAGCAGCGATATGGACAAGAGCGTGAGGGGTGCATACGAGCGCGCGCTAACAGTGTCGTCGCCCAAAGAGGTAGCCTGCGCGCTGCAGGCGCTGGAAAAGGCCGTATTTGGCGAGGACAAGTGTGGCGATGTGCCCCGACACGCGCAGAGCGTCATACGCGCCATGGTGCGCCGCTCTGACCCTGCGATGGCGCACCAGGCCTTTGAACACATCTCTCGCGCCGCCAAGCGAGCGTGGGACGAGGTTGCCACCTCTGCCTTTCCTCATCCAACACATGGCGAGCGACATGGGGAGGCATCTGCACCTGACATACCGAGGGAGCGGAGCAAGCCGTATTCTGACCCACGCATGGAAGAGGCCAGACTATGGTTCCGCCCTGCGCACGAATGGCTCAATGCATACCTTGCTGGGTGTACACCGGAACAGATGGACCAGGTCTCTTGCGAGGACCTCCTCTGTGCAGCGCAGAACCTTTTACACTGGCGGCTGCAACAACACCCAGATCAGGAAATGACGTTGGGTTCTGCATTGGCATCGTTGCTCTACTGTGTGCCCTTGGACGCAAAGCGGCCTGCTGCAATCGTCCGCGCGCAGGCCATCCTCTTGGACGCTGCCGCCGCGCTCGCGCCCGACGCTCCCGATAAGCACCATCTCGTCTACAATGCCCTCGCCTATGCCCTGTTGGGGCGCTCCGCACCCCCCTGGTTTGCTTCTATTTACCAGGACGCGTTGGGCTATTGAATGTCCCACCCCACCTCCTCGTTGTACCCTCTCTGCCCTTTGTGAAACAATGCTCTATACGACGGGGGGCATGGGTTGCATTCAAAGACACGGGCCCCTGTCTGCGTTCCCGGCACGGGCGAGGCCCGGCACAGACGTTTGCGCTTCATGTGTCTGACAGCACTTCCATAACAACGACAAAGATGCACACTCTATCGACATTGCCTCTATCATACCGACCCAAGCTTTTGAACAAATGCTCTGTAGATGGTAACAGGACAACGCTCGGTAGCAGACCATGGGAATGGCACTGCTGCGTTTTGGGTGCCGGTAACGGGTGACGCCATTGGTCAGTCTCACAAGGGCACACCACAAAAGACCGACGCCCAAAACAAGTCGTGGTCCTGGACCGCCCCAGGGGAGGAGCAGATGATGACAGCGAGCATTTGCATCCTCATCCGGGGCAGACTTGCGCCGCCAGAGATGGTGTGGGTCTGTTTCACGCATGAACCCCCATTGGTCGGGTACGGTCGGATGTCGCCATCGATTGCGTGCGCATCGCGTCTTGGTGATGAATCCCTCCCGTATTCCACAATCACGCGCTCTTTTCCCCAATGGATTCAGATACACTGGATGGTCCCTGCACGAGAACAATGGCGACAATCAAGAAAAGGGCAAGGGCCCTTTGTACATGCCCGTGAATCAAAAGACATGGGTGTTTATGCTGTGGCTCGTGGCGCGCCCCTCTCGCTGGGTGTCTTTCTGTGCTGGCGCCATCCAACCCCAAATGGCGCAGAATGGGCACTTTTGTCGGGGCCAACTGCACCGCCGAGGACCATGTCACGGTCGGCACCAAGACCGTCGCGGGCACCAGCCTGATCAAGCCCACGCTCGCGGTCTCGCTGTCGGTCGGCCGCTACATAGAGCCAACGCTGGCCTGTGCCTATGCAGGCGAAACGCGCTTGTGGATGGGCGCGCTCGTAGTGGAGCGCCTTTTGGCGCGAGTATCCCGTTGGTTCTGATGCCGCATGCTTTTACGATCCAGAGATCCACCGTGAGGTCTCGGACAGGGACCTAGATACCGTGGGGTGGCAGATCGCGCGTGCTGCCATTTTGTCTGTCGCCGCCGGCACCCCATTGAGCATGGGATGCATCGTCATGGCCATCCTGCTGCACGTTGCCACCGATCAGACGCTGGATCGTTTTCGTGTCGACCGCGCCCTCGGACGGCATGTCGCCTGGACCTTTTAGAGGCAACAACTCGCTCCCAGATGGCCATTTTTCGGTGTAACAGTGTGCGCCGTGCCTTTGCCTGCACGGGCTTCTTTTGCCCATCGTCACTCCACGGACAGCATATATAATTCCACCGCCGACATCAGCGGGACCCACCGGCTGTGGGTGTTTCTCTGATTTGCAAAGATAGAACCCACTTTACATAAACACGTTTGTGCAAAAAGAGGAATGAGTAACCCAAGACCCGTTCTAGTCACGGTGCGGGCCCTAATCCCACGAGAACCCATGTTTGCGGAGCCACCGGAGCGTCTTGTCCGCCATGCAGTCCACGGTGAACTGGTCGGAAATGGTCTTGTCGTGGGGACAGCCCTGTTCATAGAGCCATTGGATAAGCAGCAGTGAGTCGCTTTCGAGGGCGCACATAAAAACACTGGTGTCCAACGGGGCGCCGTGCGCGTGCAACCATTGCAGCGAATCCAGGCGGTACGCCCCAACGGCGCATCTGACAAGTGCTACCTCGCTGGCTACATAGCGGTCCATGTCCGGCAGGGTGATGAACCAATCGAGCACGTGTGTATATCCCTCTCCGATCGCCGCACACCATGTGTCGTACGTGATGGGAAACCCGCGCTTGTGCACCCAGCGAGCAAAGTCCAGGTGGCCATGGCGTGCCGCGTGGGTGCACACGGCGGGATCAAGGCCGTGGCCCTTGTCGATAAGCCATCCGACAATGTGATAGTGTTGGCGCTTGACAGCCCCGATGCTGGCCCAACATTCCCATTGGGTGTGACCGAGACACCATTCGAGAGCATCGATGTGTCCTGCGCGACATGCATGGTAGAGTGCCGTGCCATCGACCTGAGCGCCCCTTGCGTGCACCCATTCTATGACGTTTCTATCGTTGCTCTCCATCGCGTAGGAGCATATGCGCACGCCCATGGAGTAGTTTTGCTCTTCAACCATCCAGCGCAAAAGGTCGAGGCGGCCGTATGCTGCGGCGGCGTTGCACGCGCGCGTGGACCTGCCACAGTCGGGGAAACGTTTTATGACCCACTTGATGACAGAGCGTTGGTTGGCATATGCGGCGTCCACCTGAATGCATTCTGCTACGTAATCGAGCGCCTCGATAGTGGTGTGTATCCACTCGAGCACACCGATATGACCCGCCACGGACGCCGCGCGCACGCACGCGTCCATGTTAAATGCATCGCCCTTTCCGATTGCAGAGGTCATCCTGCCCAATAGAGCAAGATTGCCTGTGTGGGCGGCCTCTGCAAGCGACCACCGGTCCTGCGTGCGCCCGTTCTCACCGAGCCACTCTAGGATGTTGTCGTCGTCAACCCGTGTGGCCAGGGCGTGCGCGTCGTCGGGCAGGGGCACGCTCCAGTCGGTGTGGGCCCATTTGAGCAGTTTCAGAGAGCGAGCCTTTATGAGGCGCCGTGCGTAGCGTATGCCATTCGTGCCCTTGGGGCGGCACCCACGCACCAGGTCTTGGTCCGTGAGGCGCATCTTGCGAGGCAGTCTAATGGCCGTGCACCGCGACTGCCTCATGACGCCCGTTGCGAGCAAACGCTGGTGCACGATGCCCTCACGGGCACGTCTACATGTTCGGTAGAGGGCGGGAAGCGTGGCACGGTCTACATGCCGGGCGATGAGACCCATGAATTCGGCGTCGAGTCGGTCCATAACCAGGCACTTTCTGCTGTAGATGCAACTCTGCGATCCACAGGACCGTAGCGTCCAAAACACAAAGGCCGTGACCCACACGTTTGTTTCTCGTCCCTCATTGGCCACCTGCCGAAAATGGGTCGGCCGAGTTGAAACATGTATGCACGCGGGCGCCGAAACGGTCGTTTCGGTGCATAGGGGTGCTCTTTTAGTGTGCCCATGGCCGGCAAGCTTTTTGGCTCGTCGGCGGGTTTATACCTGCAAATCGATTCACGTTTCCATTTGCGAAAGGGACCCCGTCCGCAAGAGCGGCAAATGAAAAGATCGTTTAGAAATCGTCCTCGGTTCGAGTACGCTTTGAGCACACGCATGATAGGTTCCGGGACTGTCGGTGTTTACATTCTCGCAGTCTTTGAGAAACCCAAACCGTTTTGGTGTGTGATTTTGGCACAATCCGTCCCCCATTGTATGCCAGCCCAGTTATGGCTCTGGTGATCCCCCGACCTCCCATTCAAACCGACACTGTTACTTTTACATTGGGAAAACTATGGTGCGCAACCAAATGGATGAGAGCGCGTTTCTAGGACGAGCCCATGTATGAGGCATCCGAGCGATCGCCATCATTCACACCTTTGGGCAGGCACCGAGTCGGGTGTCCAACAGGATCGACCTGTTGCGCGAGCCATCGGGTGACCTTGTGCTGGCCCCTCTTTGCTGCAGCTGCCGCACACGCACGCGAATCCCACGCGCATCCATGCTTGTAGAGCCAAACTAAAACATCGATATGGCCCGCGCCAGCGGCGATCGCTCCCAAGCGAGCGTCCGAGAGCGCGCACAGGCGCCGCTTGCGTAGCCACCGCAACATGTCCAGGCGTCCGTGCTTTGCGGCTTCTCTGGCGATGCGTTTGCCATCGAACGGGTACCGGCGCTTGTGAAGCCACTTGAGCGCTGCCATATGGCCCCGACGCACGGCGAGCAGGGTCGTGCAGGCGTCGTAGGGGGCCCCGTGCTTGTGGAGCCAGCGCAGGGTGGGCATGTGCCCATGCATCACGGCGCCGTGCATGGCCCAGTCGTCCCACGGACACCCAGCAGCGTAGAGCCATCGCAGCGCGTCAAAGTGCCCTGCGCGCGCAGCGTCGGCACACACGGCAGGGTCCCAACTGCACCCGTGCCGGCGCAGCCACGGTATCATCCCGATGTCGCCCACGGACGCGGCAGCAGCACACGCCGTCAAAGGTAGCGGCACGCGCGCTTGGTTGTGCGCCCAGAGGACCATATCGGTGCGGCGGGCCTTGATCAGGCTCTGCATATAGACGGCGTGACAGGCCAAGTCGCTCCAGGGCGTGTGCGCGTGACGCTTGCAGCCAAAGCAGCTTCCGCGAAGGAGCGTGTCGCACAGTATGCGGTTCGACTCAATGTAGATCCGAACACGGCGGCGCATGCGGTGATACTCGACGGCGGCACACCACGCGTGGGATACAAAGGCGAGCGCGGGACGCGTCATGCCGTCGGCAAAGGACACGATGTGGGCCAACACGCCGACAGGGATGGTATCAAATGGTGCCACGTATCGAACGCACTCGTCGTCTCTTACGGACGGCACGTCAGGGCCAAGTCCTCTCTGGTGCTTGGCATCGCCACCGCTGGTGGGACGCGCAAACAAGTTGCTTATGATGTTTAGGAGGGACGTGTTGCCTTGGCGTCTGCTCTGGCCCTTTTCCATCGATGCAGTCGGTTCCTCTCTCTCCCTTTCTTTGCGTGTGTGCATGTATGTGTGTGTATACCCTCTGCACGGCAATGAACGAGACAGACGCCGAAACGGACAATGAAGGGGCAAGGCGGAGAGGAGCGACGAAAAGGACGGTTCATTGGAAAGGGAAGGGGGGGAGGGGGTGGGAGGTAAGGCAGATAGGGGGAAAAGGTATGACGCTGCGCAACAGCGGAACGTACAGACCGACGCCGGGTCAAAGATAGGCCCGGGCCCTCTGGGGAGATACACGCCACGTCGTTTTGGCGGTTGAACGTGCACGACAGGGCATGCTCCCGTGTCTCCCTCTACGGCGTTCAGGGGAAACCTGACCCCATTAGGCCCGCCTCATAGGAAGGCCCAAGGCGTTGCGTCGCACATTTGCCCCAAAACAGCATGTTACACGGTGAAAATCAGCCTATTACAGGAAAATTGCCGCTTTTACGATTGGTTACAGTACCCGAGAGCGTGAAATCTGGCGAAATTCATGACACACACGTGCACGGGATGACATTGATGATTGCGCTGCATGGAACCAGTGCCCGTTTAGGCAACAAAGGGCACCGCAGCCTTCGCCAACCGAAAAGAGGGTCCACGAGCATGGATGTGTGTGCCCTGCAAGGCCCAAAGCAGCAACGCCTCGACAACAACATGGTCAAAGAGGAGCAAAGGAAGAGTGGCGGCGAGGCCTATGCATATGCGTGATTATCGTGATAATAATAAGCGAAAAACCACACAAAGGAGAGAAAGAGGGAGAGAGCGCGCACGCTGCGGTCACGGGCACGAAACGCAGCCACAGAGCGCGAGCATCTCGGTCAGGATGCGGTGCCGCACCGTCTGCGCGATTTGGCGAATAGAATATGCACTCGAGTGGGCAGACACTCGCGCCGTCAATTTCTCGTGCTTGCGAGCGAGTATCTGACAAAAGGACTCGCTCTCTGCGTTTGCACCCTCGGTGGGATCGCACCCGATGGCCAGGAGGCGCGCGAGAACAGGCCTCCACTGGGTGATATGAGTCACTCCCGCGCAAAAGGCATCGCACATGTCCGCGGTCGTATGGGCGCCATCACAGAATGTAGCAATCTCTGCGTTGGGGTCCTCGGACATCTCTCCAAGCGCGACAGCGTCAAACATGACCGTTACCAGAGAGCCATGGTCGTCGGGCATGGATTGATCGCGGAACCATTCGCCGTAGCGATCGATGAGCACCCTTTTGCTCGATCGCACCAGGGTGGCGTCAGAGGCATCCGCGGCATACGCGATCGAGAAATCCCGTGTTAGTTCAGCCAGCACGCCCACAAGGGCGAGGGTGCGTTCCATTGCCCTCGTGAGCAGGGTGTGAGCGAGCGGTTCATGTTTGGCAGCGACAAACGCGCGTGACGCGAGGGCGTCGATGAGGCCCACGATATCGTACGACATGACGGTCCATGTGGCCCTGCCACTGTCAAGGGCGGTTTCCATTTCGGTGTCACCGGCCGAGACAGTGTCCACGTGATAGAAGCACTCACGGCCGGCGGGCGCACCCACGCGTTTGCCTCTTTGTCGCCCGGTACCGCACGCAAACACGCCACCGTCTGTGGTGGCAGCGACGAGACTCTCTGTGTTGTTTAGGTGGACGATCCAACGGCAGCCGCTCATGCACCGGATGGATATGCAGAGTGCGTCGTCCAGGGTGTAGGTGCCTGCCGGCACGCCCATTGCGATCAACATGCGCGCACATCGCGTCGCCCTGTAGGTGAGGGCCACGTCCAATAGTGACACATTTCCTGCAGCCCAGACGGGCCCGATGCACCACCACGTGGTTCGGTTGATTACCACGCGGCAATCGGTCTGCCCAAAGGGTTCTGTCAGACACTCTCGGGAATCGACCAAGCGCGACGCAAACAGGCGCTGTAGGGTGGGCGTGTCGTCGTTTGCGATGGCCCGCATGAGCGCATTCACGCGCGATGTCTCGTCGGGACACAGAGAGCGCTCAATGTGGTGGCGGTCGCGCGCAAGCAGGTCGGTGCCGAGGGCGTGAAACGCGCGCGACACGGACAGAATGCGGGTCACACCGACGGGACCCAACAGCACTAGAATACCGCCACATAGTTCAGGCGGCAGGTCGTCCAGAGCGGGAGAGCGGGGGACGACGCGCCTCTGCTTCCTGGGCCTCGGGTCCTTTTCCGTCGGGTCCATGCCTTTTGTCTTGCGTGTGGGGGACGGCATTGACGAGTCGCTGGCACCGTGACCGCCCTTCATATCGGCGCGCACAAGGTGTGGCGATCCCTGTTCTGTTCTTCTTCTTCCCCTCTTTGAGCAGGTCCACAATATGTCCAAAACAGCAACGGGCCGAGAATAGTGTTTCTGATTGGATGGTGCACGCGAAAAACAACACACTCCCGCACGACGAAAGAGGTCGTGAGCAAGAAAGTAACTTGGCGTCGGAAATGTACAACGGCCGTCTTTGCAATGGACCGGTGCATCATGGAGCATTGGCGCGACTCGTTTGCGCAACGTTGATCGAGGACGCAATGAAATCGGACCAATGGAAAGTGTTTAGGCTCGACGGCCATATATGAGCGCCTACAATTGAGGGGGGGGGAGTGTTCACTGTGTGCGCGCCCAGATGATGCCCACGCGCACGCTGCGGGATGCAAGTAGAGCAAGAGACAGACGGCAGTCGCTCAAACTAGTGCGCGTGTACGGCACTGTCGTGCCCAGTACGCGCACGGTGAGCGCTCTGTAGGGTCCCAATGACTTGTGCCGATGTTGACTCGTATCGTTTTCTTCTCTCCTCTCTCTCTCCCTCTCTCTCTCCCTCTCCAACATACACCATCCTTTTGTGCAAAACGATGCCGGATCAAGTGATATGGGCCAACATACGTTCTAGAGTTTGAATGTCGCCCCGGGGATGGAGGAAGGAGGGGAGGGGAGATGGGAAAGAGACCCGCTCTCAAGACGCAACAAACCCAAAAACCGATAGGAGGAACAGGAGAGCACGGCGGGCTGCCATTTGTCCCCGTCGGACTCTCGCGGTTGGCCCACGCCGTTTCTGGGGCGTAAAAGGATGGCCGCGATTGGGATGTTGTACGCGCACAAAACAGAGACGCCGCTCGGGCACGTCCTCTTGGCGAACCAACCTGCACAGACGGATGAACAAAGAGGCATGCTATCTGACAGACCTGCCGTGGGAACTCATCGAAGCGATGGCGCCCTACCTGGGCGGACCCGCCGTTGATGCGTTGGCCCGTACGTGTAGACACTTTGCCGCGCTCCTCGATGATAGGCGCACGTGGCGTCGCGTGTGCCAGCAGGAGATGCCCCACGTCCTGTGGAACGCCCTGAACGAGTGGGGCTCTGACGCAGACAACAGGGCCACTGCCGAGAAACATCGTAGACTGTGCGCGCGACTCGCGAGCCACGGACTATTACGGTACATGCGCGCGGCAGAATTCCATCGCAAGGACGACGTTGACTGGCGCGCCCAGTGCCTGATACGGCACCCGCCCGCCCAGCGCATCGGCTTCCACGATCGTTATCCCCGCGCGCATTTGAATGCGCACCCCAGAGACGCCACCATTTACCCCTCTGCCGTCAGCATCTGCCGACCGTACATGGGCAAGCACGCCATCGCCCACCCGCGCATCGCCGATTTGCTATGTACCGCCGGCGACGACGTTGGGAACGATGCGTTGGTCGTGCACGTTCACCACGGGTCGCGCGCTACTGCGAAGCGCAAGCGATTTAGCGCGACCTATGAGCAGCGCTCTCGCACCCGCCCACATCACCCCGTTCCTAAAAAGGCCCGCCTTGGCTCACCCGTTGCCGAGTATGGCGAGCACGTATGGCCCAACGGCGACGTGTGCGCCTACACCTATGAGATTGTTGGCACCGACCCTCAGAGGCAAAGGATGTTGTGGTTTCGCACGTCTCCCAATTGCCCGGACCGTCGGTTCGCCAACCTGCTCTTTTACGACATTGAGTGGGTCGACCTGCATCCGACGAAAGCGGGTATAGCTTTGCCCATATCGTCTACGTCGAGGGCGCCGACCGTTGGGATCTTCTTTCCGGCGCCGCACCAGGCCGAATTTGACGTCTTTCGCGAGTATGTCCTCTCTGGTCTCGTCGGTTGGGACGATGCCCACGTGCGCGCCTTTATACGACACGTCGATGGAGCCTGGCTTCTTGCCGACGCGCCTTTGGTGCGCACCCAGGATCCGATGCCCGCGGTCCGGGCCATTGATGGTGTATTCGCGCCGGATCTAGAGGACCACGAACGGTGGTCCATCAGTTGGCTCTGCAGCACGCCAAAAGAGCGAGCACTAGAGTCCATCACGCGCCCGCCCTTTCGGCTTGCCAGACGATTGTCAAGGAGGATGAATGATATAAGCGAATGGCGTCACCAATTGTGCGCCCTCTCCAACGGTGCCATCTATGCCATGGCGCCCCTGTGCCACTGGTTTGCCTTTCTCGAGAAACGCTCTCGTCCGATCATCGACCCTCTGACGAGCGAACGGGTGGCACCCTTTATCGTTTGTGTCATGTCCCAGTGGCCCAGAGACCTTGTAAAACGTACTGCCATCGATGCCTTTTGTCGCGTGTGGACCCTGATCGCCGACGGTGCCGACAGGCTCGCCGAATGGCCCGAGGTTGACGCTCAGAGTCTACAGCGCGCCACCATACTGCGTGCGTATCACGTCCAGGACGGCGGTACCAGCAATCCCAAGTGGAGTCACCATAATCGATCTGCCGCTTGCGCGCTTTCCAAGGGACTCGTCTCGAATGGATGCGTGCCGCTGAGTGAGCGACATCTGCAATGCGCCGCCGACGGCCACGCATTTGAGTTTGTGCATGTGCATGATATTGTCGTGCCACCGACACAAAGGGTACTCGCCACACTCTCGGAGCGTGCGCTCGCGTCCAAGGTCGCAGACGTCACCTTTCTCGGATGTCGTATGGAGCGCGTGACGTGGACCGCATACACATTCAAGCGATGCCACTTTGGCGAGGCCGCGCTCGTCGAGTGTGCCTTTATCGACTGCGCCTTTGTCGACTGCAGTTTTGGCGACGCCACCCTGGAACGGTGCACCTTTGTGCGATCTACATTTGGCACACGGAGAGGCCTCAAGCACCTACACGCCTATGATGAACCCATTACCAACACGCTCGCGCGCATGGGCTGCCGCAACATCCTGGACTTGACGCAGTCATAGTGTCTGTGATTTCCCACCATGTATGTCATTTTTGTGAGTAAATAGCGACCTTGTCAGCTATCCTTGGATAGGATGTCCACACGGATGGCATTGGACAAGCGTGGGCGGACAGATCTTGTGGCAACAACATGTGTGTGTGTGTGTGTGTGTGTGCATGCACATCGACCACAAAGCCCATGCCCAAGAATGTATTTATCGTCTCACCACATACATGGGAACGAATTGAGAGGCCTCGTCAGCACCAGATGGGGCCGTCAAAGCACAACAGCGGCTCGGCGTGGGTGGTGCCCGTACGTTCAGCATAAAGGAGAGCGTCGTACTGCCTGGTCATAACATCGATGGATCGTTGGGGATCGCAGGGCCAGTCTCGCATTCGCTCTTTCCACGGGCATTCTCGTTCATAGAGCCATTGGGCCACTTCTACGTGACCACAGCGCGCGGCCACGAACATTGTTCTCGCATCCCATGGGCATCCATTGGCCCTGGCCCATTCGAGCACATCGAGATGATCCCATGTGGCAGCTTGGGTGCATGTTTCGGCGTCCCACGGACATCCATGATGGCGCAGCCACTGCAGAATGTCTAAACGCCCTCGCGCTGCGGCGGCAGCACAGACCGTGGCGTCCCAGGGACACCTGTTGGCCAAGAGCCACCGCAGCATATCGATCTCACCGTGCTCGGCAGCGTCAGAGAACGTGGTCGCTTTGAGGTCAAAGCCACACGCACAGACCCACTCTAGGACGGGCAAGTGACCGCTCGACGCCGCCGCGCGTGCCATTTCACCATCTAACCTATGGCCATGCTGCACGAGCCATTGGAGCATTGCCAGATCGCCACTCTGGGCAACGAGAGGTGCCAAGAGCGGGTTCCACCAGACGCCCTGCGCGAGTGTCCAGTCCAAGAGGTCGATGCAGCCTGAAAGAACGGCAGGTTCGCACAATCTATCGTCGCAACGAAACCCGTTTCCGCGCAACCATCTCAGTGTGTCCCAGTGCTTGCTGTTGGCCGCCTTGAGGCAAGCGTAATGGGCGGTGACGCCCCACGGGCCGCACGTATTGTGCGTCCATTCAAGGAAACTCAGGTGACCGCGCTTTGCCGCAGCATTGATATCTTCCGATGTTGGATCGATGCGAGGTACCCCGTTTGCCCGAAGCCATTCAAGGACGTGGACATGGCCGCCCTTGAAGGCGCCCTCCCGGACAGCCCACGCATTCTTTTCAAGCTGATTGCTTAGCCATTCTACGACATCTAGATGTCCACCTTTGGCGGCGAGCATAGTGCAGCGGCCGGCGTGTGCACAGGGATTCGTAGAATTGGCAAAATACCACTGAATGACGCGGAGGTGGCCCCTGCGACAAGCCACATACACGGACTCACACGCGTAAACAGCGTTTCGGGGCGTGCGCCGGTAAAGCCATTCGATCCATTGCGGATCATTTGAGCGGCGCACAGCAAGAACGAGGGCGTTGTTCGGCAGGGGCATGCCCAGGGTTTCGTGAGCCCAACGCACCAGTCCTTCATAATTGGCCTTGAGAAGGCGGCGCATATACTTTTGGCTCATGGGCCTCTGGAGCCTTTTGCTGTGCAGATGGCGGCGCCAGTCGATGGCATGCGGATGTACGTCGAAACTACGCAGTGGCTCCTGAGACTGCTGAACGCGGCGCTTGAGGTCGTCCCAGGGGGGACCGATGGTACGGCGCCTGTAGACCAGGGCGAGCGCCCAAACACGATTGACGGCGCCCAGCGCGGGCCTCGATGGCGAATCGGTCCATTCGGCAATGAGAGCGAGCAGTTCGACGGGCAACGCGTCCATCCCTTGCCTCGGTCCGGTTTTCACAAAAACAACTGCAATAGAACCACACTCTTTCAACGCCATTTGCGACATGCGCGGATAGCATCGGCTTGCGTGCTTCCAATAGGCTTTTTATCATCAATCGAGTCCCAATTACCATCATTGGCTGTATAAAAGCCCCAATGCATTTGCGAGAGGCCAAATCCAGGAGAGCAGTCCAGCGCAAGACACGCATGTAGGGCCCGACAGTTTCGCCAACGGAAGAGCAACCATCGTTGCGTAAACAGCGCGACGCCTGCATCAAGTACAAAAAGCAAAAGGAAATGCTCGGTGATTGGATGCGCCTCAAACAGGGCGAGGCGTCGGAAGAGGACCTGCGCCTGTTTGCACGAGGCATCGGTATCCGAGGCGATGCGCAGTTGGGCGCCATGCTACGCGAAATGATCCAAGAGACAAGGGAGGAGAGACTGCGCGTTCAGTCCGACACCATGCGCATATTGTTGCTGGACAGCGGTGCGCCCCAGCACACGCGCATCTTGATGTAGCCACCCCTTTTCTCCGAAAAAAAAATAGGCGTATGTCGTGCAGGCGTTATTGTTGTACTCTACAATATCGCCAAGAATAGTGAATCGACATCAGGTGTTCATAGGCCCGGTTGCATGATGGCTCGGTTAAGTGAACGGCAAAAGCTGACACAGAAAGACTCTCTGCTACTGGACCAAAAGAGCATGGACGTGCAAAGGAAATATATAAGACACTATGCGTCAGACTGCACAGACAAAGCCACCATGCACATGTCTGCCGGCAAAGAGCATTCTGTGTGGGCTTCAACAAAAGAGGTGTAGGGTACTGCCCTATTGCTCAGTGATATCTGATATTGGGTAATGTCGGCAAGGCCCCCAGTTCTCGAGCCTATACGGCACCGCGCCTCCGCAGCAAGCGACATATGCACAATACACTAGGTTTATCGTCACCAAACAGCAATGGTACAGGAACCGACAGAGTAGCATCTTTGGCGTTTGTCAGGGCCACACCACTGTTTGGCCTCTTTGAGTGTGATAGATGCATTCTCTGCCTCTAGAGTTGTAATGCCAGAGTCTACTCTGACCCGTTTCACAGTGCAAGAGCATGGTTTTCGGGTCACAAAGGGGGGTCCGCCACCACCGTACATGTGTATGGTTTGCAAGGGGCGCTCGCTTTTTTGTGCCCTCATCCATAGATAAGCAAGAGGATAGGGTGCACAATGTCGGGAGGCGAGTGCAGTGACAAGATCGTGCTTGATGTGCGGGGCACGTGCGTACCTGTATTGCGCTCCACGTTACGCGCAGGGTCTCCGAGTTCCCTGCTGAGGCGCATGTTCCCGTTGCCCGCACATGCATCGAGCCAAGGACCATCTGGCGCGGCCCAAGACACCGACGATGATGCCAGATGGGCACTCAAACCGCAGGCCGATGGAAGCTACTTTATCGACGATGACCCGAGTGACTTTGCCGTCGTGCTGCAATACCTCAGGTGCGGCGCCGCGCGCATCAAGTTTGCCACAGATCGAGCGGCCGACGCGTGGCGTGTTGCCGGTCTGGCGTCCTACTATATGCTGCACGATCTCGAACAGGCGTGCATACACGAGGCCCTCTCGGCCGAACTGGCCGCGACGCCGGCTCCCCTGGTCGCCACCGTGCAGTACGTGTTTGAGGACGATCTGGGCGAGGACGATGCGCGCGTGGGCCTCGGATTCAACCGGTCCCAGCTGATTGCGATGCGCACGTGGCCCACCGTGTACGCGTGCGCCCGTATCGGCGAGGCCCTCGGTGTGCCCATGGAGCAACTGGTGTTTTACGACACCGAACTGTCCACCAGCGGCACCGCCATCGCCGACCTCTACGTGCGCCGCGCGATCGACCCGTGGTCAGAGACGCCCATCGAGCGGCAGGCCTGGTGGCGGCGCTCGCAAGACGGCATTCTCTTTGTGAGGAGGTTGCGCGCGCGGCCCGATCGGCACCTTGTCGAGCGCGCATGGCAGCCTCTGCTCTTGCCCCCGGTTCCCGCACGTACCGCAGCGGAACGCAGCCTTCTGGTCGCGGTTCCTGCTCTCCCTGCAGATCGCACAAACGATGCGCGCGCGGATGACGAGGGTCGCAAGCCCAAGACCAGTGACACGATGGCCATCGCGATACCCTGCAGTGGTCGTGGTGGTGTAGACGATGGGGATGCAGGTAACGGTAGTGAACAGGGAGCAAAGGAGCAACGCAGTCGGGAATGGCCCCATCAGAGCGACGCCGAGCGCAAGATGCCGCATGTGTTTTGCAAGGTGTATGCCATTGGCGATGACGATGCCGTCATGCTGGATCCACAGTACCGCCCCACGTTTGTGCCCATTCCGACCGATCCGTGCACCCCCAAAAGGGCCCTCGGAGCACTGTGCGAGGCCATGCACATCGACAGACACGCCGTTGTTGCCTTTTGTGCCGAGTACCCGTGCGGTCAGGAGATGGGCCTCATCAACATCCTTGATGACACCTCCCCGCCAAGTAACACGCACGGTGGTGCGACCAACCAAGAGAACGATGAGGAGGAGAGCGACCCGGAAGAGGACGACGAGAGCGACGATGCGCGGCCGCAACGATGTTTGGTCGACGCCGGTGACCTTTTGTGGATCGTGGTCTATGCACGGGAGCAGAGGGACCTCTTGCCACAGGGCCTGGCGCGGTTCCGGCAGGCCATGACAAAGGGGATCGCGCGGCACGCCTCGCAAGAGGCCACGGCAGCGTTTCGAGCGCACACCCCCAACGCGACCGTCTTTGACACCCTGACGACCTTTTACACAGAGGTCCATCAGGAAATGGTCCAATAGTATGCCCATGTGAAACACGCAACCCTGCTTCCATCCATATGCACCCCATGTTTATCAAAGATAGAGACTGTCGACTTACATTATGGGGGGGGGGAGACCGATTGCTGCTCATGGGCCAATCCTATTGTGCCACTGGGGAAAAAGCAAATGGACAAACGAAAACGCGACCTGCCGAAAGAGTTGGCGTCGCGCATGGCTGATGCAAGACAGTTTCGAGGCCCCGTGTCTGGCCCCTGTTTGTCGTCCAGGGAACGTTTCCCTCTGTGCGCGAAAACCCGATTTTTGGATTGGTTTCTTTCCAAGCCGGCAAATTAGGAAAGATCATGGAAAGACTCGGATGTCGCCCTCGCCCCCGACGTGCGCACACACATAGTTCAAAGGAAATGATGGCAGCGACACGGGTCCGAAAGAGTGCCTCTGCGTCGAATGACCTCATTAGTGCGTGCCCCAAGAAGCTGGCCCTCGAGGAGTGGATCGTCATGTGGGTCGGCCTGTCTCAAATGGCGCCCACCGACCAGTTGTCGCCAGATGCATTGCCGTCGTCCAAGGGCATTGCGCGCAGCAAGAGGGCGGCAGCCCTGCGCAAGGTGCACCTCCAGTTTGAGCAGACCTATGAGTCGATCGTCGCCACGACGCGCGACTGCGTGCGTGCCCACCTCATCCTTCACGACTATTACGTGTGCTTCAAGATCATGGAGCGCCCGCAGGTCAAGTCGATCCTCGCCATGGCGTGGGCCAAGACACAGGACATGGTCCTGGAGGGCAGGCTGTGGACGCCCGAAGCGGGGGCGGCCATGCATAAATCGCCCAACATGGAACCCTTTAGCATCATCATGGTACGCAATGCCGACGAAATGGAGGGCCTCTTGGGCGCGCTCGGTTCCACTGATGCGCCTCCGTTCACCCTATCAACGTGCCCCGACGGTGTGACCCTCGCGTGCGACGACGCTTCGTTTATCGCCACCCTTGCGTCGAGCGTCTGCGGCACGCCCACATTGCCACAGGAGCATCGTGCGCCCCCGCCAAAAGAGGCGCCCGTTGTGCCAGGGTCGGGCCGTGGGATGAAACGCCATAGGCAAAGGGGACCGGCGACGGAGGTATCGGAACGGAAAAGCATGCTGGCGCAGAGGAAGCGCTGGATGAGCGATTTCGTCCATGCCCTGCTCGAGCGCCTGCGCGTGCTGCCCACGCACTACCGGGACGAGATCGGCTGCGATGACCGAGGCCGCGTCGTCTTTGAGGGTAAGGACAATCGCGTGTGCTACACGTTTGCCGATGTGTGCAAGAGCATGGACTATGAGCAGTCGGTGCTCGTCGGCGGCATCGAGATGGCCATCATGCATACGACCATGTGCCACATACTCATCAAGAGGCAGGACCCCCAATCCTGCAACACCAAGATAGCCCACGAACGGGGCGCGCACGGACCCGTTATGACCGACGTCGCCCTCGCCAGGGTGCTCAATCCGTCCACGTTTAGGAGCATGGTGCCCATTCTGTCGAGTGCGCTCAAGGGCGCATGGCTCTGTAGCCACGTCGTCACCGTGCTCAACTGGCTCAACGACGCCAAGCAAACGGCCCTGTGCGATCGGCTCTATGGGATATGGGACCGGGCCAAGGCCCTGGTGCATCAAGAGACCCTGGGTGGTCCCTTTCAGGTGTGCCTCAAGGCGCACCACATCTCGCGCGCCGTGAGCGAGCACATGCGCGCCGAAATCGCGCAGAGGTTCTGGATACGTACCCAGTCTTTGGTACCCGCTGTGGATATTCCCTCGAGCAATGGCAGAGAAGCAAACGATGGCGACGACGACAGAGACTCTGTGCGCACCAGAATCCTTTCAGTCCTTGCCGGATCGCCATCGCTCCTTTGATGCCCCGTCTCCCAAAGGTCTCTATACCCGTAAATACACTCTTTGTCCTGTATGGTTTGGGTGTGCATGCCATGCGATTTCTTTACTGGCGGCACGTGCACATAGCGGTAAAGGACAAGACAGTGTGACTGTCGAGTGTCCCTTTGCCCGAGTTTCAGCGCGTTACTGTGGCAGTCGTCGACGGTTGTCAATGGATGGAGGGGTGGGAGAGAGAGAGAGGATGGGTCCATCGCAAAGGTGTTTGTAACGTTTAGGAAACACAAGCATCTGAGGACGACGCCCAAGACACCGAGACACACGCTGTCATTGGAGGGGGGGGGTCAATGAAACAAATGCGCGGGATACTGCACTCAATAGATCAAGCATGAGAGGGACGCACACCAGTCACGCACCCCACGGGCCAAAGGGTTTGGCGCATCGGACGGTCGTCGCGCATATTGCGCGTGCTCAACAGTTGGATCCCTTGTGTGCGGGAAAATGTGTTTAGGGGTCAGTGACAATCCTTTCGAGTACCTCGATTCAGTCATTGGTCCCTTTGCGCGTGCATTTATGCGAGTCAGGGACAATGTACCAAGAGCGGCCCTTTCGCGTGAGCAGACACGATGTTTTGCATCTCTTGTGGAGAAAACGCAGCATCAAGGAAAACATGACATCGAGTGCACAGTCTCGGTCCAAGAAAGCGTACGAGGGGTTGATCAAGGACGTCACGTTTCCCAAGGGCGACCACCTCATGATGTACATGGACAAATGGGGCGTACTGCCGACGTCGTGTCCCGACGCTCACGTCGGCCACATCAGGGCGACCCCCATAGTGTACATCCAGCGCGAATTCGATACACTCTACAAAGATACAGTAAACATCCACGAGTACTTTACGGCGCTGCACATTGGTCTCTATGACATCTACTGCGGGTTCAACCTGTCCACGGAGGGTCCTATGGCAGACGACATTAGCGGCGCCTGGGTGCTCGCCGACCGTATGGCCCATCATGGTTGGGGAGGTCCTTCCCACTATCGACTCTACGTTTCGACCGCCGTCCATCACAGCCTATTTGGCGGCGCCCCGAACAAAACGCTTGTGGCGGGCGATGTGGATGGCGCCGTGCCGACCGACGCAAAGCTGGATATGGGCACCATGGTGGATGTGACCATTGTGCGCGCCACCAAGAAGGGGTCGTGCTTGGGCATGTGCGCGATGACGCTCTCGGCCCTATCGCGCTTTCCGGCTGATCTCGTGACGTGCGCGCCCATTCCTCCTTCGAAGGGCCCGTCGGCCGAAAACAGCAGCGCCACGGGCAAAAGCTACCGACGACAACGACGACGAGGAAAAGGAGGGGCGAAACAGCAGTCCACTCTGCAGAATGAGCCCACCATACCTCAAACGCCCCACTGCCACAGCGCGACTGCCGTCCAATGGATGGATATCATGGTGCCGTCCATTTTGGAGCACGCCCGGCTGCCGATCACGGCCGAGTCGGGGCGCTTTAGGGCCGACCCTGACGGCACTCTTGTGTATGCGCTCGGCGATGACAAGGAGCACTACCGTTTGTTTGATGCATTTTGCGTAGAAAGAGCAAGAGACAAGCGCGGCATGATCGAGCACTTTGAGGCCGCGCTGGTGCGTCGCATGTTTCACAACGACATCGTGCTGGGCGAGTCGGGCGCACAGATGGGGATCTATTCGGCGCAAGGCCTGACGCTACCCAACAGGGCCGTGGCACAGATTGTCGACCCTGCCGTCTATCGTGCGATGGCGCCTCTCGTGACAGACGCCATCAAGAGTAGCGACTGGGTGGGCCGCGTTCCGTCGCGTACCCTCATCGCGTGGTACATGTCGCCGTGCTGCGCCACGCTTCGCCAAAGGATGTTGGACGTGTGGGTCGATGCCAAGGCGCTAGCGCTGGAGGAATCGATCGAGTCTGATATGGCCGTATGTATGGGCGAGCGGCACATGAAACGCGCCGTCGACAAGTATATGCGGGCCTCTGTGGCTCGCAATATGTGGGCCCATGTCTCTCCCTCTTTTGTCTAATCTCTTGCATAAACAAAGGATTTCTGCTTTGACCATTCCCGTCGTGGCTCTCTCTCTCTCTCTCTCTCTCTCTCTCTTTCTCTTTCACCGCGTGTCGCCATCGATGGGTACAGAGACCGTGCATGTACAAGAGACAGCAAACCACCCTTGACGAGACCCAATGGCGGTACCGTTGATTGCCATGGACCAACAACGGCCCAATGGACGCGCGGAAACAAGAAAAGGGAGCCGTTCGGGCGGGCCCATGGCAAAGGAAAACGACACAAAGCATACGAGAAGGATGAAAAGGGCAAAGCAGCACGCTACAAAGTCGCACGAGGATGTCGACCCCTACAGGGGCCTGTTGATGCAGGAAGAGCGCACCATGGACGGGTACCTGGTTCTCTACCAGGTCTATCTATGCTTTCGGGCCCTGAACCGCCCGCGCACGAGAGCCGTCCTGTCGCGCGCCTGGTGGCTCATCGACCATCTGGTCGACGCCGACAGGACCGCCTCAAATGTCTTTCCCCCGAGTTGCTCCATCGTCCTCCCCGAGGATTCCCTGTTTGGGACCGACAGAGAGGAAGGACAGGAAGAACAAGGTGCGGACACGGGGCGGCATATCGATGATGACCAAGGCAGGGCGAGGGGTGTCGTAACAGAGGACCACGTCTACGAGACCATTGCGCGCGCGGCACGTCAGTCGTTTACGGGCGATGCGAGCCCGGCGCCGAGCAAGCGCGACCGCGACACGCGCATGGCCGTGGTCTACCTCGTCCACGAGGCGCGCTTTGTGATGGCCGAGCAGGGCGATCCCATCCCCATGACTACCGACACGCCGGCCAAAAAGGCCAACAGCAACAGCAATCATGGCAATCGACCTGTGAGGCCTAAAAGGGGGCGTGCTCCCAAGGACACGACGCAAGAGACGAGGGCCAACCGATGGAAGCGGACCTTTCTCATGGTCCTCTTGCAGCACCTGGGTCTCGCACCCAAGGAAAAGTGGTTGACCTTTTGCGTGGATGGATCGGGCCGCATCTGCCTCGACACCAAATGCATCAATATGGACTCTTCTCACGGCGAGCGCGCCTACGCGTTTGCCACCATATGCACGACCCTGAATCAGTCGATGGCATCGCTGATGGCCAACATGTCGACGGCCATTGTGCGCTTCTTTCTGTGTCGCGCGCTCCTGGCGGCGCATGAGCGGGGCAAGCACATTGTCATTCACGATCGCTACCATGGGGCTCTCGACGAGCGCACCCTGGCGTCGCTCATCCATGCGGGGGCCTACGCGTGCTTAATGCCCACGATCGCGCGCGCCATGGGCAAGGAGCGCTGGCTCAGGGTGCCCGTCGATCGCATGCTCGAACGGCTCTACAGCGAGCAGCAGGCCCACACGAGGCAGACCATTATGAGCGTGTGGGCGCGCACCGTGGATCTCATCCGCGAGGAGATTGTCGTCAGGGACATCACCCTGGCCGCGGCCACTGAAATGGTGCAGCGCGCCATGGCCGACGAGTTGCGCGAGTCGGTGGCTCGATGCCTTTGGGCCAGGGCGGCGCGCGCCTAGCACCCCATATCGCTCGTCAAACTCGCGGGCGTGGTTTGTTGAGCACTCTGTAGCGCCGTGTGACCAAAGTATCTGACAACATTGCTCTGTATCGCACTTTCCATACTGTTCCCTCACCCCTGTTTGTGTGCATGCCGTGCGCAACGGTTGTGCTCACGCTGGAAGCACGGCTCTATTGGGCGCATACTCTCTGCACGCTTGTCGCGGGCTGTACCGTAAAAGGCACGTTTTATGATGTAGGGTAAATACTCCAGGAGCGCTTATGGGTATGTGCCCTGTATGGGCGAAACCGTAGCCCATTTGGGGCGAGCATGTAAACATCCTAGATGACTGATGTGCAAGGAAGCCACATACCGCACGTTTGGTGCGATAGGGATCCATCAAGGTCCACCTTCCTAAAGATGTGGGGTGAACAGAACCGAATGCCAGGTTTGGTAAGGCCCGAGGGTGTTGCCTCAAATCTATCCGACACCCGTGGGAAGGCGACCTCTGAAGTCAACCTCCAAGCCTACGGTAATTTTGTGTCCAACAAGAATACAGTCAAAGACATACGTTTAGGGCATATGCGCTCCTGGTCGCGCGCAAGGCGCGCGTCGCCAAACACAGATGCCAACAGACCGAGCATAGTTGCGCACCGATTGTTGTCATTGCAACCGCATAGAGAGACGAGCGAGAAAGGAGGACTGCGCGGACGGATTTTAACCTATGGCGAGGCAGTGCGCTCTCCAAGAAAAGGCGCACTGGGCGCGAGAACAGAGCATGCCCCCCATCAAGAAAGCGAGAGCAAAGCAAAAGACGCGAGCAACGATGCGCTTATGGCCATGGAAGAAACAAAGGTTTGCGACCCGAGTAGTGGCGCAAAGAGGAAGCGAGGACGTACCACCAGAGATATGGTACGTGATACTCAACAGGTGCGTCAGGTGTGGGCACGTTCAGTTTGTGGCCGCTCGCGTGTGTCGCACATGGCGCCGTTTCATCCTCGACCGCCATGCGGGCCTAGAGTGTCCCATGCACGTGAGCGCCGCGACGTGCCAACTGCGCATCGCGATACAGGCCCTCGAGCAAGATAGGCCCGCACTGCTGAGGTGGGCGGTGGTAGACGCTCTCCGAGTGCGCATGGGTCCCTCTGCAATTGCCGATCTGTGGCACCACGCGGCGACATCGGGTTCCACCGAGTGCATAGACATCCTGCGGGAGCACGCGCGGCTGACGTGCACCCTGGAGCGCTGCCACTGTCGCACCTCCAACGCCGAGAATAACGCGGCGCACGGCTGGATCAACGAAAAGTGCCCGATCGTGCGCGTGGCGTGCCACGCAGCGCGCGAACGCCGGTACGCCGTCGTGGCGTTCCTGTGCAAGACCGACCGGATAAACACAACGCGGTGCCTGCGCGCCATCGGCGGGTGCTGCATCAAGGAAGGGCGTCCGGACGTGATCGATGCCATACTGGGCGGCGCCATAGGCCAACCGATGGCGCACAGTATGAAACTCTTGTTTGACCTCAACGTTCGAGAGTGGACCGTCGCGGCGGCATGCTGCAACCAGGCCAGCGCGCTCGAATGGATCGCAGGCAAAGGTGGTGGGAGATTGCTGTTCTCGGGAGCGCTGGTGTACGCCGCCACATACGGTTCGATCGGTGCCATTGACTGGCTCTGCAAACACCGCCATTTGGTTTCCTATGTCGAGGCCCTCTTGGCAGCCATCATTCACAACCGCCAAACCGCACTGGAAACGCTGCTGCTGTACAAGAGCATGGCAAACAACCAGTACAGGCTAGCAGGGCGTTCTATGCTCCAGGCGGCGCACAATCTGGAGCGCGACATGCAGAGGCCCGTTCCCCTGAGACACTATTCCCTCTTGTACCGGTCCCTAGAATAGTACCCTTTTCGTATGGATAGGAACAGCAGACCCTGAGCCCACTTGTTGAACCGTAAAGAGGCTCGTTGATGTGTGTAAGAGACCAGGTTTCTGGCTGACCAAGGGCGCTTTGCATCCCCACATTCAACTCCCTGCTGGTGGCCATTTTGAGCATTGCGTTTCATGCCCCGCGATTTGCAAACGACAAGGTGAGATTGTCATTGGGCAGCGGGCCTGCCCATACCGCCAGCGTCCCGTGGACATGGGCAATCATCAGACAACCGGCACAAGGGATGGACACGCTCCCGCTAGAACTCGTGGGCCTCATCATTAGCTGCTGCCCTCCTATCGTGCAGCCTCTGACCGCGCTCGTGTGCCGCGGATGGAATCGAATGATGGAGCGGAACCGTACCCTTTTGCTCCAACGCGGTCTAGCGCACTTTTACAGGCCCATGTCTTGTGGCAGCGTGCCCCGCTATGTGCCCCAGTGTCGGCGTGCCCAAGATGACGACTATAGGGACAAACTGGCAGACGCAAAGCGCACCATCTATGCGTGCCGCCTGGTCAAGACTCGGCACAGAGCGCTGATTGAGTGGGCCTTTACGGACGGCGGCTTTGACGTAACCGCGGCTGTCATTTCCAAGGCGGCGGCGACCGGCGATCTTGGTCTGCTCAAGTGGATCGTTGTGCAGTACAAGAACGGTGCCGCTGCCGCCGCCACTGATCTGTACTACCGAATCACTCGTGGCGCGGCCAAGATTGGCAGCATCGATATTCTCGAGTGGGCGCATACCGGAAGGGATGCCACCTTCAGGGTGAGGCTACCGTCCAATCCACACAAGAGCGCCATCGCTGCGGCCGCCAAGTACAACCAACGCGAGGCCATCGAGTGGCTGCGAGCGCACGGACACACCCTACACGCCGACGTGTCTGCGCTCGCGGCCGCAGCGGGTCACGTTGATCTGCTCCGGTGGCTGCACGGCCAGGGCTGTCCCATGGGTTGGAATAACGTGCGCGTGGCCACCGGTTTGGCCGATCTAGACGCGCTCGATTGGTTTGGTGAGGGAGGTGAGCGCCTCTACCGGCTTGCCTATCGCGAGACAGTGCCTGGCGACTGCTTGGCACGCCTGGTGCGGGTCTATGCAGAAAACGGAAAGATCGGCCCGGAGGCGTGGCTATTTGCCGTAGAACGCGGCGATATGGTCATGTGCGAGTGGCTCCTTGGCATCGACTGTCCCGGGGATGGCCAAGCTTTTGTATATGCAACATTCGATCGACGCCTAGACACGATGCTGTGGCTGCGCGATCACGGGTTCGTAAGCAAACCGCGCGACTTTTATCGGTGTGCTCTGAAAGGCGACATTGACGCTCTCGAATGGTTCTCCCATCGCGGGTTCGATTTGGATGGTAACTATATGGCCATCGTTGCCGGCTGCGAAGGTCACACGGACGTGCTCGAGCGGCTCTGCGCGCGTGACCCGACCGTGACCCTTGCACCATGTGCTGTCCCTGCATCGCACGCAAATCGATGGGACACTGTCAAGTGGCTGTGCGATCAGGGGTATGCGCTCACCGATCCCGAATTGTGTGCCAATGCGGTCCTCTCCAAAAGACTGGACATGGTCGAGTACCTGCGCGTCCATGGATGCCCATGGGACGAATGGTCGTGCGCGAGTGCAGCAGAGACCGGGCAGCTACATACGCTCCAATGGTTGCGTGCCCGAGGGTGCCCGTGGAACGTCAACACCTGTGTAAAGGCGATCAAGGGACGTCACTATCCGATAGTCGATTGGGCCCTGGACAATGGCTGTCCTTTTGATACACGCATGTGTGCGTCTGCCGCCGCCCAGGGCGACATCCACTATCTGAAGCATTTGCGCCAACGTGGGGTTC
>Ga0255334_1000641_pt1 | contig 24432 bp, 21 predicted proteins | sample EtOH5_35cm_T3_12_FD_202080 | JGI IMG/M metagenome (GOLD analysis project Ga0255334, IMG submission 202080) | Sandy soil microbial communities from University of British Columbia, Vancouver, Canada - EtOH5_35cm_T3_129 | ecosystem: Engineered > Artificial ecosystem > Sand microcosm > Unclassified ... | reverse complement strand
TACGGCACCACCGCGACCTACATGAGCGAAGTTGCGCTCAAGGGCCAGCGCGGTTTTTTCGCCTCGTTCCAGTACGTGACGCTGATTGGCGGACAACTGCTCGCGGTGTCGCTGGTGGTGATCCTGCAGCAGTTCCTCACTGAAGATGACCTGCGTGCCTACGGCTGGCGGATTCCGTTCGTGGTCGGTGCGGCCGCGGCATTGATCTCGCTGTTTCTGCGTCGCTCGCTCAAGGAAACCACCAGCAAGGAAATGCGCGACAACAAGGACGCCGGCAGCATCCGCGCTTTGTTCCGCGACCATAAAGCTGCGTTCATCACCGTGCTTGGCTACACCGCCGGTGGCTCGCTGATTTTCTACACGTTCACCACGTACATGCAGAAATACCTGGTGAATACTGCCGGCATGCACGCCAAGACCGCCAGTTACATCATGACCGGCGCACTCTTTCTATATATGTGCATGCAGCCACTGTTCGGCATGCTCGCCGACAAAATCGGCCGACGTAATTCGATGCTGTGGTTCGGTGCTTTGGGTACGTTGTTCACCGTACCGATCCTGTTGAGCCTGAAAAGCGTCAGCAGTCCGTTCCTGGCCTTTGTGTTGATCACCGTGGCGCTGGCGATCGTCAGTTTCTACACCTCTATCAGCGGCCTGGTGAAAGCCGAAATGTTCCCGCCGGAAGTGCGCGCATTGGGCGTTGGCCTGGCGTATGCGGTGGCGAATGCGATCTTCGGCGGCTCGGCAGAATACGTGGCGCTGAGCCTCAAAGCCGTGGGCATGGAAAACTCCTTCTACTGGTACGTCACGGTGATGATGGCGGTGGCGTTTCTGTTCAGTCTGCGTCTGCCGAAACAGGCGAAATACTTGCACCACGACCTTTGATCCATCTGCGTGGGCCACACCGGCCCACGCCTTAAGGGACTGTTTATGAACCAGCGACCGGGCAATCAACTGTTCGATGCTTATTTCACTGCCCGCGATATGCGTGACGTGTTCTGCGATCAGGGCCGGGTTCAGGCCATGCTCGATTTCGAAGCAGCGCTGGCTCGGGCCGAGGCGTGTGTCGGACTGATTCCGCAAGCGGCGCTCGCGCCTATCGAAGCGGCCTGCCGCGCCGAACAATACGACTTTGCGGCCCTCGGCGAGGCGATTGCCACGGCCGGCAATTCGGCGATTCCGTTGGTGAACGCGTTGGGCAAGCAGATCGCAAGCACCCATGCGCAAGCCGAGCGCTATGTGCATCTGGGCGCGACCAGCCAGGATGTGATGGACACTGGCCTGGTGCTGCAACTGCGCCGGGCACTGGAACTGATTGAAGGCGATCTGGCGCAACTGGGCGAAACCCTCGCGACGCAAGCCTTGCGTTTCGTCGCCACGCCGCTGGCCGGACGCACCTGGTTGCAACACGCGACGCCGGTCACCCTGGGCATGAAGATCGCCGGTTGGCTGGGCGCCGTCACCCGCAGCCGGCAACGCCTGCAAGAACTCAAGCCGCGTCTGCTGGTGCTGCAATTCGGCGGCGCCTCTGGAACCCTCGCGGCCCTTGGCGAGCAGGCAATGCCGATTGCGCAAGCGTTGGCCGGGGAACTGCAACTGACCTTGCCTGATCAGCCCTGGCACACCCAGCGTGATCGCCTGGTGGAATTCGCTTCGGTGCTGGGACTGATCGCCGGCAGCCTCGGCAAACTTGGCCGCGATATCAGCCTGTTGATGCAGACTGAGGCGGGCGAAGTGTTCGAACCTTCGGCGCCGGGCAAGGGCGGCTCTTCGACCATGCCGCACAAACGCAACCCGGTGGGCGCTGCGGTGTTGATCGGCGCGGCTACCCGCGTGCCCGGTTTGCTCTCGACCCTGTTCAGCGCGATGCCGCAGGAACACGAGCGCAGTCTGGGCCTGTGGCATGCCGAGTGGGAAACCCTGCCGGAAATTTGCTGCCTGGTGTCCGGCAGCCTGAAACAAGCGCTGCTGGTGGCGGACGGACTGGAAGTGGACGCCGAGCGCATGGCCCGCAACCTCGACCTGACCCAAGGCCTGGTGCTGGCCGAGGCGGTGAGCATCGTCCTCGCCCAACGGGTCGGCCGCGACACCGCGCACCATCTGTTGGAACAATGCTGCAAGCGCGCCGTGGCCGAGCAACGGCATTTGCGCGCGGTCCTCGGCGACGAGCCGCAAGTGACCGCCGAACTCTCGCCTGCTGAACTCGATGATCTGCTGAACCCTGCCCACTATCTCGGTCAATCCCGTACGTGGGTCGAGCGAGCGGTGGCTGAACATTCTGCGTTGACTGCCTGAAGGAGATTGCTGTGGCTTTCGTACAACTCGCCGAGGGCGAACTGAATTACCAACTCGATGGGCCTGAACACGCGCCGGTGCTGGTGCTGTCCAACTCGCTGGGCACTGACCTGCACATGTGGGACGCGCAGATTGCGGCGTTCACCGAACATTTCCGGGTGCTGCGTTTCGACACGCGCGGGCACGGCAAATCGCTGGTCACGCCGGGGCCGTACAGCATCGAGCAACTGGGCCGTGATGTGCTCGCGTTGCTGGATGCGTTGCACATCGATAAAGCGCATTTCTGCGGCCTGTCGATGGGTGGCTTGATCGGCCAGTGGCTGGGCATCCATGCCGGTGATCGATTGAACAAACTGGTGGTGTGCAACACCGCGGCGAAAATCGGCGATCCGTCGATCTGGAACCCACGCATCGAAACCGTGCTGCGTGACGGCGCGGCGGCCATGGTCGCGCTGCGCGATGCGTCGATTGCGCGCTGGTTCACCGCGGATTTTGCCGAAGCCAATCCTGCGGCGGCCAAGAAGATTACCGACATGCTCGCAGCCACTTCGCCAGAAGGTTATGCGGCCAATTGTGCGGCGGTACGCGATGCCGATTTCCGTGATCAGCTGTCCTCGATCAAGGTGCCGCTGCTGGTGATCGCCGGTACTGAAGACGCCGTGACCCCGCCGTCCGGTGGGCACTTCATCCAGGAAAAGGTGCAGGGCGCCGAGTACGCCGAGTTCTACGCCGCACACCTGTCCAACGTTCAGGCCGGTGCTGAGTTCAGTGACCGAGTGCTGGCGTTTCTGTCAGCTGATTGAGGGGATTGCTGTGGACGAGAAACAACGTTACGACGAGGGCCTGAACGTCCGCCGCGCCGTGCTCGGCGACGCACACGTCGACCGCAGCCTGAACGCGCTGACCGAGTTCAACTCGGAGTTTCAGGAAATGATCACCCGCCACGCCTGGGGCGACATCTGGACCCGTCCGGGTTTGCCGCGCCACACCCGCAGCCTGATCACCATTGCGATGCTGATCGGCATGAACCGGGAGGGCGAACTCAAACTTCACCTGCGTTCCGCGGCCAACAATGGCGTGACGCGTGGCGAGATCAAAGAAGTCATCATGCAGAGCGCAATCTACTGCGGCATCCCGGCGGCGAATGCGACGTTTCATCTCGCGGAGTCGGTGTGGGATGAGTTGGGGGTTGAATCCCGGGAATAGACCAAACATCACAAACCTGTAGGAGCCGGCTTGCTGGCGATATGAACGACGCGGTTTGTCAGGCAGACCGCGCCGATCCTATCGCCAGCAAGCTGGCTCCTACAGGATTTTGCAGGTTTACAACAAACTGATCGGATAGCTGACGATCAACCGGTTCTCGTCGAACTCGTTGTTGCTGTAGTCGCGGCGCATGGTCGAGTTGCGCCATTTGACGTTCAGGTTCTTCAGCGCACCGCTCTGCACGGTGTAGCCCAGTTCACTTTCGCGTCCCCATTCCTTGCCGTCGGTGACGGTGCCGGTGTGCACGTTTTCGCCGCTGATGTAGCGGTTCATCAGGGTCAGGCCGGGAATACCGAGCGCGACAAAGTTGTAGTCGTGACGCACCTGCCAGGATTTTTCCCGGGCGTTGTCATAACTGGAGTTGTAGCTGTCGTTGGCCAGGGTGCCACCGCTGGTGCCGTTGACCCGCATCCAGGCGCTGTCGCCGGTGAGTTTTTGCAGGCCGACGTAGAAGGTGTTGCCGCCGTATCTGGCCGAAAGCAACCCAGACCAGGTCTTGTTGTCCAGATCACCGGCGCGGGCACTGCCGTCGTCCTTGCCGTAGAAGAAACCGAGGTTGGCCCCCAGGGTCCAGTCGCCAATGGGTTGCGTGTGAATCAGGTTGACGTATTGCTGGCTGTAGATGTCCTTGAGTTCGGCGTTCCACAGGCCGATTTGTGTGCGCTTTTCGTTGAACAGGTATTCACCGCCCTGGAAGTTGAAGCGGTCGGAGGTGAACGCCGCTTTGCCGGTCATCGACAGGTCGTTCATGCTGCTGTCGTCACGGGGGCTGTTCTGGCGGAACTGGCCGCCGTAGAGCGTCAGACCATTGATTTCCTTCGAGGTGATCTGGCCGCCACGGAAGGTTTGTGGCAACGAGCGCCCATCATCCGAACGCAGGATCGGGAGCACCGGCATCCATTCGCCGACCTTCACTTCGGTCTGCGACAGCTTGGCCTTGAACGCCACGTTGGTGCGACCGAAGCTGTCTGCCGGGCGACCGTCGTGGTCCAGCGGCAGCAGTTGCGTGCCACCGGTGCCTTTGCCGCCGTCGAGTTTCACCGAGTACAGCCCCAACACATCCATGCCGAACCCGACGGTGCCCTGGGTGAACCCGGACTTCGCGTCGAGGATGAAACTTTGCGTCCACTCTTCAGCCTTGCCCTGCGCCTTGGTCGGGTTGGTGAAGTTGCGGTTGATGTAGAAGTTGCGCAGGTTGAGGTTGACCTTGGCACCTTCGACGAAACCTGACTCTTCGGCCGTGGCGGGCAGGGCCATGCCAGTCAGTGCGATGGCGATCAGGCCGGGAAAGACGTACTGCGCAGTGGAAGGGGTCATGTGCTCGGGTCTCTCTGATTCTTGGGGATGAAACGGGTTGATGCCGCAACCGCCGGGTTGCAGACAAAAAATTCGAATTCAAATGAAACGGGGGCGAGATCAGCCGGACAGGGCAGGGCGCGGGGGCATGGTGTCGAACCTGTTGTTATTGGTTTTGTGTGGCGAATGGTGCGGGGAATGAACTGGATGGTTCAATTGGTAAAAGCGGGTTTTGGGCGGTTATCGAACGTAAGATGGGTCCGGTTTTGGGTTGCCTGTGCCGGCCGCATCGCGAGCAAGCCCGCTCCCACATTTGACCGCATTCCTGATGGAAGAACTCGGTCGTATGTGGGAGCGGGCTTGCTCGCGATGGCGCCAGTATTGCCAGCACACCTTTCCCCGCAGCCAATAAAAAGCCCACCAAACGGTGGGCTTCGTGTTTACAGCAGCTCGATCAGAACAACTTCAGCTTCGGCGCTTCTTCTTTCAGCGGCTCGACTTTCGCCGTCTGCTCATTCCAGCCACCGCCCAGTGCCTTGTACAGATTCACGGCGCTGGTCAGTTGCGCCAGACGGTCGGTGATCAGTGCCTGCTGGGCACTGAACAGCTGACGCTGGGCATCGAGGAAGGTCAGGTTGCTGTCGACGCCAATGCGATAACGACGCTCGGCCAGGCGGTAGTAGTCCTGGTTGGCGGTGACGAAATCACGTTGGGCCTGCAATTGCTCGGTGTAGGTCTGGCGGGCGGCCAGGCCGTCGGCGACTTCCTGGAAGGCCGTTTGAATGGACTTCTCGTAGTTCGCCACGCCGATGTCTTTCTGGATTTTCGAGTAATCCAGGCTGGCGCGCAGGCTGCCGGCGTTGAAGATCGGCAGGTTGATTTGCGGCTGGAACAACCAGGTGCCCGAACCGCCCTTGAACAGGCCGGACAGGTCCGGGCTCAAGGTACCGGCGTTGGCGGTCAGGCTGATGCTCGGGAAGAACGCAGCGCGCGCCGCGCCGATGTTGGCGTTGGCCGCTTTCAGGTTGTATTCGGCCTGAAGGATGTCCGGACGACGTTGTAGCAGGTCCGACGGCAGGCCGGGCGGTACGTCGCTCAGCAGGTCATCAGACAGCGGCTTGGCTTCTCGCAGATTGGCCGGGATGCCGGTGCCGAGCAGCAGCACCAGGCTGTTTTCATCCTGGGCGACCTGACGGGTGTAGCGGGCCAGTTGCGCACGGGCGTTTTCCACCGAGGTACGCGACTGCGCCAGGTCCAGGGCGGAAGCCACACCCACTTCGTTGCTGCGCGAGGTGAGCTTGTAGCTCTCCTCGAACGCGCCAAGGGTGTCTTGAGTCAGCTTGCGCAGTTCTTTGTCGGCCTGCCAGGTCAGGTAGGCATTCGCCACGCTGGCCACCAGGCTGATTTGCGTGCTGCGACGGCCTTCTTCAGTGGCGAAGTATTTCTGCAGCGCTTCTTCGCTGAGGCTGCGAACCCGACCGAACAGGTCGAGTTCATAAGCACTGATGCCAACGGTAGCGGAATAGGAACTGGTGATCCCCGCTTGGCCCGTCTGCGAAGCATCCGCCGGAACCCGCTGGCGGCTGCCGGTGCCGTTGGCCGAAATGGCCGGGTACAGGTCCGCACGCTGGATGCGGTACTGCGCCGCGAACGCGTCGATGTTCAGCGCCGCGACACGCAGGTCACGGTTGTTTTCCAGGGCGACCTGGATCAGCTGTTGCAATGCCGGGTCATGGAAAAACTGCTTCCAGCCCTGTTCGGCGGCGGCCTGTGCAGGCGCCTGGGTCGGCGAATACGCCGGACCTTGCGGGTACTGCGCTGCCACCGGTGCTTCAGGCTGCTGATAATCGGGTATCAGCGAGCAGCCGCTCAGCACGAAGGCCGCGACTGCGATGGAGAGTAGCGACTTGCTCATTAGCCAGCCTCTTTAGAAGGTTCGATAGCGTCGTCCTGATCGGCGGTTTTACGCTGACCCATGGCCGACACGGTGACAAAGAACAGCGGGACCCAGAAGATCGCCAGTACGGTGGCGGTGATCATACCGCCAATTACCACGGTACCGATGGCGTGTTGGCTGCCCGAGCCGGCGCCGCTGGAAATGGCCAGCGGCACCACGCCGAGAATGAACGCCAGGGAGGTCATGATGATTGGCCGCAAACGCATGCGGCAAGCCTCAATGGCAGCCTCCTGCAAGCTCTTGCCCTGTTCATGCAGATCCTTGGCGAACTCGACGATCAGAATGGCGTTTTTCGCCGCCAGCCCGATGGTGGTCAACAGACCCACGAGGAAGTACACATCGTTGGACAGACCCCGCAGGCTGGTGGCCATCAGCGCACCGATAATCCCCAGCGGCACCACGAGCACGACCGCAATCGGAATCGACCAGCTTTCATACAGCGCCGCCAGACACAGGAACACCATCAGAATCGACAGCGCGAACAGCGCAGGCGCCTGGGAGCCCGCCAGTCGTTCTTCATACGACAGACCGGTCCAGGAAATGCCGACACCGGCCGGCAGTTTCTGGGCAAGCGCCTCGACTTCGGCCATGGCTTCACCGGTGGAATAACCCGGAGCAGGGGAACCGAGGATTTCCATCGCTTCTACGCCGTTGTAACGGGCCAGTTTTGGCGAACCGTAAATCCACTCACCCTTGGCAAATGCGGTGAAAGGAACCATGGTCCCGGCGCTGTTGCGCACGTACCACTTCTTCAGGTCTTCGGGGCTCATGCGCGCGCCGGGCTCGCCTTGCACGTAAACCTTCTTCACCCGACCACGGTCGATGAAGTCGTTCACATAGCTACTGCCCAGAGCAATCGACAGGGTATTGTTGATGTCGGCGATGGTAATGCCCAAGGCACTGGCCTTCTCGTCGTCAATTTCCAACTGATACTGCGGCTCGTCGTTCAGACCGTTCGGACGCACTTGCGACAGCACTTTGCTTTGCGCTGCCATGCCGAGGAACTGGTTACGGGCAGCCATCAGCTTTTCGTGACCAATACCGGCGCGATCTTGCAAGAACACGTCGAAACCGGTGGCGTTACCCAGCTCCAGTACCGCTGGCGGCGCGAAAGCGAACACCATGGCGTCACGGAAGGTGAAGAAGTGCTGTTGGGCACGGGCCGCGACTTTGAACACATTGTTGTCGGCGTTACGTTCATGCCATGGCCGCATCATGATGAACGCCATGCCCGAACTCTGGCCACGGCCGGCGAAGTTGAAGCCGGTCACGGTAAACACCGAGTTCACCGCATCGCCTTCACCGCCATCCTTGCTTGGGCGCAGCAGGTATTCACGCATTTCGTCCACGACGACCTGGGTGCGCTGGGCCGTCGAACCGGCCGGGGTCTGCACTTGGGCAAACAGTACGCCCTGGTCTTCCTCGGGAAGGAAGGAGGAGGGAATGCGCATGAACAACCAGATCATGCCGACGACGATGATCACGTAGGCCAGCAGGTACGGTGCCTTGTTGCGCAGAATATTGCCGACACCACGCTCGTAGCTTTTCACGCTACGGTCAAAGTTGCGGTTGAACCAGCCGAAGAAGCCGCGTTTCGGAACGCCGTGCTCACCCTTGGGAATGGCTTTGAGCATGGTGGCGCAGAGTGCCGGGGTGAAGATCAGTGCCACCAGTACCGACAGGGCCATGGCCGAGACGATCGTGATGGAAAACTGCTTGTAGATCACACCGGTCGAGCCGCCGAAGAATGCCATTGGCAACAGTACCGCCGAGAGCACCAGGGCAATACCGACCAACGCACCCTGGATCTGCCCCATGGATTTCTTGGTGGCCTCCTTGGGTGACAGGCCTTCTTCGCTCATGACCCGTTCGACGTTTTCCACCACGACGATGGCGTCGTCCACCAACAGGCCGATGGCCAACACCATGCCGAACATGGTCAGGGTGTTGATGCTGAAACCGAACGCGGCGAGGATGCCGAAAGTACCCAGCAATACCACCGGCACCGTCATGGTGGTGATGACAGTGGCGCGGAAGTTTTGCAGGAACAGGAACATCACCAGGAACACCAGCACGATCGCTTCGACCAGGGTTTCAACCACACCCTTGATCGACTCGGTCACCACGGGCGTGGTGTCGTACGGGAACACCACTTCCATCCCTTGCGGGAAGAATGGCTTGAGGCTGTCGATGGTCTTGCGCAGGGCCTTTGCGGTGTCGAGGGCGTTGGCGCCGTTGGCCAGTTTCACCGCCAGACCGGAAGCCGGGGCGCCGTTGAACTGGGCGTTGATGCTGTAGTTTTCACCACCCAGACCGACATCGGCGACATCTTTGAGGCGAACCTGGGAGCCGTCCTTGTTGACTTTGAGCAGGATTTTGCTGAATTGCTCGGCGGTCTGCAGGCGGGTCTTGCCGATGATCGTCGCGTTCAACTGAGTGCCGGGCATGGCCGGCAGGCCGCCGAGCTGGCCGGACGATACCTGGACGTTTTGCGCGGCGATGGCGGTTTTGACGTCTATCGGGGTCAGGTTGAAGTTGTTCAGCTTGGCCGGGTCGAGCCAGATACGCATGGCGTACTGGGAACCGAACACCTGGAAGTCGCCCACGCCGGCTGTCCGCGAGATCGGATCCTGCATGTTGGAAACGATGTAGTTGGACAGGTCGTCCTTGGTCATGCTGCCGTCACGCGAGACCACGCCGATCACCAGCAGGAAGTTCTTCACCGCCTTGGTGACGCGGATACCTTGCTGCTGTACTTCTTGCGGCAGCAGCGGGGTGGCCAGGTTCAGTTTGTTCTGGACCTGAACCTGCGCGGTATCGGAGTTGGTGCCTTGCTCGAAGGTCGCCGTAATCGTCATGGTGCCGTCAGAGTTACTTTCCGAGGACACATAACGCAGGTTGTCGATACCGTTGAGCTGCTGTTCGATCACCTGTACCACGGTGTCTTGCACGGTTTGCGCCGAAGCGCCCGGATAGGCCACGGAAATGGCGATCGCCGGAGGCGCAATGCTCGGGTACTGGTTGATCGGCAACTTGAGGATCGATAGAGCCCCGACCAGCATGATCACCAGGGCAATTACCCAGGCGAAAATCGGACGGTCGATAAAAAATTTCGACATGGTTTACTCCCCTTTGCCGCTGGAAGCCTTGCTAGCTGCCTGTGCGGGGGCCGGGTTCTGTGCGCCAACGTTAGTCGCCTCAGTGGCCTTGACTTCAATGCCAGGTTTGACGAATTGCAGTCCTTCGGTGATCAGGCGATCGCCAGCCTTCAGGCCGTCTTCGATCAACCATTGGCTGCCGACAGTGCGGCTGGCCTTGAGCTGACGCAGCTCGACCTTGTTGTCCGCACCGACGACCAGCGCGGTCGGGGTGCCTTTGAGGTCGCGGGTCACGCCTTGTTGCGGTGCCAGGATCGCGGCGGCGTTGACGCCGGCCTGAAGCTGGGCGTGAACGAACATGCCGGGCAGCAGGGTGTGATCAGGGTTCGGGAATACCGCACGCAAGGTCACGGAGCCGGTCGTCTGGTCAACCGAGACTTCAGAGAACTCGAGCTTGCCGTCCAGCTTGTACTGGCTGCCGTCTTCTAGGGTCAGCTTGACCGCGGCCGAGTTATCGCCGGCCTTTTGCAGGCGACCGCTTTCCAGTTCGCGGCGCAGTTCAAGCAGCTCTACGGAAGACTGGGTGACGTCGACGTAGATCGGGTCGAGTTGCTGGATCACCGCCATGGCATCGGCCTGGCCACTGGTGACCAGTGCACCTTCCGTCACGCTGGAACGGCCGATTCGGCCGGAGAGTGGCGCGTAGACTTTGGTGTAGCGAACATTGATCTGGGCGCTCTGCAGGGCGGCTTCCGATTGCAGGCGATTGGCCAGGGCGGTGTCGTATTCCTGACGGCTGACAGCCTGTTCGTTGACCAGTTGCTTGTAGCGATCGGAGATCGATTTGGTCTGCTGCAGATTGGCTTCGGCGCTTTTCAGCGTGGCTTCATAAACCGCCGGATCGATCTGATACAGCTGCTGGCCGGCTTTGACGTCGCCACCTTCCTTGAACAGACGCTTGAGAATGATGCCGTTGACCTGAGGGCGAACTTCGGCGATGCGGTAGGCGCTGGTGCGCCCCGGCAGTTCGGACGTCAGGGTGAAGGCTTGAGGTTGCAAGGTGACAACGCCGACCTGAGGCGGTGGAGGGGCCGGTGGCGCCTCTTCCTTTTTACATCCGCTGAGCAGCGATGCAAGGGCGACGGCAGTGACCAGAGCGGTAACAGCTGGCTTGAATTGCATGAAAATCCTCGGGTCAGGCGCGCAAATTGCGCACAAGAAATGTGTAAGGGTAAAAAATGTGCGCTGAGTGGATAAGTAGCTTGCTAAGGAATATACTTACGTTCATGGTTGTTTGTAAATACCTTGGCTGCGTACCCATACCGTTACAAAAGCCGTTTCAAAGGTTCGAATTGTAGGCCGGGGACGACGCCCGAGAGCGTTCGCCCCACTTTCATTCAGTGGGTGTTCAGGCATCGCTGAAGCACCCCGATTGAGGTTGTATGCCATGGTCCGTCGTACCAAAGAGGAAGCTCAGGAAACCCGTAGCCAGATACTCGAAGCGGCAGAGAAAGCCTTTTACGAACGGGGCGTAGCGCGCACCACGCTGGCGGACATCGCGACCCTGGCTGGCGTGACACGCGGGGCCATTTACTGGCACTTCAGTAACAAGGCGGATCTGGTGCAGGCCATGCTCGATACGTTGCATGAGCCGCTGGACGAAATGGCCAAGGCGAGTGAAAGCGAAGATGAACTCGACCCACTGGGTTGCATGCGCAAGCTGCTGATTCATTTGTTTCATCAAGTTGCCCTGGACCCGAAAACCCGACGCATCAATGAGATTTTGTTTCATAAGTGCGAATTCACCGATGAAATGTGCGATCTGCGCCAGCAGCGCCGGGAAGTCAGCCTCGATTGCAATGTGCGAATCGCCCTGGCCCTAACCAATGCAGTGAATCGGGGGCAGTTGCCGGAAAACCTCGACACGGCCCGCGCGGCTGTCAGCCTGCATGCTTACATCGATGGCATTTTGTATCAGTGGCTATTGGCGCCCGACAGTTTTCAACTGCATTTGGAAGCCGAGCGATGGGTCGATACAGGGTTGGAGATGCTGCGCCTGAGCCCGAGCCTGCGCAAATGAAACAAAATGCGTAATTGGATCCGTTTCTGTCAATAGACGCGGGCGAAGATCGACTCTTCGCCCGCGTTGTCATGATGGGGTGCTTTTATATACGCACGGGCTCCGGGATGACAGGTAGCGAGCTACGTATTTTGTAGGAAATTTGTGTCGCAGATGTGAAAAGGTGAGAGCGATCCCGAATCGTCGCGGCTTCAGCCCAGCGTGATTTCCACCTCGAAGCTGAAAGGTTCATCCTTTGCCATGCTGGTGATTTTGGTTGAGCAATTGATGTCGGATGAGCCGATGGAGGTGACGGTGTTTTTTACCGTTGCCCTGTGAGTTGGCGAAATGACGCCGAAACCTTTGCTCATTATCATGCCGAGATCAAAACGGACCCCGACGTTCTGATCGATAAAGTCGACGAACTGATTGAACATGACTTTGTTTTTGGGCCAAGGATAACCGTAGGTGTAGGCGAAATCGCATTTGAATGCTGTCTTGGCATGAGAAGAAAGCTGGAATGACTGACGCTCTGATTTGGGCAAAGGCAGGCTCGTTTGTGCGATGTTAAAAGAGTGCGGCGTGTTGTTGAGGAGTTTTACGATCACACGAGTGTTTCTCGAACTTTCATCCTGATGTCGCCACGCTTCTATTCTCTGGTTCAGAGCGTGCTCTGACTCAACGCCTTCAAGAAAGTTGATGAGTTCTATCTTGGTGATCCCGATCAACTCATCCAGCGCTTGTTGATTCTCCTCACTGAATAGCAGTGGCGTCAGGTTGTAAAGGACACCAATGGATGTGTAATTGAAAAACGACAGCAGGTCTTCGTAGTGGGTGTTGGTTTCTTTGATGTTGTTCATATCGATTCCTTTCGATCAGGTCAGTGGGTTTACAGGCTGGGTGGACTGCGGCTCATCGGTTCAGGATGATGGCGAGCATGCAGTAGTTGCAGGGATAACAGTCACTCGTAGCTTCCAGAAAGGACTGGCTGAAAATCGGGATTTTCCCAATGGACTGCGCATGGTGTTCCTAGAAAAACTCAACTTTGGGTGAACGATGATTCAGGCGTTTTCGATGAGTGTATTGAAAAGCCGTATTGATATGCACGGCCTGACTGTAGTTGGTGTATATGGCCTGGGTGCTGAAAATGGTTTTTCTAATGCCGTACTCGATATTAATACTTTGGGGTAACTGTGGATTGCCCTTTATCGTTATAAGTTGAGTGCTGAGTGGCATTATTTTTGAAGGGAATGCTGGTGGAGTATCATCCAGGCTGACATCATCCCGCCAGTATATTGAGTCTGTGAAGTTGCTGAGTATCAGTGTGAAAGTAAGTTTGTTTTCCGGTTGTGCTTGCATGTTGGATTACTTGAGCGTTGTGTGGAGTGCTGAAAGTAACCTCGCTCCAAGTTGTGGTGCAATGAAGATGTTGTTTCATGAGTTGAGCGTTTGCCAAATAAAAAGCCCCGGGTATTTCTACCCGGGGCTTTTTTGTTCAGGTGCAGTTACATCACTGGATAGTCGATATAACCCACCGGGCCTTTAGCGTAAAACAATTCCGGGCGCGCTTCGTTCAAGGGTGCATCGGCCTTCAAGCGTGCCGGCAGGTCCGGGTTGGCAATGAACGGCACGCCGAAGGCGACCGCATCAGCCTTGCCGCTGGCCAGCCAGGCGTTGGCGCTGTCCTTGGTGAAGCGTTCGTTAACGATGTACGGGCCGCCGAAGGCTTCTTTGAGTTGCGGACCGAGGCTGTCGCCCGCTTCTTTCTCGCGGGAGCAGATGAAAGCGATGCCACGTTTGCCCAACTCGCGAGCGACGTAGGTGAAGGTCTCGGCCAGGTTGTCGTCGCCCATGTCATGGGAGTCGGCGCGCGGTGCCAGGTGCACACCGACGCGGCCGGCGCCCCAGACTTCGATCGCCGCATCAGTCACTTCCAGCAACAGGCGCGCACGGTTTTCCAGGGAGCCGCCGTAGTTGTCGGTGCGCTGGTTGGTGCTGCTTTGCAGGAACTGGTCGAGCAGGTAACCGTTGGCGCCGTGGATTTCCACGCCGTCAAAACCGGCTGCCTTGGCGTTTTCTGCGCCGGTGCGATAGGCGTCGACGATGTCGGCGATTTCAGCGGTTTCCAGAGCACGCGGCGTTGGATAGTCGGCCAGTGGGCGAACCAGGCTGACGTGACCTTTTGGCTGGATGGCGCTCGGTGCGACCGGTGCTTCACCGTTCAGGTACGACTCGTGGGACACCCGGCCAACGTGCCACAGCTGCAGGAAAATCTTGCCGCCCGCACCGTGAATCGCTTTGGTGACGTTGGCCCAGCCACGCACCTGATCGTTGGACCAGATACCCGGAGTATCCGGGTAGCCGACGCCCATCGGCGTGACCGAGGTGGCCTCGCTGAGAATCAGGCCGGCCGAGGCACGTTGTACGTAGTATTCGGCCATCAGCGCGTTCGGCACACGGCCTTCGTCGGCACGGCAGCGGGTCAGCGGTGCCATGATGATGCGGTTGGCGAGCTCGATGTCGCCCAGTTTGATCGGATCGAAAATAGTCGTCATGAAATGCACCCTCGTGAGGTATCAGTGAGTCAGTTGGTAGCAGGGGCCAGTTCGGGATTACCGTTCTGACGGAAAGTAATCAGGGTCACCAGCAGGGCGAGTACCGCCAGTGCGGCGGCCGCCAGTGGCACGCTGGTCAGGCCATAGCCGTGGGCGATGACGCTGCCGCCGACCCAGGCGCCGAGTGCGTTGCCGACGTTGAACGCGCCGATGTTCAGGGTCGACACCAGGTTCGGTGCAGCCTTGCCGTAGGTCACCACGTTCACTTGCAGGGCAGGCACGGCGGCGAAGCACGCGGTGGCCCAGAGGAACAGGGTGATTTCGGTCGGGATCAGTGCAACGCTGGTCCAGGTCAGAACGGTGGAGACCACCGCCATGCTGATGAACACGCCGATCAGCGTCGCCGCCAGGCCTTTGTCGGCCAGTTTGCCGCCGATGATGTTGCCGACGGTCAGGCCCAGGCCGATGAGCATCAGGGTCCAGGTCACGCCGCGTGGCGAGACGCCGGTCACTTCGCCCAACAGCGGCGCGACATAGGTGAACAGGGTGAAGACCGATGCCGCGAACAATGCCGTCATGCTCAACGACAGCCAGATGCCGGCGCCTTTGAGGGCACGCAGTTCGGCGCGCATGTCGAGTTTCTCTTCGTCGCGCTTGGCTGGCAGGAAGCGGATCAGGCCGATCAGGGCGATCACACCGATCACGGTCACGGCCCAGAAGGTCGAGCGCCAGCCGGCTTGTTGACCGAGCGCGGTGCCCAGCGGTACGCCGAGGACGTTGGCCAGGGTCAGCCCGGTGAACATCAGGGCCACGGCCGAAGCGCGTTTGTTCGCCGGAACCAGGCCTGCCGCGACCACCGAACCGATGCCGAAGAAGGCGCCGTGGCACAGTGCAGTCACCACCCGGGCAAACATCAGCACGTTGTAGTCACTGGCCACTGCACACAGCAGATTGCCGATGATGAAGATGCCCATCAACGCCACCAGTGCGGCCTTGCGCGGCAGCTTCGCGGTGGCCAGGGCCATGAACGGCGCACCGATGGCCACGCCGAGGGCATAACCGGTCACCAGCCAGCCGGCACCGGGGATCGACACGCCGAGGTCAGCCGCCACATCGGGCAACAAGCCCATGATGACGAACTCGGTGGTGCCGATGGCGAAGGCGCTCAAGGCCAGAATGAGGAGCGAGAGGGGCATTGTTCAGTTCCTTGTCGGAGCGCTGAGCTCCTTGACGATGGCGTCGAGGAACGCCTGGATCACGTCCTCGTTGCGTTTGAAGAAGTGCCATTGACCGGCTTTCTGGCTGCTGATGAGACCCGCACGTTGCAAGGTCGCCAAATGTGCGGACACGGTCGACTGCGACAAGCCGCAGCGTTGATCGATCTGCCCGGCGCAAATGCCGTACTCGTGGTTGTGGATCTGTTCCGGGAATTGGGTTTTTGGATCTTTCAGCCAGATGAGGATGTCTCGCCGTACTGGGTGTGCCAGGGCTTTTATTATTTCGTCGAGGTCGAGATTCATGGCTTGGTGCTCGTGATGAGTAAAACGCTATATCGCGATGAGGCGAACTTTAAATCGGTATTTCGCGATATACCAATATGATTTTGGTCTGACGACCGAATAAATCGGTATATCGGGTTATAACGATACGAGGTGTGTAAGGACCCGCATGGGCGGTGCTAAGCTGGCGCCCATGAACTATCTCGCACATCTTCACCTCGGTGGCCAGCGCCCCGGCCAATTGCTCGGCAGTCTGTATGGCGATTTCGTCAAGGGACGGCTGCAAGGGCAGTTCGACCCGGAGATCGAAACGGCCATCCAGCTGCATCGCAGCATCGACGTGTTTACCGACCGCCATCCGTTGGTGGATGTGTCGCTGTCGCGGTTTTCCCTGACTCGCCGGCGTTACGCCGGGATCGTGCTGGATGTGTTTTTCGACCATTGCCTGGCGCGTGACTGGATGTTGTACGCGGATCTGCCGTTGGAACAGTTCACCTCGGATGTGTACCGGGTGCTGTCCGCCGAGCGGCAGTTACCGGAGCGGCTGGCAAGGATTGCGCCGCACATGGTGGCGAATGACTGGCTGGGTTCTTACCGGGAGTTCGACGTGCTGGAGCAGGTTTTGCGGGGGATTTCGCGACGGCTGACCAAGCCTGAGGAGTTGGCGGCGGCGATGCAGGAGTTGCGGGTGTTGTATGAACCGTTGAGTGAGGACTTTCGGTTGTTCTATCCGCAGCTCCAAGACTTCGCCCAAAACTACCCGACAACATAATCCCTTGTAGGAGCCGGCTTGCTGGCGATCGCGGCATAACATTCAACAGAGATGTTGACTGATACACCGCAATCGCCAGCAAGCCGGCTCCTACAGGGGTATGTGTTCAGGCAGCAATAGCCGGGCGCATCGGAACCTGCTGTTTCTCCGGAATCGTCCCAAACAACGCCTTCTGCACCGCCTGCTGTGCTTCAAACGCCAGTGCCGCACGCTCGCGACCTTCGCAAGCAATCGGCTTGAGCAGATGAATCTCCACCTCACCCCGATCATTGGCAAACAAGCGCATCAGGTGCGAGAGCAAGTCATCATCGCCAATGAACGGCGCCAGCGAATCCACTTCACCCTCACGCAGATAACGAATCGCCACCGGTTGCAGTTTCACTTGCGAATCAATCGCCGCTGACAGCAAGCGACCATGAAAGGTGCGCAGGGAACGGCCATCGGTGGTGGTGCCCTCTGGAAACATCAGCAACGCATGCTCCTGTTCCAGATGACGGGTCATCTGTTTGCGGATCAACTGGCTGTCGCCCGAACCCCGACGGATGAACAGGCTGCCGGCCTTGGCTGCCAACCAGCCCGCCACCGGCCAGGTGCGCACTTCGGCTTTTGACAGAAACGACAGCGGCGTCAGCATGCCCAGCAGCGGGATGTCGGTCCAGGACACATGGTTGCTGACCCAGAGCATCGATTCTTTTGGCAATTCACCGTGTACGGTCACGCGAAAGGGCAGGGCATTGGCCAGCCGCGCCATGAAGAAACGCGACCAGCGCTGACGGCGGACCATCGAATGGGCGATGCCCAAACGTTCGAACAGCCCGAAGACGCTGGCCATGCTCAAGCCCAGCGCAACCACTACCAATACTCGCGCAATTCGCGCGTACACCCGCAAGCGGCTCATTACACAGCCGCCTTGAAGTGCTTGGCGTAACGCGGGCAGAGTTCGTCGCGCTTGAGCAGGATGAACACGTCGGCCACCTGGAAATCTTCGTCCCAGCACGGCTCGCCGCAGATCTTCGCTCCGAGGCGCATGTAGGCCTTGAGCAGCGGCGGCATTTCGGCGATGACGTTGGACGGAATATCTAAAACAGGCAGTGGTTTTTTCGGCTCGGCGCGCAGGTGCTCGGTGCACAGATAACGTTCGCGCAGACGTTGCATGATCGCGTGGGCCTGAATGCCGCCGTCCTGCATCGGGATGCTCGCGCAGCCCATCAAATAGCTGTAGCCGCCCTGGTTCAGGACTTCGGCCAGTTCACCCCAGAGCACGGCGATGGTGCCGCCGTTGCGGTAGGCCGGGTCGACGCAGGTGCGACCGATTTCAAGGATCGGGCCTTTGAGGTGGACCAGGCCGTGGAGACTGAATTCTTCTTCGCTGTAAAACCTGCCCAGGCTGCTGGCGGCTGTGTGGTCGAGCAAGCGGGTGGTCGCCACCAGACGCCCGGTGTTCAAGTCGCGTACGCCGATGTGAGCACAGTGAACATCATAATCATCCATGTCCAGACCCAGCTCCGCGCCCTTCAGCTTGGCGTTGAATTCGCCGCTGAACACGTTGAAGCGCAAGGCCTGGGCTTCCTGCAAAGCCTCGGCGCCCACCAGGCGTTCGGCTTGCAGGCGGCGTTCATTGCCGGTGTCGCTGATGCGGGCGATCTGAGTCATGGCGAATCTCCGTGCGGGCTGCTCACCCGTCTTTGGGTTACAGCGGATCGACTTTCTTTATCCAGCCTTGTTGTGCAAAGTCAGGCTATGTAGCCCCGGTGTCATCGCCATTAAGCTTTGGTGATGCTTATATGACAGCCCACGAGGAGCCTCTTATGCCTTGGCAAAACCTGTTGAAACGTCGCGATCGCTTGCCCGCCAACCCGGACCTGGCAGAGGGTTTCGCGACCTTGTTGCAGCAAGTGGGCACGGTCACGCCGTTTGAATTGGCGGTGGTGGGTGGACGCCTGATGGCGACACCGGGGCTGGCCTTTCTGGTGGGCTATCAGGCGGCGTTGCGCATGCTCTGGCCGAGTGCGCCGCCGAGCCTTGGCGCGTTGTGCGCGACCGAACAGCGCAGCCTGCGGGTGGCGGACATGCAGACACGCCTGACCGACCTGCGCCTGAGCGGGCGCAAGGATTTCGTCACCGCGGGCGATGCCGCGGACTGGCTGTTGATCGCCGCCCGCAGTGAGGGACCCGGCGACGATCCGCGCCTGAGCCTGGCCGTGGTCTATCCCGGCGAACCGGGTGTACGGGTGGAAAAACTTCCGGCGATCCCGCTCATGCCGGACATCAGCCACGGTCGGCTGTTTCTCGACAATGCCTTGTGTGAGTTGCTGGCGGGGGATGGCTGGGACGCGTACGTCAAACCGTTCAGGACGCTGGAAGATGTCTATGTGCTGAGCGCCATGACGGCGTGGCTGTATGGGGTCGGTCAGGACAGTGACTGGCCGCAGGGCTTGTCATTGCGTTTGCTGGCGCTGTTGGCCGGGTGCGCGGAAGTCAGCCGGCAGGCGCCGAACAATTTGGCCGGGCATGTGCTGCTGGGCGGGTTGTTTGCACAGTTTGACGGGTTGAAGGTCGAGGTGAATCAGGCATTGGCCGATGGCCCGCCGGAGTGGGCGGCGATGTGGCAGCGGGATCAGTCGGTGATGGATCTGGCGGCGGGGGCCAGGGCGAAGCGGTTGGCCAAGGCACTTGCCGGATCTTCGCTGAGTTGACTGGCCTCATCGCGGGCAAGCCCGCTCCCACCTTTTGAAATGAATTCCCCTGTGGGAGCGGGCTTGCCCGCGATGGCGGCTTCAATAGCAACACAACTTCCAAAACTGTCATCAACCTCGACTAGGCTCAGCAGGTTCAACTCTCCGGGCCCCCACCATGTTCAAAGGCTTTTCCCTGCTGTTCATGCTGCTGCTCAGCCTCACTGCCCACGCCGAAAACTGGCCCGCCGAGCAATGGTCCACCGGCCCGACCCTCAGCGGCCCGGCCATTCAAGCTTTGGAAACCTACGCCTTCCCACCCCGCGACGAGAGCACCCGAAAAGGTATCCGCACCGATGCCTTGCTGGTGATCCGCGACGGTCAGTTGATTTACGAACGTTACGCCGGCCCGACCACTGCCGACACGCCGCACCTGACCTGGTCAATCAGCAAAAGCCTCATGGCCGCGGTCCTTGGCGTGGCCTATGGCGAAGGACTGTTCAAGCTTCAGGACCCGGTGCTGAAATTCTACCCACCGCTGCAAACACACCCCGCGATCACTATGGCCGATCTGCTGCATTGGGCTTCCGGCCTGGACTGGCAGGAAGACTACGAATACGCCCCGTTGAACTCCTCGGTGGTGGCGATGCTTTACACCCGAGGTCATCACGACATGGCCGCATTCACCAGCGATCACGCCGAATATGCGCAGCCCGGTCAGGCCTTTCGGTATTCCAGCGGCGACAGCAATCTGCTGGCCGCCGCGCTGAAAAACATCGTCGGCCCGGCACGGTATCCCGATTTTCCATGGACAGCGCTGTTCGAGCCTTTGGGCATTCGCCACGCGGTTTGGGAAACCGACGCCACGGGCACCTTCGTCGCCTCGTCATATGCCTATCTCACCGCGCGGGATCTGGCGCGAGTCGGCCTGTTGATGGCCCGCGACGGTCGTTGGGGCGACCGTCAATTGCTGCCCAAGGATTGGGTCGCCTTCAACCGCCAACCTTTCGACCGCTATCGGGCAAATCAGGACGAGGCGGTACCGGGCGGTCATTGGTGGCTCAACCGCGCGGCGGATAGCGCCGCACAACCCTGGCCCGATGCACCCGCCGACACCTTCGCCGCACTCGGGCATTGGGGCCAGGCGATGTACGTGATTCCCAGTGAACATCTGGTGATCGTGCGCTACGGTGATGACCGCGACGGCAGCTATCGACACAACGAACTGCTCAAACACGCGCGCATGGCCTTCACCGGGAAGGTGCAGCCATGAATCGCCGCTCTTTTGTCCGCCGCCGACCGTTCAGCACGCTGTGGTTGATCCTGTTGATCGCCTTGCTCGGCTGGATCTGGCAAGAGCGCGTGGCGCTGTGGGCGTTTCCGGACATCATCAGCGCCTACACCGCCAAGGAATATTGCTCGTGCCGGTATGTGATGAACAATGACGCCGGGTATTGCCGTGGTTATGTGAAGCAGTGGCTGCCTTTCAGCGCCTTTACCGATGATCCCGTCAGCAAACAGGTGATGGTCAGCGGCATCGGCCGCAGCAACACCGCCATGTGGATCGGTGAACGCCAAGGTTGCCGCCTGACTCCCTGAACGGGCGGTGGTCCCGATACTGCCATCGCCCGCAAGCCGGCTCCTGCAGGTTTGGCGTGAAGCTTCAACTTTGATCACACCGAAAATCCGTAGGAGCCGGCTTGCAGGCGATGGCGATCTCGGCAGCGCCATCGCCGGCAAGCCGTGCTCCTACAGGGGCAGTGTTTGATCTTCAAGGTTTGCAATGCGCTCGCGGGCGGTTAAGGTTCGTGCACGTTTATTTTCAGCACGAGTCTTTATGTTCAAGCGGTTCCTTATCAAAACCCTGGCCTTTGTGCTGCTGGCCGGCGCCACATTATCGGCTCAGGCCAATTGGTACCTGGACGGCGAGTCTTCGCGGCTGTCGTTCGTCAGCACCAAAAACGCCAACATTTCCGAAGTGCAGCGCTTTCTGGTGCTGCACGGCAAGGTCAGTCCCAAAGGCCTGGCCGAGGTGGAAGTCGAGCTGGAATCGGTGAACAGCGGCATTCCCTTGCGTGACGAACGCATGCGCAAGGAATTGTTCGAGATCCAGACCTTCCCTGAAGCCCTGATCACCGCACAGATTGATTTGCGTCCGATCAACGACCTCGCGTCCGGCGCGCAACTCGAATTGCGCCTGCCGGTGACCGTCAACCTCCATGGCAAACAACACGACTACAACGCCGAGCTGTTGGCGACCCGTCTCGATGACCGGCGCTTTCAGGTGGTGACGCTCGAACCGCTGGTGATCAATGCCGCGGATTTCGACCTGGCGCCAGGGCTGGACAGTTTGCGCAAGCTCGCCGGTTTGTCGGCGATCAGTCTGTCGGTGCCGGTGGGTGCGGTACTGATTTTCACGGCGCGCTGACATGGCCGGCGCGATTTTTCCCTGGCGTGAAGGCAACAGCTTCGAGCTGCTGATCGACGGTCCGCAGTTTTTCCCGCGCATGTTGGTCGCGATTGCCCGTGCCGAAGAGCAGGTCGAACTGGAACTGTATCTGGTGGAGGCGGGCGCCTGCGCCGAAGCCATGGTTCAGGCATTGGTCCAGGCCGCCGAGCGCGGCGTGCGGGTGCGCTGTCTGTTCGATGATTACGGCAGCCTCGCGTTTACCCTGACCTTGCGTCAGCGGCTGATGGAGGCGGGCGTGGAGCTGCGTTTCTACAATCGCCTGAGCTGGCGACGCTGGGTCGGCAATTTCTATCGCGATCATCGCAAGCTGTTGCTGGTCGACCAGAGCATGGCGGTGGTCGGTGGCACCGGTGTCACCGATGAGTTCTGGACGCCGGGTCAAGACACCAGCGAATGGCACGAAGTGATGGTGGAGATCACCGGCCCCCTGGTCATCGACTGGCAGTTGCTGTTCGACCGCCAGTGGATCGCCAACCGTCATCGGCGGGCCTGGAAACCGGCCTCGCATTTCGGCCTGCCGCGATTGCCGCGTGTGCCACCGATGGGCGAGGGCATGGGCCGCGTGGCGTATGCCGACGCCCGTCAGCACCGCGACATCCTGCAATCGCTGGTTCGTGCACTGAACAGCGGACAAAAGCGAATCTGGTTGGCCACGCCGTACTTTCTGCCGACCTGGAAAGTTCGCCGCTCATTGCGACGGGCTGCTGGCCGAGGCGTCGATGTGCGACTGTTGTTGACCGGGCCGCGCACCGATCACCCGTCGGTGCGCTACGCCGGGCACCGCTACTACCCGCGATTGCTCAAGACCGGGGTGAAGATCTTCGAATACCAACCGTGTTTCCTGCACCTGAAAATGGTCCTGGTCGATGACTGGGTGAGCATTGGTTCGTGCAACTTCGATCACTGGAATTTGCGTTTCAATCTGGAAGCCAACCTCGAAGCACTGGACCCCGGGTTGACGCGGGCGGTGGTGGCGAGTTTCGAGCAGGACTTTGCGTTGAGCCAGGAGGTGAGCCTGGAGGCATGGCAACGCCGGCCGCTGTGGCGACGGGTCAAGCAAAGGGTTTGGGGATGGGTGGATCGGCTGGTGGTGAATCTGCTGGATCGACGCGGATAGTCATCGCCGGCAAGCCAACTCCCACAGTGAATCGAAGTTGGGTCGTGATTTTTTCATCGACACATCCCTTGCAGGAGCCGGCTTGCTGGCGATGGCATCACCGCGGTGTATCCGACAGACCGAGGGGATGCCTTCGCCAGCAAGCCGGCTCCTACAGGGGGCGAGCGGTGTTACAGCAGTTCAAAACTCTGCTGCGTCACAACCTGGGAATCCAGGCCGATCTGCACGTTGAACTTGCCTGGCTCCGCCGCGTACTTGAGCCAGTTCCTACGGTGAATCGAAGTTGGATCGTGATTCTTTTATCGACACATCCCCTGTAGGAGCCGGCTTGCTGGCGATGGCATCGCCGCGGTGTATCCGACAGACCGAGGAGATGCCTTCGCCAGCAAGCCGGCTCCTACAGGGGGGGCGCGGTGTTACAGCAGTTCAAAACTCTGCTGCGTCACATCCTGGGAATCCAGGCCGATCTGCACGTTGAACTTGCCTGGCTCCGCCGCGTACTTGAGCCAGTTCCTACGGTGAATCGAAGTTGGATCGTGATTCTTTTATCGACACATCCCCTGTAGGAGCCGGCTTGCTGGCGATGGCATCGCCGCGGTGTATCCGACAGACCGAGGAGATGCCTTCGCCAGCAAGCCGGCTCCTACAGGGGGGGCGCGGTGTTACAGCAGTTCAAAACTCTGCTGCGTCACATCCTGGGAATCCAGGCCGATCTGCACGTTGAACTTGCCTGGCTCCGCCGCGTACTTGAGCCAGTTCCTACGGTGAATCGAAGTTGGATCGTGATTCTTTTATCGACACATCCCTTGTAGGAGCCGGCTTGCTGGCGATGGCATCACCGCGGTGTATCTGACAGACCGAGGAGATGCCTTCGCCAGCAAGCCGGCTCATACAGGGGGGGCGCGGTGTTACAGCAGTTCAAAACTCTGCTGCGTCACATCCTGGGAATCCAGGCCGATCTGCACGTTGAACTTGCCTGGCTCCGCCGCGTACTTGAGCTGGGCATTGAAGAACTTCAGGTCATCTTCGGTGATGGTGAAGTGCACGACTTTCTGTTCGCCGGCCTTGAGCATGATTTTCTGGAAGTTCTTCAATTCCTTCAGCGGCCGGATCATCGAGCCGGTCACGTCCTGGATGTACAGCTGCACCACGGTTTCGCCGTCACGCTTGCCGGTGTTTTTCACCATGACGCTGGCGTCGAGCTTGCCGGTCTTGTTCAGCGTGGTCGAAGACAACGCCATGTCGGTCAGGCTGAAATCGGTGTAGCTCAGACCGAAGCCGAACGGGAACAGGGGGCCGGTGGTGTCATCGAAGTACTGCGAGGTGTAGTTGCCCGGTTTGCCCGGCGTGAACGGCCGGCCAATGCTCAGGTG
>Ga0255334_1000640_pt1 | contig 24447 bp, 11 predicted proteins | sample EtOH5_35cm_T3_12_FD_202080 | JGI IMG/M metagenome (GOLD analysis project Ga0255334, IMG submission 202080) | Sandy soil microbial communities from University of British Columbia, Vancouver, Canada - EtOH5_35cm_T3_129 | ecosystem: Engineered > Artificial ecosystem > Sand microcosm > Unclassified ... | reverse complement strand
ACCCAGTACCGGTGCATCGCCGTCAAGGACGCCACCCGCCAGTTTACCATCGCATGCCGCGACACCACCAAAACCGTCGGCATCCACGACTTTACCGCCCTCCATCTCGACTCTAACATGCGACCCTTTATACGCAACACCGATATGCCCAAGCCCGACATCACCACCTTTCTCCACTGCCTCGAAACCGAATTCGCCATCACCCCTGAACAAGAACAACAACAACAACAACAAGGAGGAGGAGAACAAGACACCGAAAACGCGACATGCGCCCATGTCCACCACAATGACACGAGTGTTTTGCAATAAAAGACCAACCTCTCTCACCATAGACGCGTCTTATACCGCAACTGTCCAAACTGTCTCTTGTGCTCTAAAACGTCCAACAATGCTCATGCCATTGCTCTTGCTTCCATCCCTCTACTGCCGCCCATGCGTGCGCACAGTGCCTCGGTCATCCACAATGCACCCACTTGGTGGCCACTCTCTTTTGGCGTATGGTGAGCCTCCACTACGGTTGGTTCACCTTTTCGTTGGTATTGATCGACCGCGGTGCGGATCGTCCCTTCTGCTTGCCCTCACCCCGCACCCTTGCGCCCAAGATCTCTGCTGTCGCAACCCACCAATCCCAGGTCCCGATCCAGCCATTGGTCTGTTTCCCGACCCTTTGCCCCTTGCATCTGCGCCAAGAAACCAAAACCCTGCCCGGCCAGCATGTTTGCCCCACCCGGCGTTGTGTTTTCAACTCGCTCGTTCTCCCTGGCCGGACTTTTTCCTTCTTGGCTGCCCATCCCGCAAACCATATATCCAAAGTCAACCAATGCCTGAATTTTGTTCCCCTATTACCAGGACTGTTTTATGTTTGCAACTTGTCCTTTTCAAATTGTTTTGCAACCCGAGTTGTGAATTGGCTCGGCACACGCACACACGGGCGCGATAATAGAGCGTCGACCAGAGGATATGCTCTTCCAATGTCTCACAGGAGGCCCGCTGCAAGTCACAGGTTCTCGTCGCATCAACTCTCCTGATGATCCTTTTCAGGAGAGCCAAAGGACTAAAAGAACAAGGAGCGGCCAACCATGAACACGCACTCCCCCTTTCGTGTGGGTCCCAGCGCCGGTGTTGAATACCCCCATGTGGCAGCCCACGCATTGCCCCTCGACACTGCCGCCCGCATTTGCGCGTCGGCGCGCACTGGAGAACCCGTAACTGCGTCCGATGCACAATGGCTCCACCAGTTTGGCCAACACCTGGGCGTGCTGCCCTCGACAGACACATGGACCGTCGAAAGCCAGTGCGACGCCTTTGACGCAAACGCCCAGGGCGACGCGTGGGCGTCAGCCGCAAGAGACTGGATAAGATACTTTCGAGAGGCTCAAACTATGGACGCTGCCGCATATGAAGGACGACTTCCCCCTGAAATGCAGCGCGCTATTATGGAGCACCTCTTGCGCACTGACCCTAGAGCCGCCTTTGCGCTTGCAGCAACTAGTCAACATCAGGCCGCCATCCTCCAAGATCTGTTTGCCCCGTTGGCGCGCCGCAGCCTGTTTGTACGCAAGGGCAGGCGAGAGCCCACCTTGCGCGATTACATCCATGCCAGTGCCGAACTCGGCATCCTGGGCATGAATGAGCGCGACCAAAGAGCCGCCATCGCACTGTGCCTTTTGGAAGCCTTTGCGCGATTCCTTCTTTCGCCACGCTCGTCGTGGTACGGCATGCGCGATGTTTACAAACCAACTCGCCCGCCCAGGGTGATCCCTGACGCTGCTCCCTCTGTCATCGAACAGGTTGCCGATTGGTACCATTGGCTCCAAACCGCCTTTGCGTCGAGAGAGCAAAAGCCATCGGGCACCGTGGCACGCTTCTTGTGGCAGTGGCTCAACCTCGCCGGTAACGGTCTTTGGGACATTGATTCGAGGGACACCCTGGAGCAATCACTTGCCACGAGGGGCGTCCAGATTGGCACCGGTGGCCCACAACCAGACCAAGTCGTCGGTGTCGCTGTGCCCATCCTCGCGCCCTCATTTATTGAAACGTTTGTGCCCCCCTTGGGCGGCGCGCTCACCGAGGAGCAGCTAGACACCTGGCAGTGGAACGAAGGCGGCCCCGACTTTGATACCCACGTGGCGCATGCACTAGAATCGGACACCGTCAAACAGAGCATCGATCACTTTATCAACGAAGGCGTGCGCCTCAAGATGATAGGACCCTGTGCTGAGGCCGCAGCCGAAGAGACCCTCACCCTGCCTACGTTCACCTCCATCTTTCCCATGCACTATTATCTCGTGCCCCACCGTGTCCACGAGGAATCTGCCGACACTGTACTCATGGCCCTCATACGCTCACCCATCGTCGAGCAGCTTCTCTCTGCGCATCGCCCTTCTTCTTCCTAGTATCCAGTTTTCCCCGATGCCCCCCTCCTGCTATGCTCTTTACATCCTTTTTGACGACTGTGGGGTGTATGGCTTGCAGTCTTCCCGAGCGAGCAAGATTTGCCAGTGGGGATGTTTGTACGATCTGCTTGTCCTCAACGTCCTCACCGCATCCATGTCGAGAGCCCAAATCTACCAGGCCCTGTCCCCGTTTGCTACAACCACATCGCGCGCGCGTTTCCAACTTGCCCGTCTCCCTTCGCCAGACTTTTGATCCTTGTTCTCTTCATGCCCCGATAATGTAACTGATCCTTGAACCCTCTCCTTTTGCTCCTTTTGTTCCCATCATTGCGCAAGATATGTCCCATTCCGACTTGATCTCGTGCATTTACCCCTCACTGGAATTGTCATAAATGGTATCATGTTTGTCTTTACTGTCCGCGGGCGCCTGTTACGCCTGCCCGGCATTGCACTCTTCTAACCAAGGCGCAAGGTGGAATCCCCTTTTACTCCCTTGAAGCCCTTGTTGATCCAAACCTATGCTCTTTGCCTGCTCAAAACACCCTTTCCAAATACACTCTATTACTCTCTTTACCTGCTCCCCCCCCGTGCCTTGCCTACTGTGGGGTGTGCCCTTGCTCTCGCGCGCATGCGTTTTGTCAGGCCCATGCATAGGCCTTGCCTGCCTCTCCACACCCATTCTCTAGCGCCCACTGCGCCGCCTGTGTATCCTGTGTCGCCTTGACTGATACCTCCTCTGTCCATGAGCATCCACACTCTCGAAACAACCATTCGAGCGTGTCCAAGTCGCCCCGCGATGCTGCCGTCTCGCAACACTTGATCCTGTCCCATTCGAGTCCACGCATCGCCATCCACGCCAACACGTTCACGTGACCTCCCTTTGCCGCCTCCTCGCTCCCCTTTATCGCCCACCTCTCGTTCTCTGCCTTGATGCCGTGTGCCTCTAACCACTCCAACACTCTAACGTAGCCACCGCCGGCCACCTCGATCATCGCCTCTTCCGGTATCCGAATTGCTTTCATGGTATCCTCGCGCCCAGCGTGCAGGCGGTAAAACCACTCGAGTATTTCCACATGCCCATTTCGTGCGGCTTCTGTCACGACCTCCTCCGCAGGCAGCTTGATCTGTGCCCACGCTATGCACCAGGCCAGTACGTGCAAGTGGCCTCCCTGCGCCGCATACCTCCACGCCCTTGTCGCACACGCGCACCCTTGATCACAGAGCCATTCTATGATTGCCAGGTGGCCCCTATACGCCGCTTTGGGAACCACGCTGTCCACGTTCACGATACCACCCTTGCCCGCCGCCCACTTGAAAACCTCCAGATGACCCTTTTCCGCCGCTATGGCCATTGCGCGATCCACATTCTTGTTCCCATGCCTTGCCAGCCACTTGAGCACATCCACCCGTCCGCCCGCCGCCGCCTCTGCCACCCAAATGCCACCGTGCAATCTATTCTTCCGCATCACCTTTTCCAACACTTTCATTTGCCCGTAGCGCGCCGCTGGATACGGTACCTTCCATATGCTCTCGAGCCTCAGTAGCCACTCGATCACTTCCGTGTGTTCGCCACGAACCGCCCACTTTAACGCCTTCCTCTCCTTTTCGTATCCCTGCCTTACCAACCACTGCATCACCTCCAGGTGCCCGTATCGCGCCGCTGTGCCACTCGCCCCACAGCCGTCCACCCTGTACCCCTTTCCTTTCACCAATTCCTAAAGTCTACCCAAATCGCCGTCCGCCGCCGCTACCGTGCACGCCGCCCGATCCGCGTCGTTTGCATGTCCAAAGGGTCCCGCCCTCTCTATCATCCACTCGAACACTCTCCAATACCTCCTCTGCAGGGCCTCTTTTGCGTACTTGCACGCACACCTCCTTGGTGTCAGGCACTGTGAGCGCGTTCCGTCTAAATTGCGGACACGACACTGTGCCCTGTCTGCCGAGAACCGCTTCCTGCGTATCGAACCCACGATATTCCGCCACTCGCTCGCGACATGTCCACACACTATGGCCGTCACGGGATCTGTCCACTCCAACACCAACCACACTATTTCCAGAGGCAGTCCGTTCAGTCCTCCTGTCTCCTCCATTGTCGTTGGTGTCTCTCTTGCTGCTCTGTCGGTGCCGAGTCTTTTTCGCGTTTTGTGTGCCCTCGTGACCAATCCCTGCCCAGATTACCCTTGGTGTGGGCCAATCCCGTATATTCATTCTCCTACCGTGCCGTTTGTGCTGCCTTTTCTATGATACCCAATGTCCTGTGTGCCGTTCCACCACCATTGGCCCATTCTCGTGAGGAGGACCAAATCAACACCGATGGCGTTTGCCCGGCGCCTTTAAAGTGTCCCTGAACGCGCATGCATGTCCCGGTTGGATCGACATTTGCTATCGTTGAGTGTGGCCCCCTTGCATGTCATGTAGTCCCGCATGACCATCTCAGGTGTCCCTTGCTTTATCCCAGTAGACCGTGTCTATTTGTGCGCATATCAGTGCCATAATGGGCCTTTTTTTGTGCACCTTTGCCGCACCCTCGGTGCCTGCTTAGAATATGGCAAAGCAAGGGTCGGTTTATGCCGATACGGGGCTGCCAGGGCGTGACTCGGTCAGTGCCCCATGGGCATAGGAATAGGAATGAGTGGGGGGATGAAGGGGTGAAGAAGAGAGGGGAGGGATCACGGCGCCGGCGGACGCGGTCCACGGCGGAACCGCGGAAAACCGGTCCACAAGGGCGCAACGGGTTCGCCTCGATCGACGGCCTCTTCGAAACGCCTGTGCCACGCACGGGGACCGGGCACGCGGCGCGCCGTGCACAGCCAACGCACGAGGGCCGAGCGCAGCCCCTCTGGTGGGCCGACGTAGCGTTGCCGAAAGGCGGCGATGGCTGCCGCGATGTCGTCTGCCGCGGGGATCCACACGATGCACGGCCACTGGTAGGTGGTGGCCCTGACGGCGACGGCTGCGCCCCACATGGGGCTCGACGGATCACAGCATACGAGCACGTAGCGTGATATTCTCCCAATAGACTCGCGGTGTCTCTGGACAGAATGCCTCCCTATGGGCAGCCACGCGCGCGGATTGCCCATAAGAAATATGGGTATCTGTTCGATGCGGACCAGTGCTGCTGGGGCGAGACTCTTTAGGCAGTACCGCGGCAACCGGCTGTGGATCCTGTCGTGGTTGAAGCAACGAAAGGGGTCCTGGCGCGGTGCTCCGGCCCTCTCGTCCAACACGACCACGTGTGGTCCAGTGTCGTGCGGCAGCGCCGCATTGCCATCGCCGCTTGATGGGGTGTCACTATAGAGTCGCGAAATAGAGGCACCGACATAGTCGTCATCGTCATCATCTGTGCCATCATCGTTTGGACGACAGATGTTGGCATTGCCATCGCCACGTAGCGGCCCACTGTGATCGGGCGGCGGGCGCCCATCGTTATCGCCGGCACGGTCACTGCCATCACCGTCGCCATCGTCCTCATGGCTATTATCGCCCGGTGTTGCCCGGGGTTTTGTTGCCCATGTCCCAACATACGCCCACGTAGCGTCTTCGTCCGACACAGAATCGTCCGTGTCGGTCGGTGGGCTATCCCAATGACCGCATGGCGAACGGGGATCGTCGTCTGAACCACAGTACACATTGTCATCGCTCAGATCATCGTAGGGATTCTCGCGATCAGCATTGTCGCCGTCGCTTGCGATACCATGGTCGCCCTCGATGCCGCCGTCGCCGCTGCCATTGTCGCCATCGCTGTCGCCAGAAAAACGACCAGAGCGCTCATCCGAGAACGATGCTTGCGGGCTGTGCGGGGGCGGCAGTCTGAAAAAGGTGTCAAACAAGCGCCTCGCCGTAATGATATCCCCATAAAGGTGGTCGGCAGCGTCGGCATCGATCCATTCGGCCAGACCATTGGGTACCCGTAGCCCGACGATTTTGGGTGTGGCCATATAGTTGCGCGGTTCGCATCCAACCCAAGTGGCTGTCCACACGTGGGGTGCATCGAGATCCACCCGCACCATGGGCCACTTGGTATGGAGCGGGTCATCAAAGGCCCTTGCTGCCATGTCGGCGCACTTGTCGCACACGTAAAAGCTATGACTGGACCCTGGCAGACCACTGTCGATCGACCAGTCTGCATGGTTGCTCTCGCCGGCGTCATCATCGTGTGGTGTGGGCCACTGCTCATCGCCAGGATGGGTGCACTCTGGCTGTTTCGGCAGTATTCCCTTGTCTTTAGCGTCGTCTATCCAGTAGCCGAGGCATCTGTGCTGTCCCCAGTTGGCGTCGTCGTGTTTGCGCGAGAAGCACTGCCACTCGTCGACAAAGGCGTCCATTGCACTACGAGCGTTTGCCTCATTGCGGCGCCAACGGCGTGTCATCGCGTCGATCATCGCGCCGCGCGTTGTGCGGCACGCTGCGCCCAGCGCGCGCATGTCCCTGGTGCGCTCCACCCACCCCGCGATGGCACACAGGATCTCGTCAGGCATGCCCATCAGCGACATTGTTTTTTGGTGCGGCTCTCTGCGTGCGCGTTGGATGGCGTGCGTCGGTCCCTCTAACGTGCTGCCGGTCAGGCGTACACGGTGATTACTCGGCGTTGGTCAAACAAGGGTTGGTGAGCGCAAAGTGGTCGTCTAGACTACGGCTTTGCCCGTGCTTTGATGGAGGGGTGGATTCAAATAAACGGAAAATGGGCAACAAGCCGTGGGAAAAGATCCAGACAGGACAAGTCGGTCACCGATAAAACAAAGTCGCTTTGCAAACGACCTGTTTGTGTTTTGAATGGAAGTGAGGTGCTTTGCTTGGTTTCTTTATTTGGCAGCGACGAATTTTCGTAAACGTGCACGTTTTGTGATCAATTCGAGCAAGAGTGTGACGGGGTTCGAACCCCACCGATGTCGATGAAAGGCGCGTCGTCTTTGAATTAGCCGGACGAGATCATGCGCCCTCGAGAACTGCCTTGAACCTTTGCATCTTTTGTCCCTTTTCATGCCGCGACAAAGTTGCACTGATGGCACACGCAACGTCATCTTTTCTGGTTTGGACGAGCAAACCTCCCGGTCTGGGACAGGCTCATCGTGCACTTAACGTCTGCTCTTCTTTCAATCTCAAAATGTCATCGAGCGCGCCCATTGCCCAAGTGTCGTTTCCCAATCCCGCTCGATTCCGTTCCTCTGTTCATGTCCTGGTCCCCAGCCACACGGTGCATTACAGCCTCCTGTTCTCCATTGCCACGCATCGCGGCACGGGGTGCACGAGACATACGTGTACTTTGATGAGCGCTTTTCCATTGGCGTGATTTCACTATCCCGCGCGATTTGGCCTTTTCTCTCTGTGCCTTTTGGCCTCCCTGTCTTTATTGCCTCTCAAAGCACTACCGGCAGTGTTGGTATATGTGTGCACAGTATGCAGTCCCACCCCGACTATTTCGACTTTGAAGCGCACTGGCACCTCTTTGTGCCCTTTCTAAACGACCCGCGTATTGTGAGCATAAGGCGATGGATCTGCAAGCAGGCCCTCCATAGCGGTGGGTGCGACAAGGCGTTTCTCGAATCGGTCGCCCACATGACCGACGAGGAAAAGGCGATCGCGATGGACGCCGTGGCCTGGGGCAAGCACGCCTGGTACGGCATATTCTGCGCGAGCGATGTGCACACATGGGTGAGGACGGCGCGCGACGAGTATGACGACCCCATGACCCTGGGCCACTACTTTATGGCCCATAACTGTCACCTCATGGCCTGCTTTGTCTGGGCGCTCTGTCGAAAGGTCTACCCGGACAAACGGTTCCAGATCGTCTGGACCCACCACCACGGTTTTGTGGTAGACGAGACCGGCCTCAAGTACGACATACTCGCCACGGCCGCAGGCGAGCCCATATGCAAAGAGGACACGGACGAGGTCCTCCTGTACGAGCACCCGCTCGTCTTTCTGCCCCGCACCTATTGGGGCGTGCAGGACGCGAGGATGACTGCCGAGGAGATGGAACGGGTCTATGATGAAGAAAGTCTCCAGGAGAAGGCGGAGCGCGACCTCGCCGCAGACCCGAGCGGCGAGATTGACATTTCGATAGCAAGGTCACTGTATGATTCGAGGATGGGCAGAAAACGGTACAGCATCGCCCTGGCGCTGGATATGGCCGCCGCATTTGGCACGGTCTAGCTGTCATCTCGGACCGGTCGTGGCTGCGACCACACCGATTATGCGCGCGTAAAGAGGGTCCTCTTGTCTTGCTCGCCACCGTGCTCGGCCAATTTTGGACACCCTTTTTGCGCAGGATGTTGTTTGGTAAGCGCACACGCCTTCTATGAGATACATTGCATCCGATCGGTGGGCACCATTTGTGGGTTTTTGGCGTTTTGCCCTCCCTGCAGAAGCCGACATTGCGCAAAATCGATGGTTTGGTCTGTCCCGATTGACCACAAACGTATCCCTATCGTTCTCGCTGTCCTCTTGCTTACCTGATGGGATGACCGGCGCCACATCTGAATCGGGTTGGTAGAGTTGCTCGGTTTTGTCACGCACATTGCATAGTGGCCAGTGATATCTAAAATCGATCGTCTGGTACTGTGCCTTGTGTACTGGAAACGAGACGGAATGCGTGTGATGACTTGGTAAGTTGGTTGAAACAGTTTATCTTGATCGACAACTTTATCGAGTCACACCCATAGAGTACCGTCGTAAATATTGCACGCCACAGCGCAGGCGACCTCGACATCATCATCGTTATGGCGCTCGTTTGTCGTTGAGCACAAATAAAAGGAATTACAAACTATTTATTACCGCACGAGTGTGTCCAACAGGCCCGTGCGCACAAAGAGCCTGTGGAGCGCGCTGGGGTACCAGTGTATGCCCCTCTCCTGGATGCTCGTACCCCAGACGGTGTCGAGCGCCCTCATGGGAGCAAACCCATACTTGTGGACGACATAGTGCGGCAGATGCACATTGGCATAGTTGGACGCCAACACACCATCGACCAGAAGCATGCCCGAGCGCGTGAGGGGTGCATAGGCGCCGCGGAGATAGCTAATGACGGCGCTCTTGATGGCCACGGGACGCGCCTTGCCGTCGTTGTGCTTGTACCACACTCGGTCACCCACGGCCAACTCTTGAGCCAGCGCGGGCGTATGTTGGTCAAAGTCGGTATCAATTGGATCATCGGCGCGAAAGACCAGGTGGTCCGGCGTGACGACCAGGCGCGCTGCGTCGGGCACGTCGAGCGTGAGCACGACAAACCGCACCACCTCGTCTCGCTGGACGTCGAGCCATCCGTAAAACTCGTCGTGTTGAACAGTACCGTCGAGCCCCAGCACCTCGACGAGATCGCCCTGTTTGAGGTCCGCAATGTGCACCTTGGCACCTGTCGACAACGTGACCGTCGAAAGGCCCCAGAAGCAATAGTTGTCCGGGTGGGCGCTGCCGGTGCAGTGCCATTCCATGCACACCCCACCTGTGACGTTGGTGCACTTGCACGTGCTTGAGCCCGAGTAGTCGTACATGGTGCTGCCCGCGCAGGCGCCCGCTGTGAGGAGGATAAATATGGCCACGAGTGTGTACATTGTGTTGGTGGTGTTGATGGTATAAAGCAAGAGATGTCCAGTTTTATATCGCAGTCGCGCTCTTGAGGCGTCGGGGACGTTCAGATAAAGGTTCCGACATGGAGCCAACCACAGATGTTGTATCATTGATTTCTGAGTGGATAGTGAAATTATGATTTATGGTTGGGCCCCTGATAGATCACTCTTAATGCTGGTTAATACTGGCAGCTTGGCAGCTAGCCTGCAAGCCGACATCTGTAGGCCGGCCGGCAAAGCCGTGGCTTCAGCCGATTGAGATCTTTTCTTTTATGGTAATGCACAATACAGCGAGTGCACATAAATCGTCTTCAATTTAAGTACGCTTTCTGAAGAACTCGCGAATGTGTCTATACATTCATACTGGGATGCGCAGGTTTTCTGGCTTGCCAAAGGTGAAAACATTTTGTGCTCAGTTTGAGCACAAGTCGTGCTGCTACCCGTACAGCTTAAGCCGGCTCAACCCTGCCCGAGTCGTTAGCCAGCACCGGGTGCACTTTGGGCTTGATGAACGCCCCGTTGACCCGTCAGCCCATGGAATGTATGTCGTTGCTCGAATATATCCGTTGGTCGCGACGCTAGGCGTTGGCGGTCAAAGAGACGGATAAAGCGCGCGAGCCACAAGGTGAATGGAAAAGCATATATCATTGATGGAGGTTGGCAACCAAACTTTGGGCCAGCACACGACAAGCCATACACGGATGCGATGCGCATCCGCCTTCACTGTCCCGCGGGGGATGCACAATGATCACACACAATAGACAGACTGTTCCGTTCCAGGTGCCATCGATGATGGATCCGTCTGAGTACGTGCACACGCCACGACCACGAGATCCCTCCTGGTCGCCGGACCCGACGCGCGATGACCAGCCGCCATCGTAGCGATGGCCGTCGTCTTCGACGATGACGGCGTGTCCCTCGAACGCATTGCCATCCCACTCGCCTTTATACACGTCGCCGGTAGAAGTAGTAAAGACCCCGTGCCCGCTCCTCTCGTTGTTGACCCACTGGCCATCGTGGCTTGCCCCGTTGGCCTCGATCTGGACCCCATGTCCGTGGCGCATACCGTCCTTCCACTCACCTCTGTAAGACAAACCTGTGGACTCGGTATAGGTACCGTGTCCGTTCACCTTGTCATTGGCCCAGTCGCCGCAGTAGACGCAGCCACTCTTCCACGTCATCGTGCCGCGGCCGCATCTCTGGCCGCGGTCCCAGAGGCCCTCGCAGCGGTCGCCGGTGATGTAAACGCGCACACCAAAGCCGTGGGGCCGATCAAAGCGCCACAGGCCCTCGTACTTGCCCCTGCCGAGCAGGGGGCGCAGAGGTTCAGCCATGGTGTCCAGTTCGGTCCCGTCCGTCGGCAGGCCCACGCCGTAGCCCGAAGCCTGGCCACAGCAAAGATTGCCATAGTAGTGCCATTGATATATGTCACCGGCGCACCCTGTGTCCTTGCGCGCACGAATAATACAGGTGCCTACCCCCGTGGCGTTGGCGGGCAGGTGGCAGACTCGGGCCTGGTAGAGCCAGCGGTGGTCCTTGCCAAAGTCGGCGAAACGCTCGTGGAGTACGGTCGAAAAGCGTCGTGTGCACATCGAGCGCCAGACCAGGCCATCGGCGGCGATGCTCGCGTGTCTCTTGCACGTAAGCGCCCACGACGACAGCGCGCGCGGGTCGTCGTCTAGCGCCACGAGCACAGACAGGACGAGTTCATCTGGCAGGAGGGAAAACACATCGGTCTCGCAGACGTCGTCACTGTCGGCGCGATATTCCATCTTTGAGGGCAGACAAGCTTCCCGCCTCGCGAGTCCCGGTATTCGACGTCCGCCCAATCGCCCGCGATAGCCAATGTCGTTGAAGAAGGACGACCTTTGAGCCACATGAAAGGGACCCAGAGTCGGCGTGAATCGGCGGCTGTTGGGTGCGCGCAGGACTTTCAAATGTCCAAAGGCGGGGTGACACCGTTTCCAGGGTTTGGTTCGACAGAGCACTGCCATTGGACAAATTTTTATCGTGGGTGGCCTCACGATAAGGTACTACGCGCAGCCCTCTCTCATGGCCACATCGCGTGCGTCCCACCGACACACACTGGCACATGATTGCCCTTCCTTGGTACTCGTTTGTGCTTGCTGCCTGCTTTATCTCTTTGGTTTTACGCAAAGCACCAATCGATGAATTTGGTTCCAGGTTCACGTTTTCTCTTGGGTTTTCCTCCTTCCAGGTCGTTTGACTGGGCGAGTTTGTGCTATGATCCTATGTGTGACGTCAGTGAACTGCTCGGCGTTGTGGTCTCTCGAGGCAAGGGTCCATCCAAACACAACGTAAAGGCCAATGGCGGGCCTAGCATGCATGGGTCGGTCATATGATCGTGCATCAGTATCATCTCACCTTTCCCCTTTTCGGTGCCCAGGTGGCGGTCCTTGCGAACGCAAAAGCAAATAGGTTAGCAGACCGACGGGGCATGCAGCATCGTTGGACCTGATGCTGCCATTGCCAGAGATATATCGGCACTCTTGCCACAAGACTTGTCAATGCCAAGGGGACCAAGGGGCCGAGCATGCACCCTTCAAAGCGAGCAACGGTCGACCGCCTCGATTCAGTCTCTATGAGAAAGCAGCGCCATAGTGAAACGCGTAGGATCCTCATTTGACAAACGGTGGACATCCTCTAGGTGTGCATTTCCGACAAGACATGCGTATGGGCTTTATTGTACCCAAATATCTTTCCGATCATGGTATTGACATTTTTGCGCGCGCGACCCCTGCGGCGAGGGCATCGTCAGCCATCCTTGCAATGGCGCTCGCGCGTCGGTTTGGGCTGCAGCTTTCGAGTTTACCACCATCGTCGAGCGAGAACGCCTCTGGATGGCGACACATGACGGTGGTGATACGCTGAAAGATGACTTTGTCGCATACGCACTCTGAGTCTCGCTTTCGTCGTAGCGGTTCAATAGTTTGGCACACACCCTGCGCGGTTTGCGGTCCGGTCGCCATGTGATCGACCAATGCCAAACTGTTTCCACAGGTTGCCACAAGACAGGGGGATAACATCATTGGTGGACGTCGACGGCGACCTTGCGCAGGCAAGGCTCATACAGAGAGAGAGAGAGAGAGAGGCGCGCCGCTATTGTTGCACTGATTCGATTGAAAGTGTTCTTTCCATCACGCGCTTTTCAAAATACAATTGTTTTGATAAATGGAGAGGGGGGGGTGATGGGGAAAGCGACGATCTAAAGGCCTCCCTCGAAATCGTCATCTTCGTTGCTGCCATTCCCGTGGTTCTTGGGGCGCGGGGCGCCGGCATCCTTCCCGACCATGTCCTCGAGTGCGCGCACGACCTCGTTCATGTGCGGCCTCTCGCTCGGGTCCTCGTCCCAACACAGGGACATGAGTCGCGCCAGACGCGGTGGGCAATCGCGCGGCACCTGCGGACGCACGCCCTCGATAATGTCGTTGAGCACGGTGGCAAAGTTCTTGTCGGCATAGGGCCTTGCGCCGGTGAGGGTCTCCCACATGACGATGCCAAACGAGTAGACGTCGGCCTTTTCGTCATAGCGCTCGCCCTTTAGGACCTCTGGCGCCGTCCAGCATGGGGTGCCGCACCGGGTCATGGTCGCGTTGGTCTGCTTGACGCGCGCAAACCCAAAGTCGGCCACCTTGACGTCAAAGTCCTCACCCACCAAGAGGTTGCTGCTCTTGATGTCGCGGTGGATGATCATCGGTTCGAGCGAATGCAGGTACGCGATGCCCCTCGCGGCAGTCGTGAGCATCGTCAATCTGTCGTGCTGCGAAAGGCTGGTCTGGTGCCGCGAGGCCGCGTCGAGCACAGCCCTCATGCTGCCCATGGGCACGTACTCGGTCACGATGGCCATGGTGTCAAAGCAGGCCCCGATAAACTTGACCACGTTGGGGTGGCTGAGTGTGGCGAGCGCGCCCGCCTCGGCCCTAAACTCGAGTCGCGTGCGTTCGTCGGAGTGCCTCATGTTGTAGTCCTTGACGGCGACCGTAGCGTCCTTCCATCGGGCGGCAAAGACCATCCCGGACGATCCGACGCCCACCAGCTGCTTGTCGGTAATGTCCCTGGGATTGATCACCCACTTGCACGTGTCGGCCGATGCCAGTCCCGCGCCCTTTGGACGACTGCCGCCGAGGACGCTGGCGGTGGCGGCATCACATAGCACGGTGCGGGAACCCGTTTCATCATCGTCGCTGTCGTCCGTATCAGGGTCGGCAGCCTGCTTGTCCTTGTTCTCGCGAGCGTCCTGCCGCCCATCGGCGTTGCCGTCCTTGGCCAGCAGAGGAGCGAGCCTGTGGATGTACCGTCCCTGGTGTTTATCCCTGCTGCCGTTGCTGCCGTCATGGGTGCCCGCATTATCTCCGTCACAGCCGTCGGGCGGCGCATCAGACGGTACGGGACAGAGACGCACCAGATCGGCATTGGCGCGTCCTGCGCTCGCGCGGTGCAACTCGCCATAGGCAGCATGACTCACGAGGACCTGACCCGCGGACGCCATCGTGGCCAGCCAACAACCGTGGTCGACAGCCGGACCATGGGCGGCGGGCCTCTCGGTGTACCCCGGCACGCTATCGAACTGCGTGGCACCGACCAGATGCACGGCCATGCGCACGCAAATGCCCTCGTACCGAGTCTGCTGTTGTGCCCCGCATTTGCCTTGCCCTATGTCGCCGCCACCGCCGTCGATGCAACGGTCCGGGCTCGAACGTGCCGGCGCGGTCAAAGCAGCGGCCCTCTTCATGGCGTCGGGCCAATCGGTCCTGGCGAGGGCATCTTGAACGGCAGACGACCACGCGCACGCCATTTCGACGCTGGCAAACGCAAAGCACAGGGTCCCGTCGGTGCCGAGTCCGGCGTTGGTGTTGGTGCCAACCAACTCGAACCCCCCGAACCGTTCGGCGTGCAGTCGGAGGATGCCATTGTGGGTGAGCATGGCCTCGCACATGGCTGCGCCGTTGCCCTCGCGCGTCGTCGACTCCCACAGTGCCGCAGCATCGACAATGTCGCTAATGGCAAAGGCCGGCGTCTGCCTTGCGGCGGTGGGATCCGCACAGATGGGTGGTGATAGAGGCTCATCATCCCCATAGTCGTCGCCGGCGGTGGTGCTCTTGCGAGAGCGCAAAAACGATGGCAGGCAGCGCCCATTGGGCCGAGCGTCGGGGTACGTCGCCGAGGCGTCACAGTCGCGCAACGACGATTGCGCCGATGATGGCGACGTCAGCGTGTCGTCGGGCAAGGTCCACGACCTATAGTCGTCACCGGCATCCCTGTGGGTGCCCGAAATGATATCGTGCGAGCGGTAGCGGTTGGTGCCACTGATGAACCGTTGCCTGATTGACGATGACGACGACGGCGATGACGACGGGGAGGACTGAGCGGCTGCGCCGGAAGAAGACATGGTGCCGTCACCCATGGTGCCCGTGCCTCGGTCGTTGGGACTGATGACCGGGCCAAACATATCGACAATGTCCTTGAACACGGGCCGCGCCATGGGGTCCGCGTTCCAGCAGTCGCCAATGAGTTTTGCAATGCCGGGCGATACCATGGTGTCGGGTATGGGCATGCGGTAGCCGTCCCGTAGCACGGCGACAGCGACGGCAGCGGGCGACATGCCATCGTAGGGAGTCTCGCGGGTAAACACCTCCCACAGGACGACGCCAAACGAGTACACATCGGCCAGCATGTAGTCGACGCCGTCGGCCCCAGCGAGCACCTCGGGCGCGACCCACTGGACGCTCCCGGCAACAACGCCGCCGGGGCCGTCACCGCGCTTCTTGGCCGCATCGTCCTTGAACTTGGTGAGCCCAAAGTCTGACACCTTGACATCCCACTTGGTGTCCAAGAGTAGGTTGAGCGACTTGAGGTCCCTGTGGACGATACCCGACGAGTGGAGAAAGTGCATGCCCCTGGCCGCCTGGTAGATGATCTTGTAGCGGAGCATCATGGGCAGGTCCGGGATGAGTTCATTGTGCAGCAGGTGGTAGAGCGACCCGAGTGCCATGTATTCCATGACGATGGCCAAATGGGGCGGCTTGGTCGACGCCGCCATAAAGAGCACCACGTTGGGGTGGCGCAGCGCGTCCATGACCTTGACCTCGTCACGAAAGGTCCTCTGTGCGTCGGCCTCCTTAGAGTGCATGGTCTTGACGGCCACTTCGGTGCCGCGCCATTTGGCCTTGCGCACCTCGCCATAGCCGCCTGACCCGAGCACGTCCTCGCTCATCTCGATCTCGTCATAGTCGATTTCCCACTCGCGCGGCCCTTCGCGCCAACGCTTGACGATCGCCAGCGCGACAATGACCACGACGCCCAGACAGCACGCAATAGCGAGGGTGGCCAGGACGGGCGCCAGCACGGCAGCATAGATGATTGAATCACTGTTGGATGAACCGCCCTGTGTCGACGACGTAACGACGCTCTCGCACCAGGTGCCCGTGCGGTTGGCGTCGCACGAGCACGCGCCCTTGGTCTGGTCGCACGTCCCACGGTTGGAGCACAGCGTGCCATTGCGAAAGCACGGCCGGAGGGGGTTGACATAGACGCCATCGACCGTCACATTGACCAGTATGGCGAGCACCTGCGACCACACATCGGGCACGCCTGGAATGCCATAGACTCCCGTGGCGCCGGCAATCTGCTGACCCTGCGTCGACGTCTGAGTCCAATAGATCCACTGCAAAAGCTGAGAGGCCTTGTAGGCGTCGGGCATCTGGGTCATGTGGATGGCCATCAAGCAGAGGTTGCCCATGGGCCACGAGTGCTCGCCCTTGGTGCCCACGAGGTAGGTGAGCAGTTCGAGGCTGGCCAGGCCGCCCGCCTGGGTGCCGGCCACCTCGGCCAACGCCGCCAGAGTGGTCTCCATCGAGGGAGCCAGCACGGCCGTGCCTTGGGCGTTGAGCATCGACGCCTCGCGCAGGTTGCGGTCCTGCAGCGCCGTATAGTGCGACGTGTAGGTGATAGAGTAGGGCGTGGCCTTGAACGTGAGGACCTGGTCGCTCAGATTGGATGCTATATAGCGCGTAGTGCGCATCACGGGCCATGCGATGCTGTCGCCCGACCCATAGACGGTCGGGAACGACGGATCGATGTGAGCAAAGGCCGCGCCCAGGGTGCCCGTAAAGACCGATGCGCCAGATTTGCCCACAAACACGATGGGTTGCGCCGGCAGGGCCAGATGGGGGTTGAGCGCCTTCAGGGCCGGATCGTTCCAGTAGGTGATGTTGGCCAGGAGGATGGCCATGGCCGTGCGCAGGTCGAGCACCAGGGGCTGCGGGTCGCCGTCAATCTCGGGCACATTGTAGCAAAACACCACCGGGTAGGCGCACACGGGCACCAGGCCCAGGTCGGACCCGGTGATGCCGACGGCATTGTTGGTGGTGCCAAAGTCGACGTCGCCGGCAATGATTTGCTGCTTGCCCAGCTTGCTCGCCGTGATGATATAGTCGACCGTCACATTGTCATTCTCATAGCTAAATGCCCACATCGAGTAGGCCGGCATGGGCGTGCCGCTGCCGACCAGCACAGTGCTGGTAAAGGCGCGTTGGCCGTTGCACTGCACGAGGCCCATGAGGTCGATCACGTTTCGGGCAAATCGTGGCGGCACGGTATAGAGCCCGAGTGCCTCCACGTCCGCGACGGCCTGCTGCATGGTCAGGCCATAGGCCACAAAGTTGGTCGCAAACCCGACATAGTAGCAGTTGTTGGCCGTGACGTTGGTCGACAGGACCACTAGCGAAAAGGCGCAGAGGGGCCACGTGGCCGTGCCGTTTCCGCCGACGAGCGATACAGCATACATCGAGTCGACGGGCGAGGCCGAGATCTGCGCGGCAAAGTCGGCCGTGACCCCGGACACCGTCGTCGACGACGCCACGACGGTCTTGCCCGCTACATTGACCATGTTGGCATAGTTTAGCTGTGCCGTCACCGCCGATTGCAATGGCGTAAACGTGAGCGAGCCAGAAGAGGCCCCCACAGCTGCGAGCGTTGCGGATGGGCGAGGCCACGCCTGGGCCCTTTTCGCCGCGGCGGCCGGCGCACACCATGCCGGCGCACGGTCGGGGCCATAGGGCGGCGCCGGGATGCCGCCGATCTTTTCCTGATCGGCGAGCGCGGTGCTCCATTGGGCAAAGGGTTCGTAGAGGGTGGCCATCATGTTGCCCCAGAGTGGTGTGAGCCCAAAGGACGAGTCGGTATAGTGCAGGGTGATCGACAGGTTGGCCCCCACAGAGGCCAGCTGTGGGTTGAGCGCCACGAGGGCCGGATCGTTCCAGTGGGTCACATTGCCCATCCACATGCGCGCCACGAGTGCGCCGGTGAGCACCAAGGGCTTGGTGAGACCATCGAGCCTGTAGGCCATGACATAGGGCACGATGGCCACGGGCAGCTGGAGTATGGTGGCACCGACGAGCGACGCCTGGTTGCCATCGGCAGACAGTAATGTGGTCGAGTTGTAGCCGCCATAGACGGCCTCCAGAGTGCCGTTGGACAGCAGACTCTGCGTCACGGCATCGAGGGGATAGTCGATGTGGGCAAAGTCGCACTCGCCCAGGGCAAAGTAGCACCGGAGACCAGAGAGCGAGTCTGTCGGCGTGTACTGCACCTGAGCCGTGTTTTGCGAGCGCGCATAGTCTGCGGCCAGCGTCGAATAGAGGCCCTGGCCACTGATGCCGCCAGACCCCAGCACCGTAAACGCCGTCTGCGCTACGCACCGGTCGGGCAGCGTCGACAGCAGCGCAAGCACCACCAGTGCCGCGACCAACGTGCCCAGGTGCGCGTCCCTGACCTGTCGCGCTTTCCCCCTGGGGGCAGCCGACATTCCTTTTCTTTTTGTCCCAATGGTATGGTCGCCCTCTTGTGGTATACGGGGGATGGTCGTGCAAGAGTTTGTCGTAGGTCGCTCGCCAAGGTGGGCGCCGTTGAACGGCAGGACAAAGGATAAAAGTGCCTCTTGCAGTCAAAGGGACGAAACGGGCAACGTGCGTATGGGATTGCGATACAACAATGGCGGGAGATGGGTTTACGTTGTGCGCGTTGCGGTACAGGCAGCAGGGACGTTCGAAACGGTAAATGAGGGATGGGGGTGATGGAGCGGGCGGTTTCTCTGGAACGGTGAGCGCTGGTCTGGCGTGTGAGGTGCTAGACTGGATGACAGAGCCCCGTACTTGTCCTAATCGCCTTTTGCACGGTACGCCCAATGTCCGATTGGTGTGGACATGTGATTGGCCAAATCAGAGTACGACCTCCCAATTACCATTCAGGAATATGTTACCTCATATTGCGCAGTTCATTCGGACCATGATGTCAGCGACACTGTTGAACCGTTATCACACGATATGTCGACGAGGCATGTGCGATAGGGGGACCAATTGTCGGGGCGCTTTTGGGCCATGATGATACAATGATTTGCGGACCAGGTCGACACGATCAAACCGGCGGGGGAGAGCAGACGGGCAACAACCATGCAACGGGGGAACCGGTGGGCTCGCGGATACTCGTGCACGTGGCTGTGCTTCCTGGAAACGCAGCACGAGCGCGGTTGTCGCCTGCAGGGATTGGCACGCTCTGCTTTCGCTGCACGTCGGGCTGCCGTCATAAAAAGCGCGCCCTTTGCTCTCGGGGCACTCACTCGCTCCTTCTTGCACACACACACACGCACAAACACGCACACGCACATCCTATACGCTAGACACACACTCGTCGCGTCCAAGGAAGCAACAATAATGGCGAACCGCTTGTTGTTTGTGCTGGCCCTCGCCGCGCTGGCGATCGTGGCCCATGTGCCGCTCTCTAGGGCGTCGAGCCAACCCGCGCAGGGCTCAAACGGCCTTCCGGTGGCACGCCTCCCCAACAACCCGCTGCTGACCTTTGCCGACGTGCAGCTGCCCTGCGACGGAGACTATGACATCAACTTTCCGTCGATCGTGCGCACGCCCTCGTGGTTCAGCAAGCGCCTGGGCGAGTATTACATGTACTTTTCCGACCACCACGGCCTCTACATCTACATGGCCTACTCGAACTCGCCCAAGGGCCCGTGGGTCGTGCTCGCGCCGCCCGTCCTCACGCTGGCGCAGGTCTATGCCGTCAACAACAACACCTACGACGCCGCCAACGTGTCGTCGCACGCCGAGGTGGCCTCGCCCGACGCCTACGTGGACAATGCCAACCGCAGGATTATTCTCTATGTGCACCGCCGCGTGCCCAGCGACAACTTTGCCATCGTCGAGGCCGTGGCCTTTTCCACCGACGGCCTGCATTTCACCCCCAGGGCCGGCTCCATCGGCCAGTCCTACATGCGCCACTTTACCTGGCACGGAGACAACTATGTCTACCTGGTCGATCGCTACGGCAACCTCCTGCGCTCCCTGGACGGCTACACCAACATCCAGGCGGGCAACCAGGCCATCGGCAACGCGTTTGCCAATCAGAGCCTGATCAATGGCGACGGCTACACGGGCCTCGTGCGCCACGTCGGTGTGAGCGTTGTCGGTAACATCCTCTACATCTTTGGCACCCGCGTGGGCGACGCGCCCGAGAGCATCTTGTGGACGTCGATGGATCTCAGGTGCACCCTGGGTAATTTCAACTCGTGCCAGACCGACGGCCCGGCCAAGTTTGCCTTTGGCCCCGTCTACGACTATGAGGGTGCCAACTATCCCAACGTACCCTCGAAAAAGGGTAGCGCGACTGGTGTCAACCAGATACGCGATCCGTTTGTCTTTGCCGACGCCGGCAAATGCTACATCTTTTACGCCATCGCCGGCGAGAGTGGCTTTGCCGCGGCCTACCTGCCCAACCGCTTTTGCTACTCTGAACGTGATGCCGACAATAACAATGGTGGCGGCGCTCATGGTCACAGGAGCATCAGTGAGTCGGCCTTTACCGACGCTTCGTCGGCGTCGACCCTAGTGCCCTCGTGGGTGTCTCTCCTCGCCGTCCACTAATCTCTGGCGCATGCGGATCATAGCGCGTCGCCTTTGCCTTTTGTCGCGCTTGACTTTCCGATCGCCCGCGCCTCTCTACGCCTCTGATTCATTCCCCTTCCTTTAGCACCTTGTGCTGCTTTCAAATCTTTGGCCTCGTTTCAGCCCTTGTACCACCATTGTTTGAAATCTGCTTCCTGCCTATGGTCTATTTGACCCTGCCTCTGGCATCCTCAGTAAAGACGCACCGCGCCCTTCACGTTACGCCCTCTCTAAACGAAATTGCTGTTTTCGGGCAGGCAGCTGTTCTCTCTACCGCTTTTTGCGATCGTCCAGTGAAACGACGTGGCACCACTTGCTGCCGCCATGATTGCGAAACGCCTTGTGTAGCCGCGCCGTATCGTGCGTCCAGGACGGCCACAACCGACATGCACTCGGACGCACATGTGCCGGTGCACAACCTCTTTTACAGGGTTAGGCGATGGCCCATCACTATAATGCTGCCGCTCATGTGCCGTGCACATGCTGTGTACCGATTTGACAACCCTGTCTGTTGGTTGGCGTCATAGGTTGCCGTTTCAAAGAGCAGGAATATCTCGACTATCGGTAGGGTTTATTGTTTGACAGCGAGGCACCCGGCACATCTCAAGGAGCGCCGCGTGCGCGCAGCCATTCAGCTGTGCCATAGCGCTTGGCGGCAATCGCCTCATATACGGTGCTTGCACCAAATACGCATCCGTGCTGCGCGAGCCACGCCAAAAGGTCCGTGTCACCGTTTGAGGCTGCTATCGACGCGCACCTGTCCATGTCCAATTTGCATCCCAGAGAGTACAACCATGCAATGATGCCCATGTGCCCGTTCCGGGCTGCGCGTACGCACATGTCAGAGCCGTTCTTGTCCACGTCCAATATACCATGTCTGTGCAGCCACTGCAGAATCTCCACCTTGCCGTCCGATGATGCCATCTCTGGCGACAACCTTGCGACCTTGGCTTTCAGTGTGAGCACCTCGGCGATGTCGTTTCCGATCCATCGTTGCTCGTCCATGTCCTTTTTCCGCCGCGCCTCTTCCCAGAGGAGGACATTCATCTGTCCACGGGATATAATCGATTCGATCGAACGGCTCAGGTCCCATGTGAGCCCCTGACCAAGGAGCCATTCGAGCGCGCCCACGTGTCCCAACTCTGCTGCGATCGCGCACAATTCGGCGCTCCCGTAACATCCGTGTTCCTTTAGCCAGTCGAGCACGTGGACGTGCCCTCCCACGGTGGCCCCCTCCATACATGTGGTTCCAATCGCATTTCGATGCTCTTCGATCCAGAACCGCTCAATCGTTTTCAGGTGGCCACGGGCGGAGGCGTCCATTAGCACGCCAGCAACGAGCGTGCGATCAGGGCTGTTGCTCATCACCCAATGCACGACTGCGAGATGGTTCCCCGAGGCGCCTGCCTGGCAGCACTCTGCCGCGTCCCACTGGCAGCCATTTTCGACGAGCCATGCCAGCACATCCACGCTCCCACCCCTGGCTGCCTCTGTCGCCCAGCTACGGCTCTTGATGGCCTCTTTTCCCTCGCTCGCGACCATTCTCTCGATGAGATCCCTACGGCCACACCTGGCCGCCACCTTGGGCAAATGCTTCCATCCTCTACGTTGGATGGCCCACTCGATCACATGATCGTGCGCGCTCCTGATGGCTTCGCACAGCACTGCTTCCATGTACCACGGTAGGCTCTCTTGGTCGAGCCACTCGAGCACGGCGAGCCTCCCATACCGTCCCACGGCCGTGGACACATCTATGGAACCCGTCCGATAGCCACGTGTTTTGACGAGAACGTTCAGCCTTTCCAGGTCGCCGTCCTCTACGGCCACCGTGCACGCTACCCTGTCGATCTCATTGGGTCCCTCGATGGGCATCGTCCTCTCGACCATCCATTCAAACAGGGTCCAGCGCCTGTGGGCCAGCGCCTTTTGGGCAAATAAGATTGCACAGCGCCTGGGCGTAAGGCACTCGGAGAGCGTGCCGTCTTGGTCTCTTATACGGCACACACCACAAAACGGTCGTCGCTTCCTGTGCGCTTTGTTTGTCCCAAGCGCAGTTTGGCGCCATTCGCTGTTGACGCATCCACAGACGGCTCTTGTGAGCGCGTCCGCATGCTCCAAGACATGCCACACGATCTCGGGCGGCAGGGTGTCCATGGTACCGTTTCGTTTGCAAGTTTGTGCCTTGTGCTCGGTTGCACGTTCTCCCCACTCTGCGGTTTCGGCGCCTATCATCTTTCTACCTATCGTTGTACTCTTGTTTGTCCCGCCCATGGGCCGAGCGATAATTTCGCCAAACACGCGATACGTTTGTAGGAAACCACATCAATGGGAACACGCTTATCGGTCCAACGGTTGCGATGAAAACGCGTAGCCTTTACTTACCAACTGGTTGGGAGCATAGAAAAACGGACCGGCTAGTGGGCTATGGGAACACGACTTTGCGAGGGTTCGCCGTGGCTCTCGAAAGCCGCATCTCCTCTTGTTGCTGGCGTTTCTTGGAATCGATGGCGTCCAACAGCACCCCCGCGTCAACCACCCTGTTTATCCCCTGCACACCGAGCACCTGCTCCACTCGCTTGTTCCACGGACAACCCTTGCCGATGGCCCACTCGAGCACGTCCCATAGGCCTTTGCTTGTCGCGCGCTCGGTCGTCGACGCACCCCATGGGCATCCCCTCGAGCGCGCCCACTCGAGTCCCACGAGCAGGATCGAGCAATGTTCCCTTTTGCCCGCCAGCCATGCACACACGCGTTTGTCCCACGGTGCGCCCCGAGCACGCAGCCATTCGGCCGTTCCATAGCATTCGCCGGCGATCGCCTCGCCCACCGTGCGCTCGTCGTAGGTACACCCATGCAGGGAAAGCCATAGCAGGGTGTCGATGTCGCCCCGTGAGGCAGCTTTTGCCATGCATCTGCGCCCACTATAGGCGCAACCCTTTGACTGCAACCATGCAAGCACGTCCAACCGTCCGCCTTCAGTTGCGCTCAAAAACATGCCAGCACCTCGCCCATTCATATCAATCAAACTGTGATGGTCCAGCCACTGCAGCACTTCCAGGTAGCCGTTTCTACACGCTCCCTTTAGGGCATCGATCGTTATGCTGCGCGCCATGACGGCAACTTCCGCAGCATCGTTGCCGACCCACTCGTTCTCGTTCATCATTCTCTTGCGCCGCGCTGTTTCCCACTCGACCACATCCATGCGCCCAAAGCGGACCAGCGAATTGACCACCTGGCCAAACGCCCATGCAAAGCCTCTGGATATGCACCACTCAAGGGTCGCAACATGGCCTAGGCGGGCCACGAGATCGCACGTTTCGACACCCATGTCGCAGCCGCGCGCTATGAGCCACTCTACGACGTGTAGGTGCCCGCCTATAGCGGCCTCTGCCGCGCACCCAAGTCTGTCGATATCATGATGCCCGTTGGCCCACAGCCATTCAAGCACATGCATGTGTCTCCCTTGCGCTGCTCCCATGAGCGCGCTTGCGCCGCGTAGACACCCAGGACCTC
>Ga0255334_1000639_pt1 | contig 24468 bp, 20 predicted proteins | sample EtOH5_35cm_T3_12_FD_202080 | JGI IMG/M metagenome (GOLD analysis project Ga0255334, IMG submission 202080) | Sandy soil microbial communities from University of British Columbia, Vancouver, Canada - EtOH5_35cm_T3_129 | ecosystem: Engineered > Artificial ecosystem > Sand microcosm > Unclassified ... | reverse complement strand
CGATGAGTTGATGTCTTGTCAAGGGCGGTTGAGACGTTCCGCTAAGTGGTAGGTATAAAGAGGCGGGATATTTATTTCCGGCGCTTGACCTGTAAACTCGCGAGCTTTGGCTCTGTGCTGCTGCGGCGCGGAGTATCGCATAAGTAGGCGCTTTGTTCGCCTGCTGTTTATCGACAGGCACAAACTCTTTCAATGAATCTGCTCAAATCGTTAGCCGCCGTCAGCTCTATCACGATGCTTTCCCGGATTCTGGGGTTCGTTCGTGACACTCTCATTGCACGCACATTTGGCGCCGGGATGGCGACCGACGCCTTCTTTATCGCCTTCAAATTGCCCAATCTGCTGCGACGGATCTTCGCCGAGGGGGCTTTTTCCCAGGCATTCGTGCCGATTCTTGCTGAATATAAAAGCCAGAAGGGCGAGGAGGCGACGCGAACCTTCATTGCCTACGTCTCGGGCCTGCTGACGCTGGTGCTGGCGTTGGTCACCGCCTTGGGCATGATCGCTGCGCCGTGGGTCATTTGGGCGACCGCGCCGGGTTTCACCGATACGCCGGAAAAATTCGAGCTGACCGCCAGCCTGTTGCGGGTGACCTTCCCTTATATATTGCTGATCTCCCTGTCTTCATTGGCCGGGGCGATCCTCAATACCTATAACCGCTTCTCGGTGCCGGCCTTTGTGCCGACGCTGCTCAACGTCAGCATGATCATCTTTTCGGTGTTTCTGACGCCGTACTTCGATCCACCGGTCATGGCGCTGGGCTGGGCGGTATTGGCGGGTGGTCTGGCGCAATTGCTCTATCAGCTGCCGCACCTGAAAAAGCTCGGCCTGCTGGTGTTGCCACGCCTGAACCTGCGTGACAGCGGCGTCTGGCGGGTCATGAAACAAATGCTGCCGGCGATTCTCGGCGTGTCCGTGAGCCAGATTTCGCTGATCATCAACACCATTTTCGCTTCGTTCCTGGTCGCCGGTTCCGTGTCCTGGATGTACTACGCCGACCGTTTGATGGAGTTACCGTCCGGTGTTCTGGGCGTGGCGCTGGGCACGATTCTCCTGCCCACCCTGGCCAAGACTTACGCCAGCAAGGATCGCGAGGAATATTCACGGATCCTCGATTGGGGTCTGCGCCTGTGCTTCATGTTGGTGTTGCCTTGCTCCCTGGCACTGGGGATTCTCGCCGAGCCGTTGACGGTTTCTTTGTTCCAGTACGGCCAGTTCAGCGCGTTTGACGCCACCATGACCCAGCGGGCGCTGATCGCTTATTCGGTCGGTTTGCTCGGGATTATTGTGATCAAAGTGCTGGCGCCGGGCTTTTATGCGCAACAAAACATCCGCACACCGGTAAAAATCGCGATTTTTACCCTGATCGTTACCCAGTTGTTCAACCTGGTGTTGATCGGTCCGCTGGCCCACGCCGGTCTGGCGCTGGCCATCAGCATCGGCGCGTGCATTAACGCCGGCCTGCTGTTCTATCAGCTGCGCAAGCAGCAGATGTATGAGCCGCAACCGGGTTGGGCGAAGTTCGGCTTCAAGCTGGTGATAGCCGTGTTGGTGATGTCTGCTGTATTGCTGCTTGGAATGCATTTCATGCCAGCCTGGGATCAGGGGCATATGCTGGAGAGGTTCCTGCGTCTGGGCGCATTGGTCGTTGCCGGTGTGGTGGCTTATTTCGGCATGTTGCTGTTGATGGGCTTCCGTTTGCGAGACTTCAATCGCAAGGCGCTGAGCTGAGGTCACGACCTCGATAAACACGGGCGAATCGACAGTTTTGTCGGCTCGATCACTTTGGGTTACGGTGTTGCCTGTCGTCGGCCGCCGGGTGTGGTTATAATCGACCACTTTATGAGCAAGAAGCGCGTTATGCAGCTGGTTCGAGGCCTCCACAACCTGCGCCCCCAGCATCGGGGCTGTGTCGCCACTATTGGCAACTTTGACGGTGTTCACCGTGGCCACCAGGCTATCCTGGCGAGGCTCCGTGAGCGTGCGCTCGAGTTGGGCGTGCCCAGCTGCGTGGTGATTTTTGAGCCGCAGCCGCGAGAGTTCTTCGCGCCGGACACGGCTCCGGCCCGTCTGGCCCGGCTGCGGGATAAACTACAGCTGCTGGCCGAAGAAGGTGTCGACCGGGTCCTGTGCCTGCCCTTCAACCAGCGCCTGAGCAAGCTCAGCGCCGCCGAATTCGTCGATACCATTCTGGTGGACGGCCTCGGTGTGCAACATCTTGAGGTCGGTGACGATTTCCGTTTTGGCTGTGACCGGGTAGGGGATTTCGATTTCCTGCAACAGGCTGGCGTCCTTCAGGACTTTACCGTCGAAGCGGCGCAGACGGTCGAGCTGGACGGTATTCGCGTCAGCAGCACCCAGGTTCGCAATGCCCTGGCGGCTGCCGATTTTGCCTTGGCCGAGCGACTGCTCGGTCGTCCGTTCCGGATTGCCGGACGGGTCCTGCATGGCCAGAAGCTGGCGCGCCAGTTGGGTACGCCGACGGCCAACATACAACTCAAGCGTCGTCGCGTGCCGCTGACCGGGGTTTACCTGGTCAACGTCGACATCGACGGCAAGACCTGGCCAGGCGTCGCCAACATTGGCGTGCGGCCAACCGTTCAAGGTGATGGCAAAGCCCACCTCGAAGTGCATCTTTTAGATTTTGCCGGCGATCTGTATGACCGGCGTTTGACGGTGGTTTTCCACCACAAGCTGCGTGAAGAGCAGCGTTTCGCCTCTCTGGAGGCGCTTAAGACGGCGATCAATGCGGATGTTGCCGCCGCCCGTGCCCTGTCGCACCTAGCGCCAATCGCTAATGAAGAGCCTTAAATGACCGACTATAAAGCCACGCTAAACCTTCCGGACACCGCCTTCCCAATGAAGGCCGGCCTGCCTCAGCGCGAACCGCAGATTCTGCAGCGCTGGGACAGCATTGGCCTGTACGGTAAGTTGCGCGAGATTGGCAAGGATCGTCCGAAGTTCGTACTTCACGACGGTCCTCCGTACGCCAACGGCACGATTCATATCGGTCATGCGCTGAACAAAATTCTCAAGGACATGATCATCCGCTCGAAAACCCTGTCGGGTTTCGACGCGCCTTATGTTCCGGGCTGGGACTGCCACGGTCTGCCGATCGAGCACAAAGTCGAAGTGACCCACGGTAAAAACCTGGGCGCGGACAAGACCCGCGAACTGTGCCGTGCCTACGCCACCGAGCAGATCGAAGGCCAGAAGTCCGAATTCATCCGTCTGGGCGTGTTGGGCGATTTTGCCAACCCGTACAAGACCATGGACTTCAAAAACGAGGCCGGTGAAATCCGTGCCTTGGCTGAAATCGTCAAGGGCGGTTTCGTGTTCAAGGGCCTGAAGCCTGTGAACTGGTGCTTCGATTGCGGTTCGGCCCTGGCTGAAGCGGAAGTCGAGTACGAGAACAAAAAGTCATCGACCATCGACGTGGCGTTCCCGATTGCCGACGAAGCCAAACTGGCTGCCGCTTTCGGTCTGCCGTCGCTGGGTAAACCTGCTTCTATCGTGATCTGGACCACTACCCCGTGGACCATCCCGGCCAACCAGGCGTTGAACGTTCACCCGGAATTCAACTACGCCCTGGTCGACGTCGGCGACAAACTGCTGGTGCTGGCTGAAGAGCTGGTCGAGTCATGCCTGGCCCGCTACAGCCTGGAAGGCTCGGTCATCGCGACCACCACCGGTAAAGCGCTGGAGCTGATCAACTTCCGTCACCCGTTCTACGATCGTCTGTCGCCGGTTTACCTGGCCGACTACGTCGAACTGGGCGCTGGCACCGGCGTGGTTCACTCTTCGCCGGCCTACGGCGTAGACGACTTCGTGACCTGCAAGAAGTACGGCATGGTCAACGATGACATCATCAATCCGGTTCAAAGCAACGGCGTTTACGTACCGTCGCTGGAATTCTTCGGCGGCCAGTTCATCTGGAAGGCCAACCCGGCCATCGTCGACAAATTGACTGAAGTCGGTGCGCTGCTGCACACCAGCGTCATCGAACACAGCTACATGCACTGCTGGCGTCACAAGACCCCGCTGATCTACCGCGCCACCGCGCAGTGGTTCATCGGGATGGACAAAGAACCTGTGACCGGCGACACCCTGCGCAAGCGGGCGATCAAAGCCATCGAAGAGACCAAGTTCGTCCCGGCCTGGGGCCAGGCGCGCCTGCACTCGATGATCGCCAACCGTCCGGACTGGTGCATCTCCCGTCAGCGCAACTGGGGCGTGCCGATCCCGTTCTTCCTGAACAAGGAAAGCGGCGAGCTGCACCCGCGTACTGCCGAATTGATGGAAGAAGTCGCCAAGCGCGTCGAAGTCGAAGGCATCGAAGCCTGGTTCAAGATGGACGCCGCCGAGTTGCTTGGTGACGAAGCGCCGCAGTACGACAAGATCAGCGACACCCTGGACGTCTGGTTCGATTCGGGCACCACGCACTGGCACGTTCTGCGCGGTTCGCACCCGATGGGCCACGAAACCGGTCCACGTGCCGACCTGTACCTGGAAGGTTCGGACCAACACCGTGGCTGGTTCCACTCGTCGTTGCTGACTGGTTGCGCCATCGACAACCACGCGCCATACCGCGAGCTGCTGACTCATGGCTTCACCGTCGACGAGTCCGGCCGCAAGATGTCCAAGTCCCTGGGCAACGTGATCGCGCCGCAAAAGGTCAACGACACCCTGGGCGCCGACATCATGCGTCTGTGGGTTGCTTCCACCGATTACTCGGGTGAAATGGCGGTTTCCGAGCAGATCCTGCAGCGCAGTGCGGACGCTTACCGGCGGATCCGTAACACCGCGCGCTTCCTGCTCTCCAACCTGACCGGTTTCAACCCGGCCACCGACATCCTGCCGGCCGAAGAAATGCTGGCGCTGGACCGTTGGGCCGTGGACCGCACCCTGCTGCTGCAACGCGAGCTGCAAGAGCACTACGGTGAATACCGCTTCTGGAACGTCTACTCCAAGATCCACAACTTCTGCGTGCAGGAGTTGGGCGGTTTCTACCTCGACATCATCAAGGACCGTCAGTACACCACTGGCGCCAACAGCAAGGCCCGCCGTTCGGCGCAAACCGCGCTGTACCACATCTCCGAAGCGCTGGTGCGCTGGATCGCGCCGATCCTGGCGTTCACCGCTGACGAACTGTGGGAATACCTGCCGGGCGAGCGTAACGAATCGGTAATGCTAAATACCTGGTACGAAGGCCTGACCGAGCTGCCGGAAAACGTCGAGCTGGACCGCGCCTACTGGGAGCGGATCATGGCGGTGAAGGTCGCGGTCAACAAGGAAATGGAAATCCAGCGCGCGGCCAAGGCCGTCGGTGGCAACCTGCAAGCCGAAGTGACGCTGTTCGCCGAAGAGGCGCTGAGCGCCGACCTGGCCAAGCTGAGCAACGAACTGCGCTTCGTATTGATCACCTCGACCGCGACCGTTGCACCGTTCGTTCAGGCGCCGGCCGATGCCGTGGTCACCGAAGTCAGTGGTTTGAAACTGCAAGTGGTCAAGTCGAGTCACGCCAAGTGCGCCCGTTGCTGGCACTGCCGTGAAGACGTCGGCGTAAACCCGGAGCATCCGGAAATCTGCGGTCGTTGCGTCGACAACATCAGCGGCGCCGGCGAGGTTCGTCACTATGCCTAATGCGGCTGGCCGTTTCGGACGGCTGAGCTGGCTCTGGTTGAGTTTGCTGGTCCTGGTCATCGACCAGGCCAGCAAGTTCTACTTCGAAGGCAAGCTCGAGATGTTCCAGCAAATCGTGGTGATCCCCGATTTGTTCAGCTGGACCCTGGCCTATAACACGGGTGCGGCATTCAGCTTCCTGGCCGACAGCTCCGGCTGGCAGCGCTGGTTGTTTGCCCTGATCGCGGTCGTGGTCAGTGCGGTGCTGGTCGTGTGGCTCAAACGTCTGGGGCGCAACGAAACCTGGCTGGCCGTCGCTTTGGCGCTGGTGCTGGGTGGCGCGCTGGGTAATCTGTATGACCGCATCGCCCTGGGCCATGTGATCGATTTCATTCTGGTGCATTGGCAGAACCGCTGGTATTTCCCGGCGTTCAACTTTGCCGACAGTGCAATCTCTGTCGGTGCCGTAATGCTTGCGCTAGACATGTTCAAAAGTAAGAAAACCGGAGAAGCCGTTCATGACTGAACAGGTATTGGCTGAGCAACGCATCCGCCAGAACACGGAAGTCACCTTGCACTTTGCACTGCGCCTGGAGAACGGCGACACGGTCGACAGCACCTTCGACAAAGCCCCGGCGACCTTCAAGGTCGGTGACGGCAACTTGTTGCCAGGGTTCGAAGCAGCACTGTTCGGCTTCAAGGCTGGCGACAAGCGTACGCTGACAATTCAGCCGGAAAACGCTTTTGGCCAACCCAACCCGCAGAACGTACAGATCATCCCGCGCTCGCAGTTCAAGGACATGGAACTGTCGCCTGGCTTGCTGGTGATCTTTAACGATGCGGCCAATACTGAGCTGCCTGGTGTAGTGAAGACATTCGATGACGAGCAAGTGACCATCGACTTCAACCACCCGCTGGCCGGCAAGACATTGACCTTTGACGTCGAGATCATCAACGTCAAATCGCTGTAACTGACCGGACACGGTCAAAAGTGTGGGAGCGGGCTTGTGTGGCGAGGGGATTTATCCCCGTTCGATTGCGAAGCAATCGTAAACCAGGCCGCGTGTTCTTATTCAAGACCGCGGTGATTGGATTCAGGGGCGCTTCGCACCCCAACGGGGATAAATCCCCTCACCACAAAGGCTCGCTCCCACAGTAAGAAGTTTTTTACAGTTTTCGCTATTTCTTGCGCGCAAGACACGAGGCACAGCATGCAAATCAAACTCGCCAACCCCCGTGGCTTCTGCGCCGGTGTGGACCGGGCAATCGAAATCGTCAACCGCGCCCTGGAAGTCTTTGGGCCGCCGATCTATGTGCGCCACGAAGTGGTCCACAACAAATTCGTCGTTGAAGACCTGCGTGCTCGCGGGGCGATTTTCGTCGAAGAACTGGATCAGGTGCCGGACGACGTCATCGTGATCTTCAGTGCCCACGGTGTTTCCCAGGCCGTGCGCACCGAAGCCGCCGGTCGTGGCCTGAAGGTGTTCGACGCCACTTGCCCGCTGGTGACCAAGGTACACATCGAAGTGGCCCGCTACAGCCGCGACGGCCGTGAATGCATCCTCATCGGCCACGCCGGTCATCCGGAAGTCGAAGGCACCATGGGCCAGTACGATGGCAGCAATGGTGGCGCGATCTATCTGGTCGAAGACGAGAAAGACGTCGCCGAATTGCAGGTGAACAACCCTGAAAGACTGGCGTTCGTGACCCAGACCACCCTGTCCATGGACGATACCAGCCGCGTCATTGACGCTCTGCGTACACGCTTCCCGGCGATCGGTGGTCCACGCAAGGATGACATCTGCTACGCCACGCAAAACCGTCAGGACGCGGTCAAGCAACTCGCCGACGAATGCGACGTGGTCCTGGTGGTCGGCAGCCCCAACAGCTCCAACTCCAACCGCCTGCGTGAGTTGGCCGAGCGCATGGCCACCCCGGCCTACCTGATCGACGGTGCCGAAGACCTGCAAAAGAGCTGGTTCGACGGTGTCGAGCGAATCGGCATCACCGCTGGCGCCTCCGCACCGGAAGTGCTGGTGCGTGGCGTGATCCAGCAGTTGCAGGCGTGGGGCGCTACTGGCGCCGATGAATTGGCCGGTCGCGAGGAGAACATTACCTTCTCCATGCCTAAAGAGTTGCGCGTCCGCTCCCTGCTTTAACGCTTTTGCCCCTTGGGCACAGCGCCTGCTCAGCCTTATGGCTGCGCAGGCTGACGCGGCCGGTCGCGGCCAGCACCACCTGGAGCTGAGAGACCGGTTCGCGGGCGGCGCAAATGTGCAGTGTCCCCGCTTGAAAGGCCCGTTCGGGCATCTGTGGCTCGCCGATACTGTTGAAGCGTATGTAGCGCCTGACCGGCCAATTGCCGACAATCGGCACCTCAGTGCCACTCGCGCGCTCAATCAGCAGCGGATTGCTGTTGTCCTCCGCCCCTTTGCCACTGATATCCAGAATGATCCGCCAGCCCTGACTCCAGTCGCCGTTGATGCCGTGAATCACGACGCTCTGGTTGCGTGTGATGGCAACGGTTCTGGCGTTGCGTATACCGCTGATAAGCGACTCTGCCACCTGTTCGCGATGGTTCGATTCAGTCAGTGCAGCAAACGCCGGACTGACCAACAGCAGAACAATCCCGACAATTGTCAGTCCCATGAGCAGTTCGATCAGGCTGAAACCTCGCTGATGCATGTCATCTCCCTTCCTGGAGTGCTGCGGCCCGCGCGATCCCTGCGCGAGTAATGGCAAAACAACCGAACATCTGCCGGTCGAATGTTCTAGCGTGTAGAAGCAGGTATAGCCGACGGCAACGGAGGGCACCGATGGATCATCGTACAAAAGGTTTCACGCTGATCGAGTTGCTGGTCGCGCTCGCGGTGTTTCTGGTCCTGATCACGCTGGTCGTACCGGCGTTTACCCGTTCGGTGCAAATCACCAAGGCCGACACCGAAATCGGCGATCTGCAACGCGGACTCAATTTCGCCCGATTGGAGGCAATCGACCGTGGTGTCACCACCCGGCTGCGCCCGACGGCCGGCGGCAGCGTCTGGAGCGGAGAATTAACGGTCTTTGACGGTACTGGCAATCCGGCCAATGTATTGCGGGTTGTTCCAGCGATGAGCAGCGGCGCGACTCTGACGCTAACCTCAGGAGTGACCGCCATCGATTTCAACAACCTTGGCGGGTTGTCGGCACCGTCCACGGCGGTGGTGATCAGCTACGTACGGGGGGCGGAAAGCAGGACACTGAATGTGTGTTTGAACGGACGAATTCTATTGGGTGGAAGCTGCGGATGAGGGGATGGAGCAAGCGTGCACAGGAGGGCATGACGCTGATCGAAGTCTTGGTTGCGTTGTTGATTCTGAGTGTGGGGCTGTTGGGGGCGGCAGCGATTCAGCTTAATGCGCTGAAGTACACGGACAGCGCGCGGATGACCAGCCAGGCGAGTTTTATCGCCTACGACATGATGGACCGAATTCGCGCCAACTCCGGTGCCGACTACACCGTCACGCCTCCGACCTCGGGCAACCTGAGTGTTGCTCGGGATCAGGATCTCTACGACTTCACCACCAACATTGTCAATTTCGGCGGCGCCACTGCCACCGGAAGCGTTGCGCTCAATCAGCGGGTGTACACCATCACCATCACCTGGGATGACTCACGGGCGGCCAACACTGCCAATTCACGCCGTAGTTTCGTCCTGACCAGTCGCGCCACCCTTGATCCGGTGTCGACGCCATGAACCAGACCAACAGAGGTTTCGGCCTGATCGAGTTACTGATCGCCCTGGCGTTGAGTCTGGTCGTGGTCCTGGGTGTGGCGCAGATTTTCATCGCGGCCAAGAATACTTATGTCAGCCAGAACACCGCTGCCGCCATGCAGGAAGATGCGCGTTTCGTGCTGAGCAAGATGATTCAGGAAATTCGCATGGTCGGGATGTTCGGATGTCTGGGGGCGGTCACCGATTCAAGCTCGGCGGGTGACTTCAATGCCAGCCAGACAACGCCCATCAGATGGGACAACGCCAACCTCAAACTGACCCTGGTGACAGCGGATGTCGGCAGCAGTGGCGGGGTACCGACCTGGACGGTGGTTTCCGATTGCCGGAACAATGCAACGGCCTACACCGGCGTCCGGGTTCCGGGGTCGGGAGAGCTGGCGTTTCCGATCCGGCGCTTGATCTACAGCTTCAGCAACAATCAACTGCTGATGGGTGTCGGCAGCGGCACGCCGGCTCAGGCGGTGCTGGTGAACAACGTCAGTGCCTTCAACGTGAGCTTCGGCCTCGCCAGTTCCGCCACTGATGTGGCGGCCTCCAGTTACAGCAACAACCCCACTGATCCGGCGCGCATCCGTAGTGTTCGCCTGACATTGACCCTCACCGACCCGAACAACCGGGTAGGCAATCAAACCTTCAACGTGGTTGCCGCGCTGCGCAACCGCTTGCCATGAGGAGAGGGCCGATGAGTATTTCTCCCGTGACCCCTCCCGCCCAGCGGGGGATGGCGCTGCTGGTCAGCCTGGTGTTTCTTCTGTTGCTGACACTGATCGGCCTTTCATCCATGCAAAACGCCACCCTGCAGGAAAAAATGGCCACCAGCGTGACCTTGCGCAATCAGTCGTTCCAAGGCGCCGAATCGGCGTTGCGCGTAGGTGAAAGCGCGGTGCAACTGGATACCTATTCATTGCCGGTCTGCAGCGGCACTACCCAATGCGCGCCGCCGGCCGAGTCGTCGACAATCACCGGCGCTGGCTTCAATTCCACCTCGGGGGTGACCTGGATCGCCTCCGGCAGCGGTTTTTACGGGGTACAGAACATCGGCACCACCCTGACCGCCGTGAATGTGCCGAGCAACACCTCGACAACGCTGTACCGGGTGACCGCCGTCGGCATCGCGGGCAATTCGCGCAGTGTGGTGGAGAGTATCTATGCGAAGTACTGAGGCCCGCACAGGCTGGCGCCGTTGGTTGTTGCAGTGGTTCTGCGGCGCGGCGTTGAGCCTTTATCTGGCAGCGCCGACTTACGCCTTCACGCCCTCGGATTCGCCGCTGTTGGATGCGGCCGCCGTGGCCCCCAATGTGATGCTGTTACTCGATGACTCGGGGAGTATGAACAGCATTATCTGGGCGGCAGACTTCGACCCGACGATCACGCGCACTCAGGTGACTATTTGCCTCTCGAATGGTTCGTGCTTGAAAGGGCGGGAACTTGATATGACCGACAGCAATATCTCCTTGTCGAGTTTGACTCAAGGAACATGTTCGAAAGGATGGTACGGTTTTTATAACAACAGCTTTTTCGGTCTGGATTCGCTTTGCCTGAAGCTTCCCGATCCGGTAGGGGGGGAGGACACTCGCTATTCGGCGAAATACTTGTCGTATCTGGTAAGCCTCGCCAACAATTCCGACCGGGATTTCACCGATGGCTCGATCCCCAATGATTACCGGATGAATGTGGCGCGCAACGTTTCCAAGGCGTTGGTGGCCGGCAACCGCTCGCTGCGTATCGGTCTGACGACGTTCAACCTGGCGGTCGGAAACCATAAGAATGACGGCGGTTACATCGCCCGCTCGATCAGTGATTTGTCGGCAGTCAGCGGCACCGTGACGCAGGCTCAGGCCGATACCAACTACAACGAATTGATCGCCGGAATCGACGAACTGAGCGCGCAGGCCAATACGCCGCTGGCTGAAGCCTATTACGAGATCACCCGCTATTTCCGTGGCATGGCGCCGTACAACAACTCGACACCCACCACCTACACCAGCCCGATTCAGTATCGCTGCCAGAGAAATTACGGGGTGGTGATCACCGATGGTCTGCCCACCTACGACCAAACCTTTCCGACTGACGATCCGCTGGGTGGCAGCCGCTTACCGAACTGGGACGGGATCAGCAGTAACGATGGCGCCAACCGCTTTGGCGACGACGAGGGCGACACCCTGTACCTGGATGACATCGCCAAGTTCGCCTTCGATATCGACATGCGCTCCACGGGAGTCGATGCCGCGGGTAAAAGCTGGGACGCCCCGGATTTTCCCGGGCAGAACATGAATACCTACACCGTGGGGTTCGCCGCGGCAAACCAAATGCTGGCGGACGCCGCGACCTACGGGCAGGGCAAGTACTACCAGGCGACTGACGGCGCCGAGCTCAACAGCTCACTGTCTTCAGCCCTGAGCGATATCACCTCCAAGGCCGGCTCCGGCGGCAGTGGCGTCGCCAGCGGGACCACTTTGGGCAGCGGTTCGAGTTACTTTCAGACCAGTTACGATCCCAAGGATTGGCGCGGCACCATTAAGTCCTTTGGTTTCACATCGACGGGCGCGGTGAACACGGCCGCGGTACTGTGGACGACCGATACCACCATCGTGCCCGGTGCTACCGCACCGACCTACCAGTCCTGGAATACCCTGACCAACGCCGTTGTTACCCTGGCCTACAGCAATTTTTCCCCAGCCCAGCAGTCCTTCCTCAGCCAGAGCCTGCCCACTGGCATCACCGGCAGCGATCTGGTGGAGTGGAGCAAGGGCACCAACAAAACCGGGTTGAGAACGCGCAGTGTATTGCTCGGCGATATCATCAATTCGCCTCTCGTGCTGGCCGCGCCCACGAACAAAACCGCGTCCGATCTGGTGGGTGACACCACTTACAGCACCTACCTCGCCACCAAAGCCGCCAACATGAACTCCAGCCTGGTGGTGAACGCCAACGACGGTTTTGTAAACGTCATCAGCTCGACCAACGGTGCCAGACGCTACGGCTATATGCCCTCCAGTGTGCTGCCATCATTGCGCTACATCGCTGACCCCACTTACATCAATGGTGTGAGCCACAAATATCTGGTCGACGGTCAGGTCGGTGTGTTCGATGCCCAGCTCGGCAGCGCCTGGAAAACCCTGGCGATTGGAGGAACAGGGGCGGGCGGCAAAACCTTTTATGCACTGCAACTGTTCGACGCGTCGGCCGGTAACGTGACTAACGCGTTGTGGGAGATCAGTGCACCGGCCACAGCAAATACGGCGAACGTTTTCAATGATCTGGGTTATGCCTATGCGCATCCCGAAGTGGCACGCTTGGCCGACGGTCGATGGGCGGCATTCATCTCCAACGGTTATGGCAGCAACTCCGGGGTGGCAGCGCTGTATGTGGTGGATATCCGCGACGGCTCGCTGATCAAGAAAATCGTGGTCGACAGTACAGAAACCACCAACGGCCTGTCGTCGGTGAAACTCAGGGTCGACTCGCAAAATGTGGTGCAGGCCGCCTATGGGGGCGATCTGAAAGGGCGGTTGTGGAAGTTCGATTTGAGTGGCACTGCCTCCGATACCTGGGGCGTGGCATTTTCCGGCAAGCCGTTGTTCACCACTGCAGGTGGCGCGACCCAGCCGATTACCGCGCAACCGTTGCTGGCCGATCACGCATTGGGCGGCAAGGAAGTGTTTTTCGGCACCGGTAAATTCAACGAGACTGCCGACAAGACCAACAAAGACCTCCAGGCGTTCTATGCCGTGTGGGATGCGGAAGGTGGCTCCGGGCAAATCACAACGTCCAGTTTGCAGGCGCAGGCGGTGACTGGCGTGTTCTCGGGTAGCAGTGGGCAATTCATCACCACCAGCCAGAACGACGTGACCTATCCGGCAGAGAAGGGCTGGTATCTGCCATTGGTTTACAACAACGTGTTGACCGGCGAGCGGGTAATCAATCAGGCCAGTCTGGTGGCCGGCCGGATCGTATTCACCACGGCCAGCGTGGACACCACCGACCCTTGCGCCAGTTTCGGCACCGGCAAACTGGTCGAGCTGGATGCATTCAGCGGTAAGATGCTCAATTACGCGGTGCTCGACAGCAATGGCGACGGGTTGGTCGACATCAAGGATTCGATCTCCAGCGGGGTGGTTTTCACCGGTGGTATTCCGACGCTGAACGCGATCGTCAACAATGCGTCCCGCAAGATTATGAACGACTCCAGCGGTGGCATCAGCTCCCTGGTGGAAAAGCCCGGCAGCGGCGGTAGCCGTCGCATCATGTGGCGACAAATACAGTAAGTGAGAGTTGAGGCATGCGCAGATCCAACCGAGGTTTTACCCTGATCGAAATCATGATCGTGATTGCGATCATCGGGATCGTCATCACCATTGGCTACCCGAGCCTCACCGAGTATGTGAACAAGGGCCGCCGCACTGAAGTCGCCGGCCTGCTCTCCGAACAAGCGCAGATCCTTGAACGCTTCTATTCGAAGAATAATGTCTACACCAATGCCACCGGCCTGAGCGCCGGTAATGACTTCTACACCATCACCCCGACCCTGACCGATCAGACCTTCCTGCTGACGGCGGTGCGCAAGCCTGGCAAGGCCATGGCAGCTGACAAGTGCGGTGATTTCACCATCACCAACACTGGCGTCAGAAGCATGGTCAATGCGACGGCCGCGACCAAGGATTGCTGGGGGCGCTAAGTTCTTTTTTTGGGTGCCTTTTGTGCCCCTGTCTTTTTAACGGTTGGATCAGAACATGACCAGGCAACAGCAAGTGGTGATTGTCGGCGGCGGCGTGATTGGCCTGCTGACTGCGTTCAATCTCGCGTCCGAAGTGGAAAAAGTTGTGCTGCTGGATCGCTCGAACGTCGGTCAGGAGTCGTCCTGGGCCGGTGGCGGCATCGTTTCGCCGCTCTACCCGTGGCGCTACAGCCCGGCGGTCACCGCGTTGGCGCATTGGTCCCAGGATTTTTATCCCCAGCTGGGTGAGCGACTGTTTGCCGCCACCGGTGTCGATCCCGAGGTGCATACCACCGGGTTGTACTGGCTGGATCTGGATGATGAGGCTGAGGCGCTGGCCTGGGCCGAGCGGGAAAATCGTCCGTTGCGGGCTGTGGATATCTCGGCGGCTCACGACGCAGTGCCTGTGTTGGGGAACGGTTTTTCCCGGGCGATCTACATGGCAGATGTGGCCAATGTGCGTAATCCGCGGCTGGTGAAGTCCCTCAAGGCCGCGTTGCTGGCGCTGCCGAATGTGAGGATTCATGAACAGTGTGAAGTCAGCGGGTTTATCCGTGAAGGCGCTACGGTGGTCGGGGTGCAGACCTCGGCGGGAGCGATTCATGGCGATCAGGTGGTTCTGACCGCCGGTGCCTGGAGCGGTGATTTACTCAAGAGCCTGGATCTGGAGCTGCCGGTCGAACCGGTGAAAGGTCAGATGATTCTGTACAAATGCGCGGCGGACTTTCTGCCGAGCATGGTTCTGGCCAAGGGGCGTTATGCGATCCCTCGGCGCGATGGGCACATTCTGATTGGCAGTACGCTGGAGCATGAAGGCTTCGACAAGACGCCAACCGAATCCGCCCTGGAGAGCCTGAAGGCGTCGGCGGTGGAGTTGATTCCTGCACTGGCGGATGCCGAGGTCGTGGGGCACTGGGCCGGGTTGCGACCGGGTTCGCCGGAAGGTATTCCCTACATCGGTCGGGTGCCAGGGTTCGAAGGGCTTTGGCTGAATTGCGGGCATTACCGTAATGGCTTGGTGCTGGCGCCCGCATCGTGTCAGTTGTTTGCGGATGTGATGCTGGGGCGTGAGCCGATCATTGATCCGGCGCCGTATGCACCGGCTGGACGGATCTGAGACTCAATCGAGCCCCAGTTTCTTGAGCCTGTAGCGCATCGACCGGAATGAAAGATTTAACCGCTGAGCCGCCGCCGTGCGGTTCCAGCGGGTTTCTTCCAGGGCCTGGAGGATAAGGTTGCGTTCGACGTTTTCCAGGTAGTCTTCCAGGTTGTCGATCTGCGTCAGGTCCGGCACACCGCCTTCCGGGTTGCAGTTGCCTTCGGCCAGTCGCAGATCGCTGGCTTCAATTTGTTTGTTTTCGCACAACGTGTGCGCCCGTTCGAGGACGTTTTCCAGTTCCCGCACATTGCCGGGGAAGCGATAGCTTTTCAGCGCGTCGAGGGCTTGGGGGTGGAGTTTTGCGACGGGTTGGCCAGTGCTGGTGGCCAGGCGTTTGAGCACATGGCTGGCGAGGGATTCGATGTCGTCACGGCGTTCGCGCAAGGGCGGCACCCGTAGTTCGATCACGTTCAACCGGTAGTACAAATCCTGGCGAAAGCGTTCGGCGGCAACTTCGGCGTCGAGGTCTTTGTGGGTGGCGCACAGGATACGCACATCGACCACGGTTTCCTGTTGCTCGCCGACACCGCGAACGGCTTTTTCCTGTATGGCCCGTAGCAGTTTGACCTGCATCGCCAGCGGCAAATCAGCCACTTCGTCGAGGAACAGGGTGCCGCCATGGGCCGCCTGGAACAGTCCTGGTTTGTCTTCGATGGCACCGCTGAAACTGCCTTTGCGATGCCCGAAAAATTCGCTCTCCATCAATTCCGACGGAATCGCCCCGCAATTGACCGGAATAAAAGGTTGGTTGGCGCGTGGCCCTTGCTCATGGATCAGTCGCGCGACCAATTCCTTGCCGCTGCCGGATTCGCCGCTGATGTACACCGGCGCCTGGCTGCGGGCCAGTTTGTCGATGTGTTTGCGCAAGGCGCGCATGGGCGGTGAATCACCCAGCAGCCGGCGATCGATGGCAATGCCGGTGCCGCCCGGCGCAGGCAACCGAAGCGCACTGCTGACCAGTTCCCGCAGGCGAGTGAGGTCCACCGGTTTGGTCAGGAAGTCGAAGGCGCCGGCCTTGAGGGCGTTGATCGCCGTTTCCAGGCTGCCATAAGCGGTGATCATGGCCACCGGTACTTGGGGGTGGCGTTGCTGGATGTGTTGCACCAGCTCAAGGCCGGTGCCGTCTGGCAAGCGCATGTCGGTCAGGCACAAATCGAACGACTCTCGCGACAGCAGTGCCTGGGCTTCGCCGAGGTTGCGGGCACTGAAGGTGTCGAGTTTCATCCGTCCCAGGGTGATTTCCAGGAGTTCGCGGATATCCGGTTCGTCGTCGACGATCAGGACTTTTTGCCGTGGGCTCATGTTCAACTTTGTTTCCGTCCGTGAGCAAAAGTGATGCGAAAGCAGCCGCCGCCTTGGCGTGGTTTGAAGTCTAGGCGGGCCTGGTTGCTTTCGCACAGCTCACGGGACAGATAAAGCCCCAGGCCGGTGCCTTGGGTGCTCGTAGTGAAGAACGGTTCGAACAAGTGCACGTGGTGCTCCGGTGCCACTCCGGGGCCATCGTCCCTGATCTCGAGGACCGGCAGCTGGCTGTCCGGGTCGACGAACAACTCGAGCCAGACCTGTGCCAGGTCGTGATTCAAGGCGCTATGGCGCCAGGCGTTGCGCAACAGATTGTCGAGAATCTGGGTCAGTTGGTCTGGATCCATCAGGGTTTTGAAGTCTCCTGAGCCGATGCGCAGATGAATCTGCTGATGCTCGGTCGCCCTCTCGCGGTTTTCGTTGACGAACTGTTCCAGCCACGGCTTCAGATCAAGCCGTTGCGCTATGGTTTGCTGACGGCGGGACAGTTGCAGGACGTTTTCGATTACCCGATTCATTCGCTGAGAGTGGTCTTGAATAATCTGTGTCAGACGTCGATCCGCGCCGTTCAGTTCCTCTGATTCCTGCAATAGCTGCGCGGCATGACTAACGGCGCCCAGTGGGTTGCGGATTTCATGGGCGATACCGGCGGTCAGGCGACCGAGGGCGGCGAGCTTCAATTGCTGGGCTTGTTGAGCGATTTGCGCGAGGTCTTCGAGAAAGACCAAGGTCTGGTGGTGTGGGCTTTGGTCCAGGGCAATGAAGCTCGGTTGCAGCTCCAGACCACTGCTGGCGACTTTCAGGCTCTGGGGGCGCAGCGTCGGATTGTTGCGCCACAATTGCAGGCGTTCGACCAGGCTGGGCAAGTAGTCGTCGATCAACTGGCCTGCAAGATTTTCCCTGCCTAACAGGTTCAGGGCGCTGTGGTTGGCCAGTTGAACCCGCCGCTGGTCGTCGAGTACCAGGATGCCGGTCCGCATGCGTTGCAGGATCAGGGCGTTGAGGGCTTCGAGGCTGACAACTTCGCTGGCCCGCTGTTCGGCGAGGGTTTCGCTGACATCCAGGCGTCGGATCAGCCCTTGCACCAGCAATGCAGCAGCAAAACACAAGGCGCCGAGCGTGCCGACTTGCAAGTAATCGTTGGGGGTGGCGCGATGGCTGAAACTCAGGAGGAAGCTCAGCCCGACGATGCCGAGTGCGCCAACGGCGGCAATCAGCAGGCCGATGCGCCCTCGCAACAAGGTGTTGCTGATGGCTACCGATACGATCAGCAAGTTGCCGATGGCGCTGGCCACACCGCCGGCGGCATAGAACAGACCGCACAGTAGCAGGACGTCGGTCAGCGCCAGGCTGAACAGTTGCGCCGGGCGCCGGGTGTTCCCGAGGAATACCACCAGCAGGATGTTCAGCACCAGGTAAAACCAGCTGCCACTGCGCAGCAGGTCGTCATTGCTGAACGTAAGCAGCTGGTTGTCCATGTTGCTGGCGATCAACAGCACCAGGGTGATGCCGATGCTCAAACGGTAGAGGTGATAGAGGCGCAGCAGTCGCTGGGCCTGTTTGCTGCCGGGACTGGAGGTCTCAGCGATCACTGGAGCCCGGGCCTTGCTCAAGATGAGCCTGGCTGCAATACCACTGTTGTTGAAGTCTCAGCGCGCGGTCGCGTGGCAGGTGTACGCCGCAATGGGCGCAGCGGACCATCGGAGCCGCCTCCAGCTCGGCAGAGGACCTGGGCACGGACGCCTGGCCTTTGAACTTGCGCCAGAACCATACCGCAGCGGCAATCAGGGCGATCCAGAACAGTAAACGAAGCATGATGAGCTGCTATTCGACGAGTGATGAGCCAGTTTAGCCAAGGACATGACCAGCGCACAGCGTAATCATCGAGCCCATAAAAAAGGAGCCTCGAAAGGCTCCTTTTCGTACAACCCGATGTGTCAGTCAAACACGCCGAAGGTCATGTAGCTGAACCACGAGCGGTCGCTGTTATTGGCTTCGGAGTCGTGTTCCTCTTCTTCGATCACGTCGCCTTTTTCATCTTTAGGCTTGAGATCGTTCGGAATCGCGTCCTTGGCGTCCTGGAACTGCTTCTGCACGTCCTGGTTGGCGCGGGTTTCGCCCGGCGGCAGTGGTGGACGGGATTCGATCAGGCCCAGGGTCGCCTTGCTCAGCCACGAACGGTTGTCGGCTTCGGCCACCGAAGGGTGGAACTGACCGTCGACCAGGCTTGGATGGTTCGGGTAGTTGAGCTTCAGGGTTTCGAGGCTGGTAGCGGCCAGATCGTCCAGGTGCAGACGCTGGTAGGCCTCTGTCATCACCGCCAGGCCGTCACCGACCGAAGGGGTTTCCTGGAAGTTTTCCACCACGTAGCGACCACGGTTCGCGGCGGCGACATAGGCCTGACGGGTCAGGTAGTAGTCGGCAACGTGAATCTCGTAGGCCGCCAGCAGGTTGCGCAGGTAGATCATGCGCTGCTTGGCGTCCGGCGAGTAGCGGCTGTTGGGGAAGCGGCTGGTCAGCTGGGCGAACTCGTTGTAGGAGTCGCGAGCGGCACCCGGGTCACGCTTGGTCATGTCCAACGGCAGGAAGCGCGACAACAGGCCGACGTCCTGGTCGAAAGAAGTCAGACCCTTGAGGTAATACGCGTAATCCACGTTCGGGTGCTGCGGGTGCAGACGAATGAAGCGCTCGGCGGCGGACTTCGCCGCTTCAGGCTCGGTGTTCTTGTAGTTGGCGTAAATGAGCTCGAGTTGAGCCTGATCGGCGTAGCGACCGAACGGATAACGCGACTCCAGCGCCTTCAGCTTGGCTGTGGCGGCGGTGTAGCTATTGTTGTCCAGATCGTGCTGAGCCTGCTGGTACAGCTCGACCTCGCTCAGGTTTTCGTCTACGACTTCCTTCGATGAGCAAGCAGCGGTCAATGCGAGGATGGCGATCAGCAGCAGGTGTTTCACTTGCATGGCGGCTTGCGTCCCTATGACGGCCGCTGTCTTGGGCGGGGCCGTCCTGTTATGATGAACGCCCCGTTGAATAGCCTCGGGGCAAAAGACGCCGTATTTAACCACAAGCGCGCAGCCGAAACCAAAGGCTGTGCCGACGCCTAGTCTGAGCATGTCCGATAAAATTGAACTTCGCGCAGAGGTGCCGTCCGAATTGGGCGGCCAACGCCTCGATCAAGTCGCCGCACAATTATTCGCTGAGCACTCGCGCTCGCGCCTTTCCGCCTGGATCAAAGACGGCCGCCTGACTGTGGATGGGGCGGTTATCCGCCCGCGAGACATCGTTCATGGTGGTGCCATTCTTGAACTCACTGCCGAGCAGGAAGCTCAGGGCGAATGGATCGCTCAAGACATCGAGCTGGATATCGTCTATGAAGACGACGACATCCTGGTGATCAACAAACCCGCGGGTCTGGTGGTGCATCCTGCCGCCGGTCACGCCGATGGCACCTTGCTCAACGCCTTGCTCCACCACGTGCCGGACATCATCAATGTGCCCCGCGCCGGTATCGTGCATCGCCTGGACAAGGACACCACCGGTCTGATGGTGGTGGCCAAGACCATTCAGGCGCAGACACAGCTTGTCACGCAATTGCAGAGCCGCAGCGTAAGCCGGATCTACGAGTGCATCGTGATCGGCGTGGTGACTGCCGGCGGCAAGATCAACGCGCCGATCGGTCGTCACGGTCAGCAACGCCAGCGCATGGCCGTGATGGAAGGTGGCAAGCAGGCCGTCAGCCATTACCGCGTGCTCGAGCGTTTCCGCTCCCACACGCACGTGCGGGTGAAGCTGGAAACCGGTCGTACGCACCAGATTCGTGTGCACATGGCCCACATCAACTACCCGTTGGTCGGAGACCCTGCCTACGGCGGTCGCTTCCGTATTCCGCCGGCAGCCAGTGTGACCATGGTCGAATCGTTGAAGGCGTTCCCGCGTCAGGCGCTGCATGCGCGGTTCCTGGAGCTGGATCACCCGACCACCGGTAAACGCATGAGCTGGGAATCGCCACTGCCGGACGATTTCGTCTGGTTGCTGACGCTGCTCAAGCAAGACCGCGAGGCGTTCATCGGATGAGTGACTGGCTGATTCCCGACTGGCCTGCGCCTGCCGGGGTGAAAGCCTGCGTTACCACCCGTGCGGGCGGCGTCAGTCTGGCGCCGTTCGACAGCCTCAACCTCGGCGATCACGTCGATGACAGCCCCGAAGCTGTGGTCGAAAACCGCCGTCGCCTCATTGATCATTTCGCTATTCAACCGGCCTGGTTAAAGCAGGTTCACGGCATTGCCGTGGCCCACGCAGACCCAAGCCTTACGGCCACTGCCGATGCCAGCTGGACGGCAACGCCCGGTATTGCCTGCACGGCAATGACTGCGGATTGCCTGCCGGCGCTGTTCTGTGACCGTGCCGGTACTCGCGTCGCGGCGGCTCATGCCGGATGGCGCGGGTTGGCGGCGGGTGTGCTGGAAGCAACCCTCGACAGCCTGGCCGTGCCGCCAGAAGAAGTGCTGGTCTGGCTCGGTCCGGCCATTGGTCCGCAAGCCTTTGAAGTCGGCCCTGAAGTGCGCGAAACCTTCGTCGAGCAATTACCCGAAACCGCTAAAGCGTTTGTGCCGAGTGCAAATGCTGGCAAATTCTTGGCTGATATCTATGAGCTGGCGCGCTTGCGTCTGGCGGCTCGCGGTGTCACCGCTGTTTATGGTGGCGGTTTCTGTACCGTGACCGATCCTCGCTTCTTTTCTTACCGCCGTAGCCCACGCACCGGTCGGTTTGCCTCCTTGGTCTGGCTCGAACGCTAGACTTCTCTGATCTACATCAACATCACGACGCTTGAATCTCCCAGAATCGACCACATCTAAGTGATATCTGGCAGGTTTCTTCATTCAGGATGTTTCATAGGTCCGGCCTGCTCAAAAGGAAGGTGACCCATGCGTATAGACCGTTTAACCAGCAAGTTGCAGTTAGCCTTGTCCGACGCCCAATCCCTGGCCGTTGGCCTCGATCATCCGGGCATTGAACCGGCGCACTTGATGCAAGCCATGCTTGAACAGCAGGGTGGTTCGATCAAACCCCTGTTGATGCAGGTGGGCTTCGACGTCAACAGCCTGCGTAAAGAGCTGACCAAAGAGCTCGACCAACTACCAAAAATCCAGAACCCGACCGGCGACGTCAACATGTCGCAGGATTTGGCGCGTCTGCTCAACCAGGCCGATCGCCTGGCCCAGCAGAAGGGCGATCAGTTCATCTCCAGCGAGTTGGTGTTGCTCGCCGCCATGGACGAGAACAGCAAACTCGGCAAGTTGTTGCTCGGTCAGGGCGTCAGCAAGAAAGCCCTGGAAAACGCAATCACCAACCTGCGTGGTGGTGAGGCCGTCAATGACGCCAACCATGAAGAGTCGCGCCAGGCGCTGGATAAATACACCGTCGACCTGACCAAGCGTGCCGAAGAAGGCAAGCTCGATCCGGTGATCGGCCGTGACGACGAAATTCGCCGGACCATTCAGGTGCTGCAACGCCGCACCAAGAACAACCCGGTGCTGATCGGTGAACCTGGCGTGGGTAAAACCGCCATCGCCGAAGGCCTGGCCCAGCGCATTATCAACGGCGAAGTCCCGGATGGACTGAAAGGCAAGCGCCTGCTGTCCTTGGACATGGGGTCGCTGATTGCCGGTGCCAAGTATCGTGGCGAGTTCGAAGAACGCCTCAAATCCTTGCTCAACGAACTGTCGAAGCAGGAAGGGCAGATCATTCTGTTCATCGACGAACTGCACACCATGGTCGGCGCCGGTAAAGGCGAAGGCTCGATGGACGCGGGCAATATGCTCAAGCCTGCGTTGGCCCGTGGTGAACTGCACTGCGTCGGCGCGACCACGCTCAACGAGTACCGCCAATATATAGAGAAGGATGCGGCCCTCGAGCGGCGCTTCCAGAAAGTCCTGGTGGATGAGCCGAGCGAAGAAGACACCATCGCCATCCTGCGTGGCCTGAAAGAGCGTTACGAGGTTCACCACAAGGTGGCGATCACCGACGGCGCGATTATCGCCGCGGCCAAGCTCAGCCATCGCTACATCACCGATCGTCAGCTGCCGGACAAGGCCATTGACCTGATCGACGAAGCCGCCAGTCGTATCCGCATGGAGATCGACTCCAAGCCGGAAGTGCTGGACCGTCTGGAGCGTCGTCTGATTCAGCTGAAGGTGGAATCCCAGGCGCTGAAAAAAGAAAGCGACGACGCGGCGAAGAAACGTCTGGAAAAACTCCAGGAAGAAATCGTTCGTCACGAACGTGAGTACTCGGACCTGGAGGAAATCTGGAACGCGGAAAAAGCCGAAGTGCAGGGTTCTGCGCAGATCCAGCAGAAAATCGAACAGTCCCGTCAGGAACTGGAAACGGCCCGCCGCAAAGGCGACCTGAACCGCATGGCCGAGTTGCAGTACGGGATCATCCCGGACCTGGAGCGCAGCCTGCAAATGGTCGACCAGCACGGCAAAACTGAAAACCAGTTGCTGCGCAGCAAGGTGACCGAAGAAGAGATCGCTGAAGTCGTTTCGAAGTGGACCGGCATTCCGGTGTCGAAAATGCTCGAGGGTGAGCGCGACAAGCTGATGAAGATGGAAAGCCTGTTGCACCAACGTGTGATCGGCCAGGACGAAGCGGTGATTGCCGTTTCCAACGCTGTGCGGCGTTCCCGTGCCGGGTTGTCCGATCCGAATCGCCCGAGCGGTTCGTTCATGTTCCTCGGCCCGACCGGTGTCGGTAAAACCGAGCTGTGCAAGGCGCTGGCCGAGTTCCTCTTCGATACGGAAGAGGCGATGGTGCGGATCGACATGTCCGAGTTCATGGAGAAACATTCCGTGGCTCGTCTGATCGGTGCGCCACCAGGCTACGTAGGCTATGAAGAGGGCGGTTACCTGACCGAGGCGGTGCGTCGCAAGCCTTATTCGGTGATCCTCCTGGACGAGGTCGAGAAGGCCCACCCGGACGTCTTCAACATCTTGCTGCAAGTGCTGGAAGATGGCCGACTGACCGACAGTCATGGTCGCACGGTGGATTTCAAAAATACCGTGATTGTCATGACCTCCAACCTCGGTTCGGTGCAGATCCAGGAATTGGTCGGTGATCGTGAGGCGCAGCGTGCGGCAGTGATGGATGCGATTTCCACGCACTTCCGACCTGAGTTCATCAACCGGGTCGATGAAGTGGTGATCTTCGAGCCGTTGGCTCGGGATCAGATCGCGGGCATTACCGAGATCCAGTTGGGTCGCCTGCGCAGTCGCCTGACCGAACGCGAGCTGAAGCTTGAACTGAGCCCTGAGGCCATGGATAAGCTGATCGCGGTGGGTTACGACCCGGTTTACGGCGCACGGCCGCTCAAACGAGCCATTCAGCGCTGGATTGAAAACCCGCTGGCGCAGCTGATTCTGTCCGGTCGTTTCATGCCGGGCGATACCGCCAAGGGTGTCGTGGAGAACGACGAAATCGTATTTGCCTGATCCACGGCGGCAGTAAAATTGAAGAGGCCTCGCATTGCGAGGCCTTTTTTTCGCCAGGCTGTTGAACTTAAAGGAAAAGGCTTGTAAAGTGCGCCCCGCAGTAAGTCGCCCTGAAGGGTTCCAGCTCCCCAAGCAGGAATCTGAAATAAGTTGCAAATCATTAACTTGAAAGCAATTTAGGGGGTTGACAGAGGTGCTTAAGATTGTAGAATAGCGCGCCTCAGACACACGAACGCAGCGATGCGAACGAGTCGAAGAGGTGAAGCAAGCTTCACAGTTGTAAATTGAAATATGTAGTTCCGTGATAGCTCAGTCGGTAGAGCAAATGACTGTTAATCATTGGGTCCCAGGTTCGAGTCCTGGTCACGGAGCCAATTTCAAACCGGGGTATAGCGCAGTCCGG
>Ga0255334_1000638_pt1 | contig 24472 bp, 24 predicted proteins | sample EtOH5_35cm_T3_12_FD_202080 | JGI IMG/M metagenome (GOLD analysis project Ga0255334, IMG submission 202080) | Sandy soil microbial communities from University of British Columbia, Vancouver, Canada - EtOH5_35cm_T3_129 | ecosystem: Engineered > Artificial ecosystem > Sand microcosm > Unclassified ... | reverse complement strand
GCAAAATCGGCATCATGCCCGGGCACATCCACAAGGAAGGCAGCGTGGGCATCGTCTCGCGCTCGGGGACGCTGACCTATGAGGCGGTGCACCAGTTGACGCTGCGCGGCATCGGGCAGTCCACCGCCATCGGCATCGGCGGCGATCCCATCATCGGCACCAACTTCGTGGACGCGGTACGGCTCTTCCACGAAGACCCGGAGACGGAGGCCATTGTGCTCATCGGCGAGATCGGGGGCAACGCGGAGGAGAATGCTGCCGAGTACATCCGCAAGAACGTGAAGAAACCGGTGGTGGCGTTCATCGCCGGGCAGACGGCGCCGCCGGGACGCCGCATGGGGCACGCCGGCGCCATCATCTCCGGCGGCCACGGCACGGCGGCGGAGAAGATCCGCGCGCTCGAGGCAGCGGGCATCCGCGTGGCCAAGTCGCCCGCCGACATCGGCGAGACCGTGGCGCAGGCGATGAGCGCGGCCACTGCCAAGGACTGAGAACCCAGAACGGAGAACCGAGAACTCATAATGAAAACCCTGCAACGCACTTTTTCCATCATCAAGCCGGACGCGGTGGCGAAGAATGCCATCGGCGACATCCTCAAGACCCTGGAAGACAAAGGCTTCCGCATCCTGGGCATGAAGATGCTGGAGATCAGCAAACAACAGGCGGAGGGCTTTTACGCGGTGCACGCCAGCAAGGGATTCTTCGACTCGCTCACCACGTTCATGTCCAGCGGGCGCATCGTGGTGCTGGCGCTGGAGAGGGAGAACGCCATCGCCGGCCTGCGAGAAGTGATGGGGGCCACCAACCCGGCGCAGGCCGCGGAAGGAACCATCCGCAAGAAGTGGGCGTCGAGCATCGAGCACAACGCTATCCACGGTTCGGACGCGGAGGAGACGGCACGCTTCGAGCTGGGCTACTTTTTCGCGGACTACGAGTTGGGGAAGTGAATCGGGGGACCGGATGCCTCACGTTGAAATCACGCTGCTGAAGGGCCGAACGCTGGAGCAGAAGCGCAAGGTGGCGGCGCGCGTCACGGATGTGCTCGCGGAAGAAGCCGGGGCGAAGCGGGAAGACACGACGGTGGCATTTGTGGAAGTCGACCGGGAAAGCTTCGCGCACGGCGGCACGTTGGTGGCGGACAGGAAGTAGGGACGCGGCGCGCCGCGTCTCGACGGCCGACTCTGAGACGCGCACGCGGCGTTGCCGCGTTTTTCCCCTTACCGTTTGGCGACGTTCTCCAGCACGATGGTCTGGTCGCGCTCCGGGCCGGTGGAGATCATCGCGATCTTGGCGCCCGTTTCCTTGGCCAGGAAGGTCAGGTACGCGCGCGCCTTCGCCGGCAGCTTCTCCCAGCTCTTCACCGCGCGAGTGGACGTTCGCCATCCCGACATCTTGCGATAGACGCACTCCAGCTTGTCGTAGCCCGCAGCATCCGGCGGGATCTCGGAAATCTTCCTGCCCTTGACCTTGTATCCCACGCAGACGGGAATCTCCGCCAGGTCGTCGAGCACGTCGAGCTTGGTCACGACGAGCGACGAGATGCCGTTGATCATGCAGGCGTAGCGCAGCAGCGGCAGGTCGAGCCAGCCGCAGCGCCGCGGACGCCCGGTGACCGCGCCGTACTCGTTGCCGCGCGCGCGCAAGCGGTCGCCTCCGGCGTCGTGGATCTCGCTGGGGAAAGGCCCGCCGCCCACGCGCGTGCAGTAGGCCTTGGTCACGCCCAGGACGGCATCGATGGCCGTGGGCGCAACTCCGGTGCCGATGATGGCGCCGCCCGAGGTGGCACTCGATGAGGTGACGAAGGGATAGGTGCCGTGGTCGATATCGAGCAACGCTCCTTGGGCTCCCTCAAACAGCACGGATTCGCCGCGGGCGAGGGCCTGGTTGACCAGCGCCGCGGTGTCGCACACGAAGGGCGCGATGGCGCGGCTGACAGTCGCGTATTCCTCGTACATGCTGTCGGCGTCCAGCGGCTCGGAGTTGAACAGCGCATGCGCGATCATGTTCTTCTCGTGGCAGGCATTCTCGATGTGCGTCTTCAGCAGCTCCAGGTCGAGCAGGTCGGCCACACGCAGGCCGCGGCGCCCCATCTTGTCCTCGTAGGCGGGGCCGATGCCGCGCGATGTGGTGCCGATCTTCACCCGCCCGGGAGCGTTCTCCGCCGCCAGCTCGATCATGCGGTGGTAGGGCAGGATGACGTGGGCGCGGTTGCTGAGGAAGAGGTTGCCGTCGATCCTCACCCCGGCCTTGCGCAGGGCGGCGATCTCCTTGAGCAGCGCCACCGGGTCCACCACCATGCCGTTGCCGATGACCGCGCGGCAGCCTTTGCGCAGCACCCCGCAGGGGATCAGTTGCAGGATGAACTTCTTCCCGCGGATGACCACCGTGTGCCCGGCGTTGTGTCCGCCGGCGTAGCGGGCCACGACGGAGAACTGCTGGGAAAGGACGTCGACGATCTTCCCTTTGCCCTCATCGCCCCACTGGGCGCCCACGATGATGATGGCTCTACCTTTTTTCATGAATGGGTTGCGGGTACCGAGTACCGAGTTGCGAGTGGCCGGGTTCGCACACTCTTTGCCCACTGACCTGCTGGAACCTGTGATTTCTGGGAATCTAGGGGGAAAGACGTGTACAGCAAATGATAACCGGGAGGCGGCTCCCAGGGCAAAGGGGGAGTTCTCCCTGCGCGGTCCGGCACTCTTGCTACACTGAGAACGGAGTGCTAAGTGCTGAGTACTGTTCTGCATGCCTGAGCTTCCCGAGGTCGAATCCATCCGCCGCGGATTGGCGCGGCGGGTGCGCGGCGACGTGATCGAATCGGTCTGGCTGGGAGAGAAGCCCGAGCCGCTCAAGTCGCCGGCGCCGGAGATCGTGGCCGCGCTGGAGCGCGCGCGCATCTCTTCCATCCGCCGGGTGGGGAAGCACATCGTCTTCGATCTGGAAGGCGCACACCCGAGAACGGCTGTGCCACACAATCCACGCAGCCCCCAGCCACACAGTCAGTGGGTCGTGCATCTGGGGATGACGGGCAGCCTGGTCCTCGCGCACCCGGGCAGCAAGGTAGCCCGCCATACGCACGCCATCGTGCGCCTGCAATCCGGCCGCGAGCTTCGCTTCGTGGATCCGCGGCGCTTCGGGCGGCTTTCGGTGGTGCGCGGCCCGGGCGGCTTCGCGCCCGGCGGACAGGAGCCCCTGGGCGCGGGCGTGCGGCAGTTCGCGCGGCTCTTCCGCGGCCGCAAGACGCCCATCAAGAGCGCGTTGCTCAACCAGAAGCTGCTGCGCGGCGTGGGCAACATCTATGCGGACGAGTCGCTCCACCGCGCCGGCATCCGGCCGCGCCGCCGGGCCAGCCGGCTCACGGGCGAGGAGCTGGCGCGGTTGCACCGCGCCCTCCAGCAGGTGCTGCGCGAAGCGATCCGCGCCGGAGGCTCCTCGGTCTCCGACTACGTGAACGCCGACGGGGAAGAGGGACTGTTCCAGATGGAGCACCGGGTGTACGGGCGTGAGGGTGAGCCCTGCCGGAAGTGCAGGTCGGCCATCAAGCGGGTGGTGATTGCCGGACGGAGCGCGCACTATTGTCCGAAGTGCCAGAAGTGAATGCAAAAAGTAAAAATGCAAAATGCAAAAGAAAAGTAGAAACGCAAGAGTGAAAGCGCCAGGCGTCTCCTCCTTCGCCATCGGCGTGGACCTGGGCGGGACCAACCTCCGCATCGCCGCGGTAGACCCTCGCGGCAAGCTGCTGGAAAAGGTCACCACGGATACCGGAGTAGCGCGTCCGCGCGATAAAGTGATCGCCGAGATGTGCCGCGCCATCCAAGAGCTCTCGGCAAAGCGGACCCGGGCGGACGGCAAGCTGGCCGGGGTGGGCGTGGGCGTGCCGGGGATCATCGACCTCCGGAGCGGCACGCTGCGGGAGTCTCCCAACCTGCCGGGGTGGCACGACTATCCGGTGCGCCAGGAGATCGAGCGGCGGCTGGGGACTCGCGTCCTGCTGGAGAACGACGCCAACGCTGCGGCGCTGGGCGAGAAATGGCTGGGCGCGGGCCGCAATGTGGACGACCTGTGCATGCTCACCTTGGGCACGGGCGTGGGCGGCGGGATCGTGCTGGGCGGGCGCATCTGGCACGGCATGACCGGCATGGCCGGCGAGCTGGGGCACATCGCGGTAGAGCCGGATGGCCCAGCGTGCGGCTGCGGCAGCCGCGGCTGCCTGGAGCAGTTCGCCTCTGCCAAGGCCATCGAGCGCATGGCGCAGACAGCCGCGACCGGCGGAAGCGCGCCCGCGCTGGCGCGCGTGGCCGCCAAGCGCGGCCTTACCTCCGAGACCGTGTGCCAACTGGCGGAGGCCGGCGACAGCGCCGCGCAGGAGATCTTCAGCCGTGCCGGCCGCGCCCTGGGAATCGTGCTGGCCGGCCTGATCAATACCTTCAATCTGCCCATGTACGTCATTGGCGGCGGTGTAGCCGCAGCGTGGGAGGAATTTTCGCCAGCCATGCTCGAAGAGGTTCGCAGGCGCTCGTTCGTCTATGAGGCGACTTCTTTGCACCCTGCCGGGGGAAAGACGGTCATTGCCCGGGCGAAGCTGGGGAATGACGCTGGTCTGTTCGGCGCGGCGCGTCTGGCGCTGATGCCCGAGGAGGCCGGCGTGCACGATGGTGCGCGCCGGCCCGCCCGCTAGTTCAGTTCCTTCATCAATCCAACGACGAGTGGATGCTGACCGGTCCGTTGACCGTGGACATGCGCACCACCACCGGTTGGCCGGCGGGTCCCAGGCGGACGATCTTGTGGCGGTCGTCCCAGGTGCGGCTCCCCTCGGGACAGGCGGCGGCCTCGCAACTGAAGGGGCTGTGCCCGTCGGAAGAGACTTCCACGCCGCTGCGGTATCCGCTGGGGAGGCGCAGGGCGATGGGGCCGTTGCGCGCGCTGGCCTCAAGTCCGGTGCCGTTCCAGCGATCGCTGGTCAGGTTGATGTCCAGCGGCCCGTTCTGCACCTCGATGTGGATGTTGCCGCTCGAGCCGGAAAGCGAGACTGGCCCGTTGGTGGCCCGGGCGACGATGTCCCCGGAACTGCGGTGGATGCTGATGGGCCCATTGACCGTGCGCACGTTGACCGCGCCTTCGAACTTGCGCAGTGAGACAGGGCCATTGGTCGCGTCCATCTCAAGCTTCATGCCCTTGGGCACGAAGGCCAGAAGATGCACTACCCAGAGGCCCTCATCCGCAGGCCCGGTGGCACTGACCGTGCCGCCCGCCACCTGGATGCGGATCTGGTCCAGGCGCCGCTTGCCCTCGGCCTCGGATGCGCTGCCTGCCGCTTTGCAGGCTTTGATGAGGATGTCGTTCCGCTCCCAGCCCACCACCGCGATTCCGCCGTTGCGGGCGGCTTCCAGGCGCAGGCCGTTGGGGAAGTCGGACTTCTGGAAGGTCCGCTCTTCCTCGCCGCGGTAGACCTCGTAGTCGTTGAAGTTGATGTCGTAGCGCTCCGTGCAGTCCGCGCTCTCAGAATCGTCGTGGGTGGTGGTGCTGGTGTGGTGGCGGGAGTGGGTTCCGGCGGCCGCGGCCACCGACATCGCCAGAAGTGTAAGCAGAAGGTAAAAGGGGGCCCGGGTCGTGAGCGTCATAAGGCGCACCTCGCTTGCCGGTTTAGACGAGGGGCGGACCGGCAGGTAAGCAGAAAAAACCTAGCGCACGGGAGCCTGCTGCCGGGCCTTCTTCAGGGCGGCGAGGAACGCGTGGTTCTGCTCCGGGGTACCCACGGTGACGCGGATGGCGTTGGGCGCTCCCCAGGCGCTGAGCGCGCGGACAATGATGCCTTCCGCCTGCATGCGACGGGCGAAGGCGACCGATTCCTCCCCGACGTCGAGATAGAGGAAGTTGGCGCAGGTGGGGACGGGATTGAGGCCCAGCGCCGAAAGCTCCTGGGCCAGCCGCGGCGCCTCGGAGGCGTTGTTCTCAACCGCCTTCTGGACGTGGGCGGTGTCGCCGAAGGCGGCCAGGGCGCCGGCCTCGGCCACGCCGGAGACGGAGAAGGCAGGCCGCACGCGCGCCAGGGCCTGCAGCAGGTCGGGCGGCCCAAAGCCGTATCCCACGCGCAGCCCGGCCAGGCCGTGGGCCTTGGAGAACGTACGCAGGACGATGACCCTGCGACCCTGGCGCACGTAGTCGAGCGAGTGCGAGTAGTCGATGCCTCGGGCGGCGGCAAAGTGCGCCGCGAAGTCGCAGTAAGCCTCGTCGAGCACCACCAGCACGTGCTCGGGCACGCGGTCGAGAAAGCGGTCGGTGACCGCGGCGTCGAACATCGTCCCGGTGGGGTTGTTGGGATTGGCCAGGTAGACGATGCGGGTGTTGCCGTCGATGGCCGCCAGCACGGCGTCGAGGTCGAAGGCGTGCTCGCGCATGGGCACCTGGATCAGGCGGCCGCCGGCGGCCTGGGTCACGATGGGATATACGATGAACGAGCGCTCGCTGGTGACGGCGTTGCGCCCGGGAGCCAGCAGCGTGCGCGCGATGTGGTCGAGCAGGGCGGTGGAACCGTCGGTGACCAGGATCTGCTCCAGGCTGAGCTGATAACGCTCCGCTAGGGCCTGGCGAAGCTCGGCGCAGTCGTTGTCGGGATAGAAGTTAGCGCTGGCCACCGCTGTCCGGATGGCCTCTACCGCCTTGGGCGAGGGGCCGAAAGGGTTTTCATTGGACGCCATCTTGATGCAGCGGATGCCGCTCTCGCGTTCCGCCTGCCGGATGGGCTTGCCTGGCACGTAGCGCGCCAGGCCTCGGATGTGTTCGGAGATCAGCTCGTCGAAGTCCTTCATCGCGGATTGTCTTTTGTATCACGGCGGCGGGGTTGCGGAACATCGCGCTTGTGGGAAACCGCCGATCGCAGCCGCGCCACCTCCGCCGGCGTGAGGGGCCGGAAGGCGCCGGGCTCCAGGTCCAGCTCCAGGGGGCCGTAGCGGACGCGCTTGATCTTTTCCACGTGGTGGCCGACGGTTTCGAACATGCGGCGGATCTGGCGGTTCTGTCCCTCGATGAGCGTGACCTCGTACCAGGGGTTGGGCGCGTCGCGCAGCAGGCGGAGGCCGGCCGGTGCCGTCTTGCGGCTCCCCCTCCGGGCGGCGCGGGGATGTTTCGGGTCGGGAGGCAGCACGACCCCGCCGCGCAGCTTGGTGAGCTCCGCCTCCGTGGGTCGGCCGCTCACTTTCACCTGGTAAGTCTTGGGGACGTGCGAGGAGGCGTGCATCAGTTTTGCCGCCAGCGCGCCGTCGTTGGTCAGGAGCAGCAGGCCTTCGCTGGCGTAGTCGAGGCGGCCAACGGGGTAAACGCGCGCCCCCGCCCGCACCAGGTCCAGCACGGTCGGACGCCCTTCCGGGTCGGAGGCCGCGGTGATGTATCCCTTGGGCTTGTTCAGCACCAGGTAGACGGGGCGCTCGGGCCCGCGCAGCAACTTGCCGTCCACGCGGATGTGGTCGTGCTCTGGGTCCGCCTTGGAGCCCAGTGCGGTCACCCTCTTGCCGTTCACCTCGACGCGGCCGGCGGTGATGAGCTCCTCCGCCTTGCGGCGCGAGGCCACACCGGCGGCGGCGATGATTTTTTGCAGACGCTCAGTGGGCATGGGGAGAGGCGCCCTTCCGGGCTAGTCGGAAGAGTTCGCGGCAGAGACGTTCGCGTCCTGCGAGGCGCCCTCGTCCGCGGGCTTTTCGTCGGGGACGCCGGTGGCATCGGGAAGGGCCTCGGCGGCGGGAAAGAGCTCGGACTGCCCCGCGATTTCCTCGTATTCCTTGAGCGTAGGCAGCTCGCTCATGTCGCTCAACCCGAAGCGCAGCAGGAACTCCTTGGTGGTGCGGTAGAGGATGGGGCGGCCGACGACGGCCTTGCGCCCGGCCGTGGTGATGAGCTTGCGGTCGAGCAGGGTGGCGATGACGCCCGCGGAATCCACACTGCGGATCTCGTTGATCTCCGGCAGGGTGACGGGCTGCTTGTAAGCGATGACGGAGAGCGTCTCCAGCGCGGGCAGGGAGAGGCGCACCGGCGGCTTCAGGCTCTTGGCGAAGGCGCGCACCACGTCGTGGTGCTCGGGCTTGGTGGACATGCGGTAGCCGCCGGCGACCAGTCGGATCTCCATGCCGCGCCCGGCGGCGGCGTAGTCCGCGATCAGCTCCTCGACCGCGGCGCGCACCGCGGCCTTGGGATCGCCGGCGTCTTCGTCCAGGGAATCCTTCAGGGCGGCGGCCATCTGCCCCACGCTTACCGGCTCCTCGGCGGCGTAGATGATGGCTTCGACTTTGCTCTTCAGGCTCATTTCCAGTCGTCGCGCACCGGCGAGTCATCGGCCAGCACGCTGTCGAACATTGTATGTTTCTTGAGGATGATGTCGCTGAAAATCCTGTCCTGACGCAGCAGGATGGCCTGCAGCCGCACCAGCTCCAGCAGCGCCAGGAAGGCGCAGATCAGCGTCTTGCGCGACTGCATGCTGCCCAGGAGCTGCTTCAGGCGCAGAGGGCGGTCCTCCAGCAGCAGGCGGCGGCGGATGTAGTCGATCATCTGGCCGACGGTGACCGCCTCCTCATCCACCTCGAACACGGGCCGGCTGCGGGCGCGGTCGAGCACCTGCTGGAAGGTGCGCACCAGGTCCACCACGTCGGCGGCCAACTCGGGCTCGGTGCCTTCGGCGTCCTTGAATTCGCCCAGCGCCGGGTTCGACCACGTGGCATCCTCGATCTGCTGCTTCTGCAGGAGCATCTGCGCGGCGTTCTTGAACTTCTCATGCTCGAGCAGGCGGTTGACCAGCTCGGCGCGCGGGTCGTCCTGGTCCTCCGGAGGCGCATCCGGATCGCGCGGCAGCAGCATCCGCGACTTGATGTGGATGAGCAGGGAGGCCATGTAGATGAACTCCGCCGCCACGTTCACGTCCAGGTGCTTGATCTGCTCCACGTAGGCCAGATACTGCGAAGTGATGCGGGCGATGGGGATGTCGTAGATGTCGATGTCCTGGCGGCGGATGAGATCCAGCAGCAGGTCCAGGGGGCCGTCATACACCGCGCCCACGGTGACGGCAAAGGGGAAGTCGTTGGTTTCTTTCTGCTGGGAGGGGCCGGGTTGCGGAGTCTCTGGCATCGCGGGCGTGGCGTCTACTCTTCCTTCTTGCTCGCAGGCGGCGGCGCGAAGTCGCGGGAGATGCCCATGGACTGCCGCACCTCCTTCATGGTGCTATCCGCGGACTTGCGGGCGCGCGCCGCACCCTCTTCGAGGATATCCCAGGCCAGGCGCGGATTGTGCTCGTATTTTCGCCGGCGCTCCTGCATGGGCTGGAGCATGCCCACGATGGCGTCCGCCGACCAGCCCTTGCACTCGATGCAGCCGATGGAAGCGCTGCGGCAGCCGCGATTCACCTCCGCCATGGTCTCCTTGCTGCTGAAGATCTTGTGCAGGTCGCCCACCGGGCACACGTCGGGGTTGCCAGGATCGGAACGCCGTACCCGCGCTGGGTCCGTCACCATGGTTTTGAGCTTGGAGCGGACGGAGGCTTCGGGCTCGCTCAGCAGGATGTAGTTGTCATAGGACTTCGACATCTTGCGGCCGTCGGTGCCGGGGAGCTTGGGAGCGTGCGTCAACAGCGGCTGCGGCTCGGGGAAAACGTAAGAGCGCTTGCCGGAGTAGAACATGTTGAAGCGGCGCGCGATCTCGCGCGTCAGCTCGATGTGCGGCACCTGGTCCTCACCCACCGGAACGTAGTCGGCCTGGTAGATGAGGATGTCGGCGGCCTGCAGCACCGGGTAGCCGAGGAAGCCGTAGGTGCCCAGGTCTTTTTCCTTGATGTTTTCGCGCTGTTCTTTGTAGGTGGGGACGCGCTCCAGCCACCCCAGGGGCGTGATCATGGAGAGCAGCAGGTGCAGCTCCGCATGCTGCGGTACGTGCGACTGGATGAACATGGTCGAGTGCTCGGGATCGAGCCCGGCGGAGAGCCAGTCCAGCATCACCTCCAGCGAGTTCTCCTTGACCTTCGATGTGTCCGCGTAATCGGTGGTCAGCGCGTGCCAGTCGGCGATGAAGAAGAAGCAGTCGTAGTCCTTCTGCAGGTGCACCCAGTTATCGAGCGCGCCCACGAAGTTCCCCAGATGGAGCTTTCCCGTAGAGCGCATGCCGCTGAGCACGCGGGGCTTGCGGGCGGATTTGGAGGCGTGGGCCATCACATTCTCAGCAACAGAGCGTTGAAGAATCCGATCACCGGCGCCACCAGCGCCCAGATGATCCTTCCACCGAACACCACCAGCGCGATCAGTCCAAGCATGCCCATGGTGTCGTAGACGTTGCGGATGGGCTCGGGCAGGAAGTGGCGCAGCACGTGGCTGCCGTCCAGGGGCGGGATGGGGATGAGATTGAAGACGCCCAGGATCACGTTGATGAACATCGCCTGGTAGAAGAGCAGGGCGATCGGAGTCACCAGCGATTCGGCATCCACGGGAGAACGCCCCGCCAGGCTACGCACTGCCGCGCCGCCCGCGGTGGAGGTGAGCGCGAGGACGGCGAGGATCAGGACCGCGCCCGAGGCGATGATGAAGTTGCTGAGGGGCCCCACCACCGAGGTGAGGATGTCGTCCCGCACGTGGTTGCGGAAGTTCAAAGGATTGACCGGCGTGGGCTTGGCCCAGCCGAAGACCGGCAGCCCGGTCAGGATCCCCAGGAGCGGCAGCAGCACCGTGCCCACCGGATCGATGTGCTTGAGCGGATTCAGGGTGATGCGGCCCAGCAGGCGCGCCGTCGGGTCGCCGCAGCGGTTGGCCATCCAGGCGTGAGCGGATTCATGCACACTGATGGCAAAGAGAAACACGATGATTTGGAAAAGAATGTCTACGTGCTGCAGGTTCATGCGCGCAGGCTCGATGGTACCACGGGCCCGCAGAGATCTGAGGCAGCAGCGAGGCAGGGATGTTGGTTCACGAGAGTCCTAGGACTCCTCCGCCGCTTTGCGGACGGCCTCCGGAGCGATGGTCTTCACCTTGACGGTGCGCGCGGGGATGCCGGCCACGATGTGGAACGGCTGCACGTTGCGCGAAGCCACTCCCATGGAGCCCACGATGCCGTGCTCCGCCACCTTCACCCCGCTCATCACGGTGGCGTGGTAGGTGATGCGGGCGCGCGGGCCGATCTCCGTGCTCTCGTTGGTCACGATCATGCCGTCGTTCAGGTCGTGGGCGTGCGAGTACACGTTGGCGTAGTCGGAGACCGACGAGCCCTCGTGGATGATGATCTCGCCGCGATCGTCCAGCAGGACGTACTTGTGGATGGTGCAGTTGTCCTCGACCGTGAGGTTGTAGCCGAACGAGACCTCCACGCCGTGGAAGATCTTCACGTTCTTCCCGATGTGCTTGAAGACGTGGCGGGCCAACATGGCGCGCATGCGATGCCCCAGCCAGTGGTTCAGGCCGACGGGCGAGCGGTCGTACATCATCCAGAACCAGATGAGCGGCTTGCGCTCGCCGTAGCGGACCGGGTCGGCGTCGCCATAGGACTCCGGCTCGAGCGTCGCGTTGCGCGGATCGAAGGAATGCACCAGCGCCTGGCGTGCCAGCGAGTCGCTGGCGGCGGGCGGGGCATAGGGCCGCCCCAGGTAGAGCTGGTGCAGGGCGTCGCGCACCACGACGCTGCGACGGTCGGGGTCGCGCTCCGCGAACTGCTTCTCCAACGAGTCGATCCACTCCAGAAAGAGCTTCTCGGCGTCGGGTTGGGGCTTGAGGTTCCGATATTCGTAACGCGGCATGACTTCCTCGCTGGTGCTGAGTGTGTTGTCCGGTGGCGAAAGGGCTACGGGGAAAAGATTCGGCCCGTCCCTTTGTCCGCCCGGACGGCTTTGGATCCCCCGGAGAGACGCCTCGCGGGAAACACGACCGTATTCCCGTCCAATCCCGGGGCGTCGAAGGCATCGAACGCGGCCCCCAGGTCTTCGTGCCGCCAGGCGTAGCTCCCCGAGCGCAGGTTCACCTTAGCGACCAAACGCTTGGCGGTGACGTAGGCAAAATCGCCTTCCATGAGCCCCCGACCGACGTTGATGGCGGGGATGGCCTGCTTCCATTTGATGTCGGGCAGGGCGCCGCCGACTCGCACGATGAAGCCCGCGCCATAGGCGCCGTTCGAGACCTCGATGAGCAGCACGGCGTCGCCCTGGTAGTCGGCGTAATACAACGCGCGGATGTAGTCTCCCTTGCTCAGGTGCAGGTTGAAGGGCCGGGCGGGCGAATCCCCGTCGGTGCGGTTGCCCAGGCCGTTGCGCGCGATGTGGTACTTGAAGCCGGCGACCGGGAATTCGAAGGCGATCACCCGTCGCCCCTGGGCCACTGCCACCGGGAGATCGAAGGGGCGGGGCTCCGCCGGGGACGAGGCGGACGGCCCCTGCTGCGCCAGGCCGACCGCGGCGCACAACAGAACCACGGGGATGAACTTCACGCCCAAAAGCATCCGTATCCCTGCTTCTCCATAATGTCACACCTTGCGGAATCGCGGCATGCTGTGGTTTGGCTCAGCGCCGGGCGCGGGGCGGAAGCGAGACTTGGGGCCGCAGCAGCGCCCCGGTGATGGTGAACTCCCGGGAATCCTGGCTGGTCAGCTTGAGATCCAGCTCGCGGGCGAAGGAGGCGGTTCCGCTCAACGAGTAAGGCCCGCCCGGCGCGTCCAGATGGGCCCCGGAAAAGGCCAGAGTGCGCTCCCGCAGTGTGAGGCGGCCGGCGAGAAGCCGCAGATGCAGAGGTCCGGGAGCGCCCAGCGAGAGGCGAGGCAGCGTCCCGTTGCGCCATTCGAACTCGGCCGAGCCGGCGGCGGTGCGCACCAAGTCCTCCGCCCTCCAGCCGGAGAAGGTTAGCTCATAGGTGCCGCTCAGAGTCCCGGTTCCCCAGGGGTCGCGCATGAGGCCGCCCAAGCGTTCGAGGGAGACGCGCTCCAGCCGTCCGCGTCCCAGGTACATGGGCTCGCTGCCGGTGAAGTCGGCGCGCCACTCGCCCACATGGTGGCCGCCCAGGAACTCGGCGGCGACGCCGGTGAGGGTCAGCCTTCCCGGCTCCAAACCGACCTGTGCTTGGAGGCCGGTGGCAACCAGCGATTTCATGATCACCCGCCCGGCGGCGAGATGTCCCTGGGCGCGGAGGCGCCACCACCCGGCGGCAGAGACGGAGCTGGCGAGCCGGTACCACGGCTGCGAGCGGAACTGGGGGTTGAGCAGGCGGTTGAGTTCATCGGTGACCAGTTCCGGGGCAGTCAGGTCAAACTCTGCCGGGCAGCCCTCGGGCTGGTCGCAGCGGCGCGGAAGGCGCACCCAGCCACGTAGGGACAGCCGGTACTCCGGCACCGACGCGGTCAGGTTCTGCAACTCGATGGTGGATTCGGAGAGGATGGCGGTTCCCGTGAGATGGAGCGGGGCGGCCAGGCCGGGGACCTGGGCCTCAACATTGCGAAGTTGGGCACTGCCTAGTGCCGCGGGAGGCGGGAAGTCCTGCCAAGCGCCGGCCAGCGCCAGGGCGAGATGCGTCGAACCGCGCGCGGTAACGGCAGAGGGACGCAAGCCGAGCGCCAGCGCCGCCTGCAGCAGGCGGGCGATCTCGGCGTCGCCCTCGAGTGCGACCAGGTATCCGAGGTCGTCGAAGCGCCCGCGCACCACGGTGGGCCTGGGAGCATCGAGAGAGACGGCAAACGGCGCCACCACCAGCGCGGGCCGTGCCGGAGCCTCAGGTTCTTGCTTCCGCCGGCGCGGGGGGCGCGGCTGGCGCGGAGCGGCGCCGCTCTCGATGGCGAAGGAGATGGGGCCCAGTTCGAGAGGCGCGCCCAGGGCGCTTGCGGTGAGCCGCACGGAAGAGGTGCGCCCGCCGCCCGCCCACTGCGCCGGCGCATCCGGCGCCGGAGCGTGCAGGCTGAAGGCCGCGTCCAGGACGCCGCTGGCGCTCAAGTCCGCGGCCATATCCTTCTTGGCGTTGCGCAATACCCCGGCCAGCGCCGGCAGGGGTAGGGCGCGCGCCGTGAATCCCAGGTCGTAGATGGGCGAGGCCAGAGGGCCGGAGACGGTGCCGCGGGCGGAGAGCTCGCCCGCCCCCACCGGCATGTGACACTCCAGCGCGGAGAGCGTAGCGCTGAGGGAGCTGTAGCGTGCGGTGCAGTGGGCCTGGGCGCGCAGGGGCTCGCCGGAAGCGATGTCGTAGCGGCGAAAGCCGACCAGGCGCGCGTCCGCGGTCAGGGTGAGGTCGGCGGGCGACCCCGCGAGCGACCCGGAAAGGTCCAGGCCGCCGCGCCAGCCGCGGTCCCGCCCGTAGAGGAGGCGGGAGAGCTGGCCGAGCTGCGCCTTTTCCAGGCTGAAGCGCAGGTTCAGCGGCGTCTCCTCCAGGCGCGGCGCGCGCCGGAAGGTTCCGCTGAGCTTCAGGGTGCCGGTGTCGCTGAGGTTGGCGTCGGTGCGCACCGGAAGAGCCTCGAGCCGCAACCCCCACTCATCCTCCGACTCCAGCCACAGGGCGAAGTCGGCTTCGTCGAAGGCAAACGCCTTCTTCTCCTGCCCCAGCTTGAGGTTGATGCGCGCGCCCTCCGCCTCGATGTAGGGAAAGCGGGGGCGCGCCTCGGGGCGGGGGAGGGAGGTGGGAGCGGCAGGGGTCTGGGAAGCGCGGGCGAGAAGGGATTCCAGGTTCCAGCGGTTGTCCTTCCTCACCAGGTTGAGGCTGGGGTTGGTCATGCTGAGGCGGGAGATCTCCAGCCGGCCGCGCCACAGCGAGGTGAGGCGCAGGACGGCCGTGACTTCGTCGGCGTGCAGCATGGGCTCGGTGCCGAAGGCCGGGTCCTCGGAGATGACCATGCGCGTCAGGTCGAAGCCGGGGCGGGGGAGCAGCCGCAAATGGACCTCACCCACGGTGACGTTACGGTCGAGGGCCTGGCCGATGGCGGTGGTGATGCGCCCGCGGAATCGGCTGACGTTGATGAGCGGAGGCAGAAGCAGCGCCAGCAGCAAGGCGGCGAGCCCCGCCACGGCCCAGCGCTTGGCAGCGCGGGGCATCAACTCACCATCTGGAAGGTTCGCCGCCAGCGCGTCTGATCGAAGAAGTGGAAGACGACCTTGACGAGGAACTCCAGCCGCTCGCCGATGGAGGTCTTCTTGTACTGGTCGCGCGGGGTCTCGAACGACCAGTAGATGAACATGGGGCGGCCGATGATGTGCTCGCGGGGCACAAAGCCCCAGTAGCGGCTGTCGTAGCTGACGTTGCGATTGTCGCCCATGACGAAATAGCGGTCGGGCGGCACCACCAGCTCGCCGTTCTCCACGTGGTAGGCCAGCTCGCCGCCCCACTCCGGAGTCACGTTCCCGCCGGCCGTGGTGGGCACCGCCGGGAAATTGTCGCGGTAGGGCGAGTAGCAGAAGATCGTGAGGTCGTCGCAATCCCGGTTCACGTAGGGCTCGGAGAGCCGCTCCCCGTTGCGGTACACCACGCCGTCCACCAGGTGGAGGCGGTCGCCGGGCAGTCCGATGACGCGCTTCACCACGTAGAGCCCGGACTCCGCCGGGGAGAGGAACACCACGACGTCGCCGTGCCGCACCCCGCGGTAGGGAACCAGAGGACCGACCCAGGGAGTCTTGGGCGCCAGGGTGACACGGTCCACGAAGACGTGGTCGCCGATGAGCAGGGTGTTCTCCATGGAGCTGGAGGGGATCTCAAAGGCTTGCAGGTTGAAGGTGATGATGAACAGGCCGGTGACCAGCACCACCGCCATGGAGGCCAGGAACTCCATGGGAGTCTCACTCTTTTTTTCCTGCGGCTCTTCTTTCTCGGCGGGTTTGTGTTTCGTCCCCACGGCTGACCCTTCCGGCCGGTGCTCCTGCCCCTAGCTCACCAGCTGCAGGAAGCGGCCCCAGCGTATGTTGGCGAAGAATTGCGCGGCAGAGTGCGCCAAACCGATAAGTCTACCACCATCGCTGCGGGGCGCCGGGGCCGGCCGGGGCGCGGGGGCGGCGGCCGACCAGTAAATGACCAGGGGCCGCCCGATGATGTTCTCGCGGGGCACGAAGCCCCAGTAACGGCTGTCCTGGCTGCGGTCGCGATTGTCACCCAGAACGAAGTATTGTCCCGGCGGCACCAGCAGGTCGCCGCCTTGGATCCGGTCCCGCATCTCGCTCCACCACGCCGTTTCGACGTTGGAGGACGCCAGGCCCCGCACCGGGAATTCGTCGCGATACGTGTCGTAGTCGCGCCGGTTGTACCGCGCATACTTCTCGGAGAGGAACACCCCGTTCACGCGCACCCGTTTGTTGATCAGCCGCACCCGGTCGCCCGGGATGCCCACCACGCGTTTCACGAAGTGCTGCTCCGGATTTACCGGGTAGCGAAAGACGATGATGTCGCCGCGATTCACCGGGGCGTAGGGCAGCAGCTTGCTCCACGGTCCCGGATCGCCGAACTGCAGTTTGTCCACCAGCAGGTAATCGCCGATGAGCAGGGTCTTCTCCATGGATTCGGAGGGGATCTGGAAAGCCTGCGCCAGGAAGGTGACGACGAACAAGGCAATGACCACGGTCACCGCCATGGATTGCAGGGAAGTCAGCCAGCCCTCGCGCGCGGAGGAGTGGACGCCGCGGGGATTCATGGAGCCAGCTCCGCCGGGGCGGGGCCCGCTGCGCCTTGCAACTGTCCCAGGGCCTGGCGGGCAGCATTCTGCTCCGCCTCTTTCTTGGTGGAGGCGGCGGCGCGATACACCTGCTCGCTCTCCGCCGAGCGGATGCGCAACTCCACGGTGAAGACCTTGCGATGGTCGGGGCCGTGCTCCATGACCACGCTGTAGCGCGGAGGCGGCAGGGACCGCGCCTGCAGCAGCTCCTGCAACGCGGACTTGGGATCGGTGGTAGCCAGGCCTCCGCCGGCCTGCATCTGCAGGAGCCCGATCCCGGGTTCGAAGATCCACCGGCGGATGAGCGCATGCGCGGCCTCCAGGCCGGCATCCAGATAGACGGCAGCCAGCAGGGCCTCGAGGGCGTTGACCAGCAGGGCGCTCTTGGCGCGGCCGCCGCTGCGCTCCTCGCCACGGCCCAGGCGCAGGAAGCGTCCCAGATCCAGGCGCTGCGCCACTCCGCTGAGGTGGCGGGCGCTTACCAGATGCGCGCGCAGCTTGGAGAGCTGTCCCTCGTGAGAGTCGGGGAAGCGTTCGAAAAGCAACTGGCTGACCACGAAGCCGAGCACGGCGTCACCCAGGAACTCGAGTTGCTCGTTGTCGTCGCGCACCGAGGCGCCGGACTCCCGTTCATGCGCGTGCGAACTGTGAGTGAGCGCGCGCACCAGCAGCTCCGGGTCGCCGAAGTGGTGCCCGATCTCTGCTTCCAGTGCGGAGATGGCTTCGCTTTTCATCAGGTCTTCGAGCCCCGGGCACGGCCTCCCGCCGGCGGCGGAAGTCCACGCGGCCGACAGGCCCCGCAGCCGGAAGGCTGCGGGGAACTCGGGGGCCGGAGTCTCACCCCGGCCGCTAGGACTGGGGAGGCGGCGCGGGAGCCGGCGCCGGCGGCTTCTGCCCAGTGAGCTGGTTGAGCCGGTCCTGCTCCTGTTTGGCCTGCTCCGCTACCACGCCCCCCGTGGGGGCAGAGAGCTCCACCGCCCGGTTGACGAACGGGAGGGCCTCGGCGTACTTCTTCTGCTGATCGAGCGCCAGCGCCAGGCGGAGCAGGGTCACCGGGTCGGGGCGGGCGGTGTTCAGCTCCACGGCCAGGCGGTAGTGTTTCTCGGCCTCCGCCGGGTTCCTCCGGACCATCTCCACCATGCCCATGGCGCCGTGGGCGAATGCGCTGAGCAGCGGCTTCACGCCCTGAGCCTGTTCGTCGGTGATGCCGGGCGCGGTGCTCAGCCATTTGTCCATGCCGTCGAGGGCGTGCTGCGCGTCTTTCATGGCTTCCGCCAGGCGCTGGTCGCGGTCCAGATCGGTCTCCCGGGTGCGCTCCGCAATCACGGCGGCGACGGTGACCAGGGCCATGGGATTCTCTCCGTCGAACTGCAGAGCCTTGCGGCCCATCTCCACCGTCTTGTCGGCGTTGTTGGACTGCTGGTGGCGGTACATCAGGTTCTGATAGATGGGACCACGCAACTCGCTCTGCGCAAACTTGGCTTCGAAGTCCTTGGTGGCGGCTTCGGCCGCAGCCAGGTCCGGGTTGGCGACGATGGACTGATAGGCAGCACCCTCCTCCGCGCTCTTGGGGGCCGGCGGGGCCTTGCGCTGCGCCGGCGTGGAAAGCTGGAAGCCCGAGGTGGTCCCCTGCGCGGCCGCCAACGCGACCAGCCCGAGCGCCACCAGCGTCGTGCATACGAATCGTTTCATCTTCACTCCTTATGATCGAGGAACCACACGCACGAACGCATGCTGTTCCGGATTTATTGCCCTAAGGTCGTGCCGGCGGGGGCTGGTAGGGCTCCGCCAGTCCCCGTTCCGCTGCCGCCCGGGTATCGGGCGTCGAATCGCCGGCCGCCAGGGCGGCGCGGTAGTGCTCGACGGCCGCCCCGCGGTTTTCCTGCAGGTCAAAGATGCGCGCCAGGTAGATGTGCGACCAGGCCACGATACGCGGCTCCCGGGCCATCTCCAGAGTACGCTCGAAATAAGTGCGGGCGCCGGGCAGGTCGCGGCTGAGGGTAGCGGCGCGCGCCAGAATGAACAGGGCGCGGGCGGGATTGTCACTCTGCTGGTCGAGCACCTGCTGCGCCAGCCGCTGCGCCAACGCCACTTCTCCCGACGCCAGCTTGGATTCGGCCAGGTCCAGGACCCCGGCCCGCTCGGGACGGGAAACGTGCAGCGCCTCGGGTGCGGCTTCGCTGCTGAAAGCGATCTCGGCGGCGCGCTTACGCTGCGCTCCTACGTCGATGTTGAACAGCCAGTCGGGGTAGGAGTCCTGCAATCCCGCGGGGCTTTTCTCGAACGTCCGCAGCGCGTCGAAGAAGTATCGGGTCAGGATGTAGCCTTCACGCTCGGCGATCTCCGCCCGCTGCTCGCGTTCTTCTTCGCCTTCCTTGCCGCCGGAGCCGCTGGTGCGCGCCTCGATGGCGCGGATGAGCGACTCATTCACCAGCAGCACGATGTCCTGATGGAAGGTCTCGTCCAGGGGCGCGCTCTTCACCGACTCCAGCAGCGGCTCCAGCCGCTTCATCGCCCCCTGGCGCTTCAGGGCGAAGGGATCGAGGATATAGTGCAGGTAGGTGTGGCGGATGGCGTCCATGGGCAGCGCGTCGCCGCGCGGCGAAATGACCAGGAAGTAGTCGAGGCCGTAGTTGCGCGCGTTCACCTGGCCAGGGGCGCCCATGGGCTCCACGTACACCGCGAAGCGGCGGCCCAGGTAGCTGCTGTCGGGCAATCGCAGATAGGCGGTCTTAGTGGCCCGCAACATGTTGGCCACCGGGCCATGCAGGCGCTCGACCTGGGCTTCGTAGGCGGCCTCGTGCTTCAGCCAGAGGGCATGCAAACCGGCATCCGCGTAGAAACGCTGCAGCAGCGGAACCAGCCCCAGTACGTAAGCAGCGTCCGGTGGCAGGTCGGCTTCCCGCACCTTCAACTGAAACGCGGGAGGCTCGTCCAGGTTCAGGCCGAGCGAGATGTACTGAGCGTAGGTGCGGGAGGCGTCGGGCTGCATGTGGTCGCGGTAGAAGGCGCAGAGCTGGCGCTGGGCGGTGGCGGCTGCGGCCGAGGCTCCGACCGCGCTCGCCACCTCGGAGCGAACCTGCATGCGCAGCGGATCCGAAGTGGCCAGTTCCTGGTCGTAGCCGCAGGCGTTGATGGCCGCCAGCACGCTGAACAGGCTCTCGCTGGTCTCCAGCGTGACGTCCGTCTGCTGGGCCGCGGCCCGGGGCAGCAGGACACAGCTCAGCAGCAGAGCGCTTGCGATACGGAAGAGACGACCCAGGCCCGGCCTCCACAGGAAAGAGGAATGAATATAAGGGGGAGCGAGAACTCCTCCAGTTTAAGGGAGCCGCGGATGAGGGTCAAACCCCGCCCCAGGCCCTCGGCCACGGCTTCAACCCCGAACGTTGACCTTGGAGAACGAGAGCACGGTGCGCCCGGGGATGGGACGGCCGAAATTGGTCGCCGGCTGGAAGACGGTGAAGATCAGCATCTGGTTCAGCCTGGGCAACAGGTTCGGGGCGTCCTTGGGCCCGGAGAGGATGCGGTAATCCTGCACCCGGCCCTGGGCGTCCACGGCGATCTCCACCACTAGGGACTCGGCGCCTGCCACGCCCAGCGAGTCGAAGGGCGCCGCCGCCAGCTGCGGCGGCGTGGACAAGCTGGTGGGAACGTCTTGCGCGCCCTGCAGCGGCCCGGGAGCAAAGACTCCGATCAGCAGCCCGAAGGCGAAGACCGAGGTGAGAATGCCGGCGGTGGCCGGAACCAGGACCGCGTTGAGGGCATTCTCCACGCGCACCCAGAGCGCATCCCAGCGGTGCCGCAAACTGCGGGAGGCCTGCTGCGAAAGGGCCACGCGCAGCTTGAGCGCCAGGCCCGGCGGCGCCGGCTTGCGGCCCAGCCCGGCGATCAAAGCTTGCGTGCGGGTAAGCGCGGCATACTCGGCGCGGCAGGGCGGGCAGCCCGCCAGATGCTGCTCGATGGCGTGCATCTCGCGCCCGCTGATGGCGCCATCCAGATACGGTGAGAACAGGAATCGGATCTCAGTGCAATTCATGGCCTGACTTCCACCTCCTGGACCCGGACCGCCGCCACCGGCGCAACGCCGGCCGGCTTCCCGCGTCCGCGGTCCGGCGAAGCCTCCGCCGGCCGCTCCAGTCCCAGCTCCGGACCCACCTCCTCCACGTAGGGTTGGAGCCGTTTCTTCAATGCCGCGCGTCCGCGCATCAGCCGCGACTTCACCGTTCCCAGCGAGACGCCCAGCACCTCTGCGATCTCCTCGTACGAAAGTTCTTCGATGTCCCGCAGGACCACCGCCGTGCGGTAGGGCTCAGGCACCTGCCGCAACTCCTGCTCCACCTTGGCCCGCACTTCCTCGTGGGCCGCGCTCTCGAAGGGCGAATCGTGCCCGTCCACCAGCCTCTCCTTCAGCCCCTGCGCCCGCTCGGGGGGGGCGGCCAGCGCATCCGCCGGTTCGATGGAGGTCTCGCGCGCCTTGTGGCGGAACCACCAGCGCCGCTGGTTCGACGCCTCGCGGATGGCGATGCTGTACATCCAGGTCTTCAGGCTGGCGTCGCCGTGAAACCTCTGGATCCCCTTGAACACCTTCAGGAAGACCTCCTGCGTGGTGTCGGCGGCGTCGGCCGGGTCGTTCACGATGCGATAGACCAAACTGTAAATCGGCTGGTGATAACGGGCCACCAGCCAGGCGAACGCCTCCTCGGAGCCGGCCTTCAGCTCGGCCACCATCGGGGCTTCTTCCGCCCTGACCCCTAGCGCACTTGCTACGTCGCCCACCGCCGCCATCCCCGCCACGGAATTCATGGCGTCACCTCAACCCTACCACCTGGGGGGCTGGCGAACCAACTACCCGCCCCTCCGGCGGGCCCCTGGTCATGGACGGACCCCGGGGGGAGGCTCCGTCCTTACCTTCCATAGACGCCTCTAGAACGCCTGGGGTTCCTGGGTTTGCAGGTTTTATTTGATTCTTGCCGTTTTCAGAAGCCCTTCTCACCAGTCCCTGTGACCCGGGTCACCGACCCCGGCCACGCCCCCTGCCAAGCTAGGACATGGCGCTCGCCCGCTCGGGGCGCCCAGGAAGACTTCCTATGAAACGCGTCCTCATACTTGGAGCTGCCGGCAGAGATTTTCATGACTTCAATGTTGTATTTCGCAACAACCTGGCCTTCGAGGTCGTAGCCTTCACCGCCACCCAGATTCCCGACATCGCAGGCCGGCGCTACCCGGCCGAACTGGCGGGACCGCTCTACCCCCAGGGCATCCCCATCCTCGATGAGAAGGAGATGGAGAACATCATCCGGGAGAAGAGCGTGGACGTCGTGGTCTTTGCCTACAGCGACGTCTCCAACCAGGCGGTGATGCAACTGGCGGCGCGTGCCTTGGCCGCCGGCGCCGACTACTGGCTGCTGGGGGCGCGGCACACCATGCTGCGCGCGCGCGTCCCGGTGATCTCCATCTGCGCGGTGCGCACCGGCTGCGGCAAGAGCCCGGTCTCGCGCGTGGTGGCGGCGGAGTTGCGCCGCCTGGGCTGGAAGCCGGTCGTCATCCGCCATCCCATGCCCTATGGCGACCTGGCGGAGCAGGCGGTACAGCGCTTCGCGACACCGAGCGACCTGGAGACAAACCAGTGCACCATCGAAGAGCGGGAGGAATACGAGCCGCACATCGTCCACGGCACCACGGTGTACGCCGGGGTGGACTACGAGGCCATCCTGCGCCGCGCCGAGCAGGAGGCGGACGTCATCATCTGGGACGGCGGCAACAACGACACGCCCTTCTACCAGCCCGACCTGGAGATGGTGGTGCTCGACCCGCATCGCGCCGGCCACGAGCTGACCTACTACCCGGGCTCAGTGAACCTGCTGCGCGCCGGGGTGGTCGTCATCAACAAGATCGACACCGCGGAGGCCGCCAGCATCGCGCAGGTTCGCACCAACGTCGCCCGCTACAACCCGGGCGCTCGGGTGATCGAAAGCGCCTGCCGAGTGAGCGTGTCCGACCCGGCGGCGGTGCGCGGGAAGCGCGTGCTGGTCGTTGAGGATGGCCCGACGCTCACCCACGGCGAGATGCCGTACGGCGCCGGCGTGGTCGCCGCGCGCCGCTATGGCGGCGAACTGGTGGACCCGCGCCCCTACGCGCAGGGTTCGATCCGCAGCACCTTCGAGAAATTCACCCACCTGCATGACTTGCTGCCGGCGATGGGCTACAGCGCGGCGCAGCGCCACGAACTGGAAGAGACCATCCGCCACGTCCCTTGCGATCTGGTGCTGATCGCCACTCCCATCGACCTGGCCCACGTCATCCACATCGAGCAGCCCACGCTGCGCGTCGGCTACGAAGTCGAAGTGCCCGCCGGACTGACCTTCCACGACCTGCTCGCGGAATTCACGGCGACCCACAAGCCCGCCCTCGAGGAGGTGGCGACGCGATGACAGCCAACGACTTTCTTTCGCTCCGAGACTTCACGCCTCGCGAGATCGTCTCCCTGCTCGACCTGGCCGCGTGCATCAAGGCGGACCCGCTGGCCTACGGCGCGGCGCTCAAGGGCAAGACGCTGGCCCTGATCTTCGAGAAGCCGTCGCTGCGCACCCGGGTGACCGCGGAAGTCGGCATCCAGCAACTGGGCGGCTTCGCGGTCTACCTCTCGCCCGCCGAGATCCAGCTGGGCCAGCGCGAATCGCTCGCCGACGTGGCTCGGAACCTGGAGCGCATGGTGCAGGGCATCCTCATCCGCACCTTCGCCCACGCTCTGGTGGAGCGCATGGCCGAGCACGCCCATGTGCCCGTCATCAACGCCCTCACCGACTTCAGCCATCCCTGCCAGGCCATGGCCGATTACCTCACCATGTACGAGGTAAAGGGCAAGCTGGCAGGGCTGACCGTCACTTACGTGGGCGACGGCAACAACGTAGCCCACTCGCTCATGTTTGGCGGAGCGCAACTGGGAGCGCACGTCCGCGTGGCGACCCCGGTCGGTTACGAGCCCAAGCACAACGCCATCGAGTGGGCGCAGCGCCGCGCGGCGGAGACCGGTGGCTCCTGCACCGTGACCCACGACCTGCAATGGGCGCTCACCGGCGCCGACGTTCTCTACACCGACGTCTGGGCCAGTATGGGACAGGAAGCGGAGGCGGAGCAGCGCCGCGCCATCTTCCAGCCCTATCAGGTGAATGCGGACCTGTTCCGCACCGCCAAACCGGATGCCATCTTCCTGCACTGCCTGCCGGCGCATCGCGGCGAGGAAGTCACCGCCGAGGTGATGGATTCCCCGCGTTCGGTGGTCTTCCAGCAGGCGGAGAATCGGCTACACACGGTGAAGGCAATCCTGCTGACCCTGATGAAAGACGTGCCCATCGCCGAGCGCGAGTCCACGCGCCCGCGCCTGTTCCACGAGATGCTGGAGCTGGTCCGCTAAGGAGGTTGGGAAGTGCCGAAGACCGCACTCATCGCCGTCGGGGGGAACTCGCTGATCCGCGCCGGCGAGAAAGGGACCGGCGCCGAGCAACTGGCGAACACGCGCCGCACGGCGGCCGCCATCCTGGGGCTGATCCGGGACGGATACCGCCTGGTCATCACCCACGGCAATGGGCCGCAGGTAGGCGCGCAATTGCTGCGCTCCGAGCGCGCCTCCGACCTGGTCCCCGGCCAGGCGCTGGACGTGTGCGGCGCTGCCAGCCAGGGCGAGATCGGCTACATGCTGGCCCAATCCCTGAACGATGAACTGGCAGCCGCCGGCCTGCATATTCCCGTGGCCTGCGTGGTCACGCAGACCCTGGTCTCGCGCGACGACCCCGCCATGCAGCATCCCTCCAAGCCCATCGGGCCGTTTTACTCGCGCGCTGACGCCGAGGAG
>Ga0255334_1000637_pt1 | contig 24516 bp, 25 predicted proteins | sample EtOH5_35cm_T3_12_FD_202080 | JGI IMG/M metagenome (GOLD analysis project Ga0255334, IMG submission 202080) | Sandy soil microbial communities from University of British Columbia, Vancouver, Canada - EtOH5_35cm_T3_129 | ecosystem: Engineered > Artificial ecosystem > Sand microcosm > Unclassified ... | reverse complement strand
CTTATCCATAACCCAAATTATCCGCTCCAAGCAGGATGCACCTGATTCTGACACTGATTCTCTGGCTTCTTAAAGTTGGAGAACTTTTCACTGTCCAGTGGCTTTTTACTGACATTTATCATATTGGTTTTCGTGATTAGATTAAATAATCAAAGGAATACTCTTGAACCAGTGATTACTAACACACCGGATCAAGTGGAAGTGAATCAAAATAGTCCAAGTACAAGGATGACAACTACAACTCAACAACTGGCTTTGCTGACCTTTAACCTAGAACACGATTTGTTAAAAACCGCTTTTGCTTCCCCAGAATTTATTAACGACGAATTGATTATTTTCTCCTTGGACTCTAGTGAGAAGTCAACCGGATATATACTGTCAGTATCAAAAGGGAGTACTACGGTACAGCAGATCTATAGTACAAAAAATGATAAAATCATCAACTCTCTCGTAGGGATTGGTGATTATATCTTTTGGGTAGAATACCCACGCAAAAGTCAGAGAGATACCCCTTGGGAAATAAAAACAATGAAGATATCTGATGGTTCTATTCAGACATTTCGTAAAGGTGTATCCGAAGATGAAATCCTACCTCCAGTCTTGAGGGTAAGCCACGATAAATTATCATGGATTGAGAAAAAAATTGAAAATAATGTTGTTCTCAGTACACTTGCTGCATATGATTCCGTTTCAAAAAAGGTAACCGAGGTAGCTACGATTGAATTAGACGAAAAGGATAAGAATAAACGTGAAGGGGCATTTTTAAATATTCAACGCCCTATAGAGGGTGGAGTGCTCGTACACCAATCTGTGTTTAAAAGAACTGATGGCGAGAGTAGCAAATCCTATGAACTGGTTTTTTATCCTTATGATCAATCAACGCCCATCCTAGTACAAAAGGATGCTCAAGGAATTATTGACTTTACAGCGAACGAAAAATGGGTTGTACTGTGCGAAATCGGTAAAGTGAAAGTAATTGATCGAAAAAGCGGTGAGGTAACGTATGAGGTTCCAGGGAACGATAGTAGGTTGACTTTCGATTCTCCCTTTATAATGGGCAACACCCTTTACTTCCGATACTCAATGGAGCAAATTTTAATATTAGATTTGTCTACTGGCAAAGTGAAAGAAGTAACTAAACCCCGTACAACAACATCAAAAATATATAACTCTGCAGATTATTTAGGATTCTCCTATATGAAAGCTGTAGATCCCAGTAACAGCGGCAATGTCGAGTTTAATATTATTGGAAAAAGTGTGTCCGGTAACGACAGTAGCAATTAAAAAAAGTAGGTAAAGCCGGTATTTCTCATTATAGAGAATTAGCGGGACAGTCTTTCGCTTAAAAGGGCACTAAAATGGTTATTAAGACCTATTTAGTGCTTTTTTAATATGACGTGAATTTGTGTCCTTAACGACAGCTTACTAATGCTGACTGGATTCAGCAAATTTATCAGAGTAATGAGCGGCGGCCACTGCAAATGTCAGCCATTGTGATATGCTGCATCGTCTCGTGCATATGTTACCATCGGTTAAGACTGTTAAGACACCGGCACATGATAGGCATTCGGGGGTTCGCACGGTTTGCGATCGTTGACAGTTGGAACTGTAACTATTATAATAACAGTAAGCACAACGGGAAAAGGGTGAGCAATGGGTGAACAGCGAATTTACAATTGCGGTACATAGCCTGGTCTTTCTTGCCTATAAACCGGATGGAATGGCCACAAGCGATGTGATCGCCCACAATGTCAACACCCATCCGTCACGTGTGCGCAAGGTGATGAGCTGTCTGCGAAAGCGCGGGTATGTTGCAACGAAGGAAGGCCTTGGCGGCGGATATTTTATGAACCGCAGCCCCGAACAAGTCACTTTGGCGGAAATTTACGGCGCGACGTCCATCGGTTCCATTAAACCGGCATGGTGTTCCGGCAAGGGGGATGAGGATTGCATGGTCGCCTGCAATATGGCGGAGGTTATGGATCGCATTTTCGGCGAGGCGGAGCAGCACCTGCTTGCTTACTTGGATAAGATGACGATTCGCGACGTGCTGGAGCGAGTAAGGGTGGCTCAGGAGCTGAAGCAATAATTTTTGTTGGGCAAACTGTTACTAAAATGGTGTCAGATAAATTTCTTTTTAGGGAAAAAGTCAAGAAAGAGGGTGAATGGTCATGGCTCCAACAAACCATGGGTTGATACAAGAAGGCGATTGGATCAGCGGCACGTCGCAATTGGATGAAAAATTTATCGGTTATGTCGTTTCGCTGCATGGTGACGGAATTTTGAAGGTCTGGGTGACGCAATCCGACCGCGCAGAAATTGTCGGGACCCCCATCGAAGCCAAACTCGCCAAGGTGAAGAGGCTGCCGGATTCCGCTCCGTCGTCCCCGGAAGAAGTGCGCAGTTTGATTGAGCTTGCCTTGATGACGCACGATGAAGGATGGTTTGCGGAACTGAGCGCGGGGTTGACGGCACCTTCCCCGGCGGGTAATGATCGGTACGCTGGCTTGCGGGAGCATAATTTTCCTCGTTCCAGGCTGTTTGGCATTAATCCAAAGGATACGATGGGCATTTAAGGAAATTCAAATTCAGTTTAAGGAGTGGTTGAGATGGCAATTGTTAACGTAACGGACGCCAAGTTTCAAGAAACCGTGAGTGGGGGAGTTGTGCTTGTCGACTTCTGGGCACCCTGGTGCGGCCCGTGTAAAATGATCGCGCCGATCCTGGAGGAGCTCAGCGCAAAAATCGGCGATGCTGTAACCATTGCCAAGGTCAATGTGGACGACAATCCGGAAACGGCGAGCCAGTATGGTGTTATGAGCATTCCGACGTTGAAGGTGTTCAAAAATGGCGTTGATGCCGGCACCTATGTCGGTGTACGCCCGCTGGCAGAATTGGAGAAGCTGGTGCAGGAGCAATTGCAAGCCTGACGCGATACGAACAAATATTCTACTCAAGAATGAGCTTGTATAAGCTGGATAAAAAAGTAAAAACCCACACCAAGGTTGAGAGCCGAAGGTGGGTTTTTGTCCTTTTAAGCTAGAAGGGATAACTCCCATCCAAGCCAATTGTTCAGCCGAGTGTTCGCAGCGCTCGGTTTTCCTATTCAAATCATAACATATCTATAAACGGATGAAAACCCGAAATCAAATCAGGGGGAAGTTATATGAAAAAAATTAAAATCTACAGAAACGTTGCTAAGTTGAAGAGCATTGGCCTGTTTTATTTTGATACCAAAACCGAAGGACCGACCATTCTTTGTCTTCATGGAAGATACGGAAGAGCGGAAACCTAGTATAAGCTATGGATTCGGATTTGAGTTATCAATATTTCATGAACAGTTTGGTCGAAACGGCAGAGGGATATCGGATGATGTTCAGCTCTCAGGCTATGGCCGCCAATATGGCGTATGATGGAAATTGGTTCCATCTTTTGCCGAGCATAAAGTGTCCACTGCCTTGCCCACGAAGTATCGCATCCCGACCACAATGTTCATCTGGGAAACAAGGAGGAATTTTGGCTCATCACGAAAATCGGTACTTGACGCGACCCGGTGAAAGTTCGCGAATGGCTGCATCTGGAAATAGGAAATTTTAACGATATAAAATATAACTATTCTGAGGAGAAGAGGGAATGGAAGGTAAAGTGGTATTTTTTACCGTAATTTTGCCAGTGAGTGGTCCATAGAGGGGAATAACGGTATTTTTTAGGCTCAACACGCTAATCGGTGCTTGACTCGCCTGAGGATCATCGTAAAGGGGAACTCCGTTAAGGAAATTCTAACGTTATCGGATAACGCTATTCTTACAAGAAGGGTGATTTGTGCGGAAACAGTGCTTTCCCATATCGTTATTTCGTGAAATCGAACCCATTTTCGCCTGTGAGGCCGGATTTAGCGATATGACGTAACGTTAATTTTCTTGTAGAGGCTGATCTTCTGGAAATAATGCTATCCGATATCGTTATTTTGAGGCATTTCCGGCAAACACGTTGGTTTCCTTATGCGGTTCATGATCAAGCACTGATTTCGGGTTTTGAGCTGGAATTTTATCAATACTTTGATGAATTCTTGAAAATATTTTGAGCGATCAGGTTGATTCCGAAGAGTCGCCTCACGCTGCCCAAAACCCGCTCCCCGGTTTAGAAGTCTCTCCGGGAGGCAAGACTGGAAGGAGAGAGACTTTGAGGAGGCGGCAGAGATGAAACAGATCATCCTGATCACGGACGGCTGCTCCAATGTGGGCGTGAGTCCGGTGGTGGCGGCGGCGCATGCGCTGTCGGAAGGGATTACGGTGAATGTGGTCGGCGTAGTCGACCAGGGCGAGATCGGAGAGCTCGGCTCGGAGGAGATTCGCGAGATTGCCCGCGCGGGCGGGGGGCTCTCGCGGATGGTCGGCGCAGCGAATTTGTCACAGACGGTGCAGATGATGACGCGCAAGACGGTGTCGCACACGATTCGCCAGGTGGTGGGAGCGGAGCTGAAGGCGATCATGGGCCAGGAGTCGGTGGAGCTGACCGACCTGCCGCCGGACAAGCGGGCGCGGATCGTGCATGTGATCGACGAGATGGAGGAGACCGCTCCGCTCGAAGTAGCGCTCTTGGTAGATGCCAGCGCCAGCATGAAGCCGAAGCTCGCCGCCGTCCGCGAGGCGGTGCGCGACTTGATGAAGAGCCTGGAGGCCCGCTCCGGCCAGAGCCGTTTGGCGGTGCTGCGCTTTCCCGGGACGGGCGGCGAGGAGGCCCGCGTTGAGCAGGCCTGGTCGAACCGCCTTGCAAAAGTGGGAGAGTTATTCTATAACATTAACATGAAGGGGACGACTCCGACCGGACCGGCGATTCTCCGCACCGTCAGCTATTTTGCCGGCGAGGAGCGGACGGATGGCTTGTCTGCGGAGGGCGCCCCGGGATCATCCGCCGCTCGCCGGCAGACGAAGGACGGGATCTGGAGTGACTACGTCGTATAAGCCCGAACCGGTCGCCGGGAGCGTCCTGACGGGCAAATGGAAGGGCCGCTCCTATCGCGTGATCGGCAAGCTGGGCGAGGGGGCGAATGGCGCCGTCTACCTGGTGGTCCGCGAAGGCCGCCGCTATGCGCTGAAGATCGGCCTCGACCCGGCCGATGTGCAGTCCGAGGTGAATGCGCTCACCGCGATCACCGCAGGAGAGGGGCCGCTCGCCGGATTTCTGATCGATACCGACGATTTTATCTGGCGCAGGACGAGCTATTCCTTCTATGTGATGAAGTACGTGGAGGGGAAGCAGTCCTCGCAGTTTCTGCATAAGGAAGGCCCCGAATGGCTGAGCGTCATCGGGCTCAAGCTGCTTGCCCAACTGACCCATCTGCATGCGCGAGGCTGGGTGTTCGGCGATCTCAAGACCGAGAACGTGCTCGTCTCCGCATTTGGGGACGCCCATCTCGTCGATTTCGGCGGCTTGTCGCCGATCGGGCGGTCGGTCAAGCAGTTTACGGAAATCTACGATCGCAGCTACTGGAACGCGGGAACCCGAACGGCCGATCCCGGCTACGACCTGTTCGCGTTCGGCGTGCTCTGCCTGCGGCTGTTGAATGCCGGCGAAGAGTGCTTCCGGCCGGGGCTCTTGCCGCAGAACCGCTGTCCCGAGCTGCTCCTGCGGGCCGCCGAGACCGCACCGGCCTGTCGGTCTTATCTGCCCTGCCTCCGGCGGCTTCTCACCGGGGGCTATTCGTCGAGCCGCGAGGCTTACGAAGACTGGAAAGCGGGGATCTATACCCGCTATACGAGGCCGCACAAGAGCGGAAGCGCGCTCGGCTTCGGCTTCAAGACGGGGCTTGCCGTATCGGCGGTTCTTTTTCTGTCGGTGGTGTATCTATATCTACGGGACCTGCTGTAAGCGAGCGGGTCCGGCAACGAAGGGGAACGTTTCCGATGCTGATCAGCAGGGTGCAGGAATATATTCGAGAAGAAGGCTTGCTTCAGCCTGGCGAAGCAGTGGTGGTCGCTGTCTCCGGCGGTCCCGATTCCATGGCGCTCCTGCATCTGCTTTGGCGGCTGTCCGGAGAGCTTGGCCTCCGTCTGACGGTCGCCCATGTCAACCACGGATTCCGGGGAGAAGAATCCGCCGAAGAGGAGCGGATGGTGGAGGCTTACAGCCGCAGCCTGGGGCTGCCTTTCCGGGTCGTCCACCTCGATATGCCCGCTTACATACGCGATACCGGGAAAAATAGCCAGGCAGCCTCGCGCGAAAGGCGCTATGCGTTTCTGGCCGACACGGCCGCGGAATGCGGCGCCAGGAAGATCGCGCTCGCCCATCACGCGGGCGATCAGGCGGAGACGGTGCTCATGCGCGTGCTGCGCGGGGCCGGGCCTCAGGGCTTGTCCGGAATCTCGGCGGAACGAACTTTTGCGAATGTGGAACTTATCCGTCCCCTCCTTCGTATAAACAAGGAAGCGTTGGTCGCCTATTGCGAAGAGGAAGGGGTCCCCTTCCGCATCGACAGCAGCAACAACAAGCGCCATTACACCCGCAACCGGATTCGCCTCGATGTGATGCCGCTCTTGCGGGAATTCAATCCGCGGCTGGAGGAAGCGCTGGTTCGTCTGGCGGATGTGATGCAAGCCGAGAATGCTTATTTGACGGAAGCGGCGGCGGCCGCTTTTGCCTCGCTCGTCCATCCGGAAGACGGGGGTTTTGCCTTTTCGCGCAAGGCTTTCCAGGGCCTCCATCTCGCTTTACAAAGGCGGTTGATTAAACTACTATTAGATTATCTTTCCGTCGGACCGGATCGGCAGGATGATTCTGGCTACGTGATGACCGAGATGGTCCGCCGCGCCGCACTGCGCGAGGGGCCGCCGAACTTCACGCTCGATCTCGCGGCGAACCTGCAGTTTTGCCGGGAATACGACCAGATCCGCCTCGTTCCTCCGGATGATCCGCAGCCGTTTCTTCATTATATAACGGAAGAAGAGCTGCGGGCAGGAGAGTCCGAATCGTTCGCTCTCACGCTGCAGGGATCCGGCACGGTGATCCGCGCATTCGTCTCTGACAGCCGCAGCGCATTGCCGGAAGCGGGCCGGAACGGCCGGGATTACGCCGTGTTCGACCGCGATTCTCTAGTCTTTCCGCTTGTGGTCAGGTCCCGCCGGGAGGGAGACCGTATGAGCGTCATGGGACTAAAGGGCATCAAAAAAGTAAAAGATATCTTCATTGATGAAAAGCTCCCTTCCCGCCTGCGGGCGACATGGCCTATTCTCGCGGATGGCGAAGGAAGGATTCTTTGGCTTCCCGGCGTTCGCCAATCGGCGTATTCCGTCATGACGGAGAAGACCGCGCGCTATCTCTGCATGACGTTTACAGGGCCGTGAAGAGGATTTCGGTCCGAATGCAATACCGCATTGATTCATAGGATACTTGTAGGAGGGGCACCCGTTGCAGAACGACATGCAAAACGACATTAAGGAAATCATGTACAGCGAGGAACAGATTACGGCAAAGATTCAGGAGCTTGGAGAACAGATCAGTCACGATTACGCAGGCAAGAACTTGTTCGTCATTTGCGTCCTGAAGGGCGCGTTCATTTTTATGGCCGATCTTGTGAAGAACATCCGCATCCCGCTTGAGCTCGACTTCATGGCTGTGTCCAGCTACGGCGCATCCACCCGTTCGTCCGGTGTCGTCCGGATTATCAAGGATTTGGACGTGCCGGTGGAAGGCCGCGACGTGCTCATCGTCGAGGACATCATCGACAGCGGCATGACGCTCAGCTATCTGATCGATCTGCTCGAAGGCCGCGACGCCAAGTCGGTAAAGGTGGTGGCGCTCTTCGACAAGCCGGCCCGCCGCACGGTCCCGCTGCAGCCGGATTACCGCGGCTTCGAGATCCCCGACGAGTTCGTCGTCGGCTACGGCCTCGATTACGCCGAGAAATACCGCAATCTTCCCTATGTCGGCATCCTCAAGGAATCTGTCTATTCGGAATGAGAAATCCGGCACCTCTCGGTTCAGTTGAGAAGCCAAAAGGCGCTGTGGTAAAATAAAACAAGCATGAGAGGAGGTTGGGGATGAATCGAATCCTCCGCAGTACCGGATTTTATCTGCTTATCATTTTGGTCATTATCGGAATCGTGCGCGTCATCAGCACCCAGAACGAGATCGAAGTGACGAAGCCCTACAGCGAATTCCGGAATGAACTGCAACATATAGTCGATCAATCGAAGACGAACAATATCGCCAAGCTGACGGTACAGCCCGATCAAGGCATGTATGACATCCATGGCACCTATGACGACGGAAAAACCTTCCGCACCGTCGCTCCCGCCACCGAAGAGACAGATAAGCTCGTTGGGGCGCTCGCCGATACGGCCGAGAACCAAAAGAAGGATGTTCAGTACAATTATGTCAAACAGCGCGGAACCAGCATATGGATAACCTTCCTCGGCTCGATCTTCCCGCTCGTCCTCATCTTCGTCCTGTTCTTCTTCATGATGAACCAGGCTCAGGGCGGCGGCGGCAAAGTGATGAACTTCGGCAAGAGCCGGGCCCGGTTATACAATGAGGAGAAGAAGCGGGTCACATTCGAAGACGTGGCCGGCGCGGACGAAGAGAAGCAGGAGCTGGTGGAAGTCGTCGAATTCCTCAAGGACCCGCGCAAGTTCGCGGTCGTCGGCGCCCGCATTCCGAAGGGCGTCCTGCTCGTCGGGCCTCCGGGGACCGGGAAAACGCTGCTTGCCCGTGCCGTAGCCGGCGAAGCCGGGGTTCCGTTCTTCAGCATCTCCGGTTCCGATTTCGTGGAAATGTTCGTTGGCGTCGGCGCGTCCCGCGTCCGCGACCTGTTTGAAAATGCCAAGAAGAACGCACCCTGCATCATCTTCATCGACGAAATCGACGCGGTCGGCCGCCAGCGCGGCGCCGGACTCGGCGGCGGTCATGACGAACGCGAGCAGACGCTCAATCAGTTGCTCGTCGAGATGGACGGCTTCGGCGCCAATGAAGGCATCATCATCGTGGCAGCCACCAACCGTCCGGATATTCTCGACCCGGCTCTGCTCCGTCCCGGACGCTTTGACCGGCAGATTACGGTCGACCGTCCCGATGTGAAGGGTCGGGAAGCCGTCCTGAAGGTTCATGCCCGCAACAAACCGCTGGCCAAGGACGTCCGCTTGGATACCCTGGCGCGCTACACCACCGGTTTCACCGGCGCTGATCTGGAGAACCTCTTGAACGAATCGGCGCTCATCGCCGCCCGCCGCAACCGCAAGGATATCTCCATGGCGGAAGTGGATGAAGCTTATGACCGCGTCATCGTCGGCACGCAGAAGAAGAGCCGCGTCATCAGCGAGCGCGACAAGCGCACGGTCGCTTTCCATGAAGCCGGCCACGCGATCGTCGGCTACTACGAGCGCAACGCTCAGATGATCCACAAGGTGACCATCGTGCCCCGCGGCCGCGCAGGCGGTTACGTCATGATGCTGCCGAAGGACGCGGAGGACCCGCTCGTGGTGACCAAGTCCGAACTGCTCGACCAGGTTACCGGGCTGCTCGCCGGACGGGTGTCCGAGGAACTGTTCATCGGCGAGATCGGAACGGGCGCCTACGACGACTTCCGCAAGGCGACGGATATCGTCCGCCGCATGATCGTCGATTATGGCATGAGCGAGAAGCTTGGGCCGATGCAGTTCGGCCACACCCAGGGGGGCCAGGTCTTCCTCGGCCGCGACCTCGGGCATGAGCAGAACTACAGCGACGCCATCGCTTACGAGATCGATCAGGAAATGCAGGTGATGATCCGCCGCTGCTACGAGCGGGCGCGCGAACTTCTGCAGATGCACTCCGACAAGGTTCATATCGTGGCGAAAACTCTGTTGCGCCGTGAAACCCTCGACAAGGAGCAGATCGTTCAGTTAATCGAGAAGGGCTTAATCGAAGGCGAAGAAGCTGTCGATCCCGAGGATGCCGCGGTTGCGGCTCCCGGATTCGCCGAGGATGTGAAGATCAACATCCAGAGCCAGGATCAGGACAACAGCGCGAACAAGCTGGGCGATCTTGCCCGCGGCTAGGTCAGCGCTCCCCTCGATGGCGAACCGACCGACAAGTAAGCTGCGCATGCGCGAATTTTCATAGGATGAAAGCCGGACTCCTTCCTGGAGATCCGGCTTTTTCCTGCAAACGGTTTTCAACTTGATTTTCAGTGATAAAAGTCACACAATTGCGTTCGATTTCAGCCTCTTCTCGTTGACACCCGCCTCAAGTTTTTGTAAATTAAGTTTAAAATCAAATCATAACCCAGGGGATGGTCTTATGGAAGCTCTCGCACTAGAGCGCAAGGAACAGCAGAACCGAGAGCTTAAGGAGCGGATTCTGCGGCTGAAGGAAGAGAAGAATGCCATCATTCTCGCCCACTACTACCAGCGGGATGAGGTTCAGGAAGTGGCCGATTTCCGCGGGGATTCGTTTCTCCTTGCTCAGAAGGCGGCCAGCACAGACGCGGAGGTCATCGTCTTTTGCGGGGTGCATTTCATGGGGGAAAGCGCCAAGATTCTCGCTCCGACCAAAACCGTCGTCATTCCCGACGAGCGCGCCGGCTGCCCGATGGCCGATATGGTCAATGTCGACGGCCTCCGGGCTCTGAAGAAGCAGCATCCGCATGCCGCGGTGGTGGCCTACATTAATACCTCGGCCGATGTGAAGGCGGAGACCGACATTTGCTGTACCTCGGCCAATGCGGTGAAGGTGGTCAACTCGGTGGAGGCCGACGAGATCATCTGGGTTCCTGATAAAAATCTGGGAAACTATGTCTCCAAATTCACAAACAAGAAGATGATCCTCTGGGAGGGGTATTGCAACACCCACGATATGCTGACGGTGCGGGACGTCATGGAAATGCGGGAGAAATACCCGAATGCCGAATTTGTCGTCCATCCCGAATGCCGGCCGGAGGTGGTCAAGCTGGGGGATTTCGTCGGCAGCACAACCGCCATTCTGAAATACTGCAAGGAATCGCCCGCGCAGGAGTTCATCGTGGGCACGGAGGACGGAGTCGGCTATCAGCTTCGTCTCGATAGCCCGGAGAAGGAATTTCATTTTGCCACGAAGTATCTGGTCTGCCCGAACATGAAGGTGAACAACCTGAAGAAGGTGGCCCAATGTCTGGAAACCTTGTCCCCCGAGATCTATGTGCCGTCGCAAGTGGCGGATAAAGCCAGACAGTCTCTCGAGCGCATGCTGCAGGTGAAGTAGCATGCGCTGCTTCTTGTCCCCAGGGTTTCAGGCGAATGAGGTATCATACTACTAATAAAGACAGGTGAAGGCAATGATTCCACGTTATTTGACAGACGTCTCCTGGCAGGACCTGCCCCGGCACGAGTACGAGACTATCATCATCGGCTCGGGTGTTGCCGGGCTGTACACGGCGATCAAGGCGGCGAAGGATGGCAAGGTGCTGATGATCACCAAGAAGGCTCTGGACGAGAGCAACACTCGCTATGCCCAAGGCGGCATCGCGGCGGTGATCGCCGCCGGGGACTCGCCCGATTTCCATCTGCAGGATACGCTGATGGCTGGCGCGGGCCTCTGCGATGAGGATGCGGTCGATGTGCTGGTGCACGAAGGGCCGGCGCGGGTGAACGAATTGATCCGCATGGGAACGGAGTTCGACCTGGAGGACGGGGAGCTCGCGCTCACCCGCGAGGGGGCGCACAGCCAGCGGCGGATTCTCCATGCCCATGGGGATTCCACCGGAGCGGAGATCGTTCGCGCGCTCACCCGGCAAGTGCTGGAACAGCCAAACCTGGAGATATGGAACGATCACTTCGCTATCGATCTGCTTACGGCGGGGAATGAATGTCTCGGTGCGCTGGTTCAGCGCCCGGACGGAAGCCGGGTCGCCGTGTTCGGGAAGGCGACGATTCTCTGCTCCGGCGGAGCCGGTCAGCTGTACCGCTATACCACCAATCCCGCGATCGCCACCGCCGATGGCATCGCCATGGCCTATCGGGCGGGGGCCGATGTGCGCGACATGGAATTCGTGCAGTTTCACCCGACCGCCCTGAGCTATCCGGGCGCGCCCCGGTTTCTCATCTCCGAGGCGGTCCGCGGGGAGGGGGCATACCTGCGCAACGCCCACGGGGAACGCTTTATGGACAATTACCATCCGCTGCTGGAGCTGGCGCCCCGCGATGTGGTGGCACGGGCGATCCTCGACGAGATGGCCCGCACGAAGACGACCTTCGTCTACCTGGACATCACGCACGAGCCGCGGGAGAAGGTGCTGCACCGTTTTCCGATGATCTATGAGACCTGCCTGCATTACGGCCTCGACCTCACGACGGACTGGATTCCCGTCGCTCCGGCCGCCCATTATATGATGGGCGGGGTCAAGACAGGTCTCAATGGGGAGACCACCCTCAAGCGGCTGTTCGCGTGTGGCGAGGTGTCGTCGACCGGGGTGCACGGCGCCAACCGGCTCGCCAGCAATTCACTGTCGGAAGCGCTCGTCTTCGGCAAGCGCATCATCAAGAAGCTGGCCGAGCTTCCCGAGCTTGATTTGAGCAAGATGCAAGAAGGGTACTCGGACCGGCTGGCCATGGCGCTGCGCAAGGACATTCCGATGACCCCGGTGGTCGAGAAGAGGCTGAAGCTGCAGAAGGTGATGCTGCGCCATGTCGGCCTCGTTCGCACCGACGAGGGGCTGGACAAGGGGATCGATGAGCTGAAGCGCTTGACCTCGCTGTTCGAATCCCGCCTCACCAAGCGGGAGGAATACGAATTCGCCAACATGCTCACCGTCTCCTTGCTCATTGCGGTGGCGGCGCGGGTGCGGGAAGAGAGCCGGGGCGGCCATTATCGCAGCGATTATCCCGCGTCCGATGACGCTGGCTGGCGCAAGCATATTGTCTTTCACCGCGAGAGCGGGACGCGGGTGGAGCCGATACGGGTGAGAGCGGTCGTGAGCGAGCCGCAGGAGGCCCCCGCCGGCCAGGCCCAATGAAGGGCGGCAGCATTCCGGACAAGCGGCCGGACCAAATCACGATGCAGGAGTGAAGAAACGATCATGTACCCGTCCATCATGGATCTGAATAAGCCGAAGCTGGCCGAGGCCATCCGCCTCTGGCTGGAAGAGGATATCGGCACCGGAGATGTCACGACGCTCTCCACCATACCGGCCGACAGCGTGACCACGGGCATCATTCACGTCAAGGAAGACGGCGTTCTGGCCGGCCTGCCGGTGGCGGAAGAAGTCTTCCGGATCGTCGATCCGCGGTTGACCTTTGAAGCTCGCGCCGTCGAAGGCGGTCCTCTGCGCAAGGGAGACACCATCGCCTTCGTCAGCGGCAGCACCCGCAGCATCCTGCTCGGCGAGCGGCTGGCGCTCAATCTGCTGCAGCGGCTTTCCGGCATCGCCACCCGCACCCGCGCCTTCGTCGATGCGCTGGACGGCTTGCCCGCGCGGCTCGTCGATACGCGCAAGACGACCCCCGGTCACCGCATGCTGGAAAAATACGCGGTCCGGGTCGGCGGCGGCCATAACCACCGCTTCGGGCTGTATGATGCGGTGATGATCAAGGATAATCACATCAAGGGAGCGGGCGGCATTGCCCAGGCAGTGCAGGCGGCACGCGCTCAGATTCCCCACACCATGAAGATCGAGGTGGAGGTGGAAAGCTTTCCCCAGCTGGAGGAGGCCCTGTCGGCCGGAGCGGATATCATCATGCTCGACAACATGAGCGTGGAGAACATGGCGCAGGCGGTGCGGAGAATTCGGGCAGCGGCCCCGCATGTAGTGGTGGAAGCCTCCGGGAACGTCAACTTGCATACGGTCAGAGAGATCGCCTCCTCCGGAGTGGATGTCATCTCGGTCGGCCGGTTGACTTATTCCGTGAACGCCCTCGACATCAGCCTTGATCTGGGCGAGCGGAAGGAGAGCTCGCTGTGATTCTCGTCATCGACGTCGGCAACACGAATATCGTGCTCGGCCTCTACCGCGGCAAGGAGCTTCTGCATCACTACCGTATCAGCACGGACCGCACCGCGACCACTGATGAGTACGGCATGAAGGTCTACAGCCTGTTCCAGCATGCGGGGGTGCGGGTGGAGGAGATTGACGGAGTGATCATCTCTTCCGTCGTTCCGCCGCTCATGCACACGCTGGAGAAGCTGTGCGACAAATACATAAAGCGCACTCCGCTCGTCGTCGGCCCGGGGCTTAAGACCGGCCTCAATATCCGCTACGAGAACCCGCGCGAGGTGGGGGCGGACCGGATCGTCAATTCAGTCGCCGGCATTGAACTGTACGGAGCGCCGCTGATCATCGTCGATTTTGGCACCGCGACGACCCTCGACTATATCGACGAAGAGGCCCGCTATCTGGGCGGGGCGATCGCTCCCGGCATCGGCATCTCCACCGAGGCGCTCTACGAGCATGCCGCCAAGCTGCCGCGCATTGAGCTGGCCCGGCCGAAGAGCACGGTCGGCCGCAATCCCGTCACCTCCATGCAGGCGGGGATTGTCTTCGGTTTTGCCGGGCAGGTAGACGGCATTGTCGAGCGGATTCGCGAGGAATTCGGAACCGATCCGCAGGTGGTGGCCACGGGCGGGCTCGCCGGCATGATCGCTTCGGAATCGCGCACGATCGAGGTCGTGAACCCGCTGCTGACGCTTGAAGGTCTGCGGCTGATCTATGAGCGCAATGGGTAAAATGAATGGATACCAACAGGGCATCAGAACCGATGAGGAGTGAGACCGTTTTCTATGAAAGATGAATTGATTCGGGCAACCGCGGGGGACGGCAAATTCCGCGCCTTCGCCGTCCGCACCACCGAGCTTACGGAGGAACTTCGCCGCCGCCATCACACGACCCCGACTGCAACGGCTGCGCTTGGCCGGACGGCTGCGGCGGGAGTCATGATGGGCGCGATGATGAAGGGGGACGAGCGCTTAACCGTTCAGGTTAAGGGCGGCGGTCCGATCGGCCAGATCGTCGTCGATACGAACGCCCGCGGCGAGGTGCGCGGCTATGTGGACAACCCGGCCGTCGACCCGCCGCTGAATGCCAAAGGCAAGTTGGATGTGAGCGGAGCGGTCGGAACGGACGGTTTCATTTATATCATCCGCGATCTTGGACTGAAGGAACCTTATCTCGGCAGCACTCCCATCGTTTCGGGCGAGCTTGCAGAAGATTTCACGTATTATTTTGCCAAGTCGGAGCAGATTCCCTCAGTGGTGGCGCTCGGTGTCCTCGTCGACAGGGATTATACCGTGAAGGCTGCGGGCGGTTTCATCGTCCAACTGCTTCCCGGAGTCAGCGAAGAGGAGATTACCCGGCTGGAGGAGAAGCTCGGCCGGATCAACTCCGTTACTTCACTTCTGAATAGTGGTGCAACCTTGGATGGAATTCTCGCGTCTATATTAGAGGATGTCCAGGTGCTGGACCGGATGGACGTGTCGTTCCACTGCCAGTGTTCGCGGGAGCGGATGGAGCGCGGCTTGATCAGCCTCGGCCGCGAGGAGCTGCAAACGATTCTTGAAGAAGACGGCAAAATGGATCTCGTCTGTCATTTCTGTAACGAATCGTATCATTTTACCGATAAAGAGATAGAGGACGTTATCACCAAGATGGGCAGAGATAAGGGATAACGGCGGCCGGAACGGCCAAGAGGGAATCCGAGGGGATAGAGATGAGAAATGGAAAGCTGTTGTGGGGAATCATCGTCTTATTGATGGCGGCTTGTCTGGTGCTGGCGCGCATCGCCATGATCGGGCCGCGTGCGTCGGCACCCGATTCTTCCGCAAGCCGAGGAGAGCAGAGCCGGATTGTAGCCCGGATCGGAGACAAGGCCATTACCTCCGAGACGCTGAAGCAAAAAGTATACAGCAAGTATGGATTGGAAATGCTGAATCAGATGCTCGATCATCTCGCCATTCAGCTGGAGGCCGATGACCGGGGCTTGCGCGTCGATGAGAAGGAGATCGCCGCCGAGCTCACCCGCATGCAGCAGGGATACGGCAGCGAGGAGGAATTCTACCAATCGATGAAGGAGCAGGTCGGCATGACCCGGGAAGAGCTGCATGAGGACGTCTATTACAAGCTCTTGGTCGAAAAGGCCGCAACCGCCGACATCGTGGTGGGCGAGAATGAAATCAGCGATTACATCAAGCACCATCCCGAGGAATTCGCCAATACCGAGCAATTCCACTTGCAGTACATTTTGAACGAGACTCTCGATCAGGCCAACCGGACGTATGAGCTGGCCATGGGCGGCAACGATTTCTCCACGCTGGCCAAAGAGCGATCGCTCGACGTGAATACGGCCAGCGAGGGAGGGGACCTCGGCTGGATCGAAGAGAACGATCCGTTCGTCTCTCCGAATATCCTGAAGGCGGCCAAAGGCATGGCAGTCGGCGGCATCAGCCAACCCGTGCAGACGGATGGCGGCTACGCGATCGTCAAGCTGATCGACCGCAAGGAATACAAGAAGGGCAACCCCGAGGCGATTCGGGAGAGCGTCCGCAAGCAGCTCGCCCTGCAAAAGGCTCCCCCGATCAAGGATTACACTCAGCAGCTGCGCGACAAGTGGAAGACAACCTTGGTCAACGCGGATCAGGAGTTTGGACCTACGGCAGCCTCATCTCCCTCACCCGCCCCCTCAGGCGGACAATAGCCAACAGAGGATTCCGGCGGCTCGCTAGAGCTGCTGCAGGAGTCCTTTTCACATTTCAGTTGACAAGCAACATGGGGATTGGTAAGATGAAGGAAGAATACCAACCGGATTAGTCGGAAATATGAGGAGGAGGGTTTATTCATGGCCAAGATCGTAGACAGCGTTACCGAATTGATCGGGGGGACTCCGCTTGTTCGCCTGAACCGGGTTGTACCGGAAGACAGTGCGGAGATTTACGTGAAGCTCGAATACCAGAACCCGGGGTCCAGTGTCAAGGACCGCATCGCCATCAGCATGGTGGAAGTTGCCGAGCAGGAAGGGAAGCTGAAGCCCGGCGATACCATCATTGAACCGACGAGCGGCAACACCGGCATCGGCCTGGCCATGGTCGCAGCCGCCAAGGGATACAAGGCGATTCTGGTCATGCCCGAAACCATGAGCCTGGAACGCCGCAACCTGCTTCGCGCCTACGGCGCCCAGCTCGTGCTCACCCCTGGCGCCGAAGGCATGAAGGGCGCGATCAAGAAGGCGGAAGAACTGCAGGCGGAGAACCCGACGTACTTCATCCCGCAGCAATTCAAGAACCAGGCGAACGTGAAGATCCATCGGGAAACGACCGGTCCGGAGATCGTGGAAGCCATCAAGTCCAAAGACGGCAAGCTTGACGCCTTCATCGCCGGCGTCGGAACCGGCGGTACGATTACAGGCGTCGGCGAAGTGCTGAAGAAGAACTTCCCGGAAATCGAGATCTACGCAGTTGAACCGGCGTCCTCTCCGGTCCTCTCCGGCGGCAAGCCCGGCCCGCACAAGATCCAGGGAATCGGCGCCGGCTTCGTTCCGGATATCCTCAACACCGAGATCTACAAGGAAATCATTCAGGTCGAGAACGATGAAGCCTTCGAGACCGCCCGCCGCGTGGCGCGCGAAGAAGGCATTCTCGGCGGGATTTCCTCAGGTGCCGCCATCTTTGCGGCATTGAAGATTGCGAAGAAGCTGGGAGCCGGCAAGCGCGTTGTCGCCATTCTGCCGAGCAACGGCGAACGCTACCTGAGCACTCCGCTGTATCAGTTCGACGAGCAATAAGGGGCTGTGCCGCAATAACGTTTTTCGATTTTCTCGCTGACTGCCGGATTTATGAATTATTTACGTTCTTCTCGCGCTCTTGCGTAATGTTAGTTCAGCGCAGCTCCTCTGACCTGTCGCATCCGGCTTGCGCCGGCCGGGCAGCTCCCTTGATTTTTTGGGGGGGCTGTCTTATTGTGTTTTGGCGGATGGTGCCAGCAGGATTGACGGGGAGCGCAAGATCATTTTAAATAGGGGAAAAGGCAGTCGGTCGGCCCTGCGCATGCGGGCTGCTTGACGGACCGCCGACAAGGCAAAGGAGCGGATCGCTCGTGATCCTGGTTATCGATAATTTCGACTCGTTTACGTACAACCTGGTGCAGTATTTGGGCGAGCTGGGAGAAGCCGTCGAGGTTCGGCGCAACAACGAGATCACGCTCTCCGGAATCGAGGAGCTCGCTCCCGACCGCATCCTGCTGTCGCCGGGACCTTGCACGCCGAATGAGGCCGGCATCTGCCTTGACTTGATCGGCCATTTCAAGGAACGCCTGCCCATTCTCGGAGTCTGCCTCGGGCATCAGAGCATCGGCCAAGCCTTCGGCGGCGAGGTGGTCCGGGCGGAGCGGCTGATGCACGGCAAGACGTCGGCCATCCATCACGACGGCAAGCAGTTGTTCGCGGGAATCGAATCTCCCTTTACCGCCACCCGCTACCACTCCCTCATCGTCCGCCGGGAGACGCTGCCGGATTGCCTTGCGATCAGCGCCTGGACGGAGGAAGGGGAAATCATGGGCCTGCGCCACAAAGAGTACGCGACCTGCGGGGTGCAGTTTCATCCTGAATCCATTCTGACCGAACACGGCCGGAAGCTGCTGCTGAATTTTCTCTCGCTTCAGCCGGGCCGGACGGTCGGATAACATTTTGCAGCAAGGGAGAGCCGGTCGATCATGGAAGAGAACTGTTCCTCTGCGGCCGCCGGGAAGTCCGGCGCGGTTCGGGAGCTGAATTGCCGCGGAATCACGCTGAGGCTTGGGGCAAAAACGCAGATCATGGGTATTTTAAATGTAACCCCGGATTCCTTCTCCGACGGAGGCCGCTATATTGAAGTCGAAGCCGCCGTAGAACACGCCAAGGCGATGGTGGCGGCGGGCGCCGATCTGATTGACATCGGCGGCGAGTCCACGCGTCCGGGCTCTGTGCCGGTGCCCGAGGAGGAAGAGATCCGCCGGGTCGTACCAGTCATCGAAGCCTTGCGGGAGGCAGTGGGCGTTCCGCTCTCGATCGATACCTTCAAGCCCGGGACCGCCAGGCGGGCGCTGGAAGCCGGCGCGCACCTCCTGAATGACATCTGGGGCTGTCGCGACCCGCGCATGGGAGAGCTGGCGGCGGAATACCGCTGCCCGATCATCCTCATGCACAACCGGCCGCAGCCGGTTTACGGCGACTTCCTGGAGGATGTCGTGACGGATCTGAAAGAGAGCGTGCGTACCGCCAAGCGGGCGGGCGTGCTAGATGACCAAATCATCCTTGATCCCGGCATCGGCTTCGCCAAGTCGCACGAACAGAACCTGCTGCTTATGGGCAGCCTGGAGCGGCTGACGCGCCTCGGCTATCCGGTGCTGCTGGCCGCTTCGCGCAAGCGAACGCTGCGCCGGGTGCTGAACCTGCCGGTGGACGATGTCGTCCTTGGCACGATAGCGACCACCGTTCTCGGCATCGCGCAGGGATGCGATCTGGTTCGGGTGCATGACATCAAGGAGAACGCCCGGGCGGCGCAGATGGCTGATGCCATCGTCCGCTTCCGGGCGGACGAGGGGATTGCCGCATGGACAAAATGACGCTGAGCCGAATGGAATTCTACGGGTATCACGGGGTGTACCCCGAAGAGAATAAACTGGGAGCCCGCTATTTTGTGGATCTGGAACTGACGCTCCCTCTGTCCCGGGCGGGCGCTCGCGACGAGCTGGCAGAAACCATAAATTATGCCGAGCTGTACGGCCAGGTGAAAACGATTGTCACGGAGCGCTCCTGCAAGCTGATCGAGGCTTTGGCCGAACAGATTGCTCAGGATTTGCTCGCGGCTTATCCCGCGCTGCAGGAGGTTGCCGTTCGCGTCACCAAGCCGCATCCGCCGTTTGATATTCACTTTGCCGGAGTGAGCGTGGAGCTTAGGCGCGGCCGTCCGGTGGAGGCCTTCATCGGTCTCGGCTCCAACCTGGGAGACCGCTGCGGGCTCTTGACGGAGGCCGCTCGGCTCCTGTCGGAGCATCCTCGCCTCGCGCCGCTTCGGCAGAGCCGGCTGTACGAAACCGAGCCGGTGGGAAACACCCGGCAGGGGCGGTTTCTGAACCAGGTCGCCGCCTTCAGCACGGACCTGCCTCCGGAGGAGCTGCTCCTGGAGCTGCAAGGGGTTGAGAACCGGCTGGGCCGCGAGCGCGGGCAGCGCTGGGGACCGCGCACCGTTGACCTGGACCTGCTCCTGTACGGGCAGGCGGAGCTACGGCTTCCCCGCCTGACGATTCCTCATCCGCGCATGGCGGAACGGGCTTTTGTTCTCGTTCCGCTCGCCGATATCGCCGCCGATGATGCCGTGCCGGGCATTCGCTCCCTGGCGGAGCGAATCGCGGCCATGCCGGACAGAAACGAGGTTGTTCCATGGATACCATGAAAATCGCCCTGCGCATCCGCGCTTTTCGCAAGCTGAAGGGCTTGACACAGCTGGAGCTGGCCGACCGCATGGACGTCTCCGTGTCGGTGCTCGGCGCTCTGGAGCGAGGGACGCGCAGGGCGGACGCAAAGCTGATCCGGCTGATCGCCGAGGCGCTCGGCGTGAAGGAAGAGGAACTGCTGTATTTTGACCGATAAAACCCGCTTTTGTCACGCTTTATAGCAGAAAGGAGCCTTCTATGCTGAAAATTGGGAATGTAGCCGCCCCGAACAACGTTGTGCTGGCCCCGATGGCCGGTGTCTGCAACCCCGCTTTCCGGCTGATCGCCAAGGAATTCGGCACGGGGCTCGTCTGTGCGGAGATGGTGAGCGATAAGGCCATCATGCACGGCAACAAACGGACGATGGAAATGCTTTACGTCGACGAGCGCGAGAAGCCGCTCAGCCTGCAAATCTTCGGCGGAGACACCGAGACGCTGGTCGAGGCGGCCAAAGTCGTCGATCAACAGACGAACGCCGATATCATTGACATCAATATGGGTTGCCCCGTCCCCAAAGTGACGAAATGCGATGCCGGCGCCCGCTGGCTGCTCGCCCCCGACAAAATTGAACAAATGGTGTCGGAAGTGGTGGCCGCGGTGTCCAAACCGGTTACAGTGAAGATGCGCATCGGCTGGGACGACGAGCACATCTACGCCGTCCAAAACGCAAAAGCTGTCGAAAATGGCGGAGGCTCCGCCGTCTCTGTTCACGGCCGCACGCGCGTGCAGATGTATAGCGGAACGGCCAATTGGGAGATGATTAAAGAAGTCAAGCAGGCGGTGAGCATACCGGTCATCGGCAACGGAGATGTGTTCACCCCCGAGGACGCCAAACGGCTGCTCGACGCAACCGGCTGCGATGGAGTCATGATCGGCCGCGGCGCGCTCGGCAATCCGTGGATGCTGTACCGAACGGTGCGCTATCTGACCGAGGGAGTGCTCCCGCCCGAGCCTTCCGCCGAGGAAAAGATCCGCATCGCCGTTCTCCATATGGACCGCCTGATCGCCTTGAAAGGGGAGATCGTCGCCGTCAAGGAAATGCGCAAGCACCTGGCCTGGTACCTCAAAGGGCTCACCGGCGCCGCCCGCGTCAAGGATGCGATCATGGAGATGGAGCACCGCCGGGATATCGTCGCGGCATTGGAGGATTTTGTCGATAAATTCTCCGCGGACAGCTGCGTTGCAGAGAAGCCGGCGGAGGTTTTGGTTCATTGATTGCCAATATAACCGCTGGTTAAACGGGTTCTAAAACGGGTTCTGGCTGCGATTGACAATTGAATGGGGTTGCAATATAATCAGTCGTAAACTTGAAGTCAACCGCCATTGTCATGACGTATTCACGCGAACCATATAGTAAGGAAGAAGCCGCGAAGCCGTTTGGCCTAGCGGCGACTTTTATTGAATTCACACGACAGGAGATTTGTTGGAATGAGCGAAAAAGAAACGATTCTGACTCAAGAAGGCCTGAAGCGGCTGGAGGAAGAGCTGGAAACCCTCAAATCGGTCAAGCGCCGCGAGGTCGCGGAACGGATCAAGATCGCCATCGGCTACGGAGATATCAGCGAGAACTCCGAGTATGACGATGCCAAGAACGAGCAGGCCTTCATCGAAGGCCGCATTTTGCAGCTGGAGAAGCTGCTGCGCAACGCCCGCATCATCAACAACGAAGAAGTCGACATCAACACGGTGAGCATCGGCTCCAAGGTCACGCTGAAGGACCTGGAATTTGGAGACACGGTGTTATACACGATTGTCGGCACGGCGGAATCCGACCCCTTCGAGAACAAAATATCCAACGAAAGCCCGGTAGGCCGCTCGATCCTCGGCCAGAAGAAGGGCTCGACGGTTGAAGTCAACGTCCCCGCCGGTATTATTCAATACCAGATCATCGACATTCAGAAGTAAGGAGCTGCGGGTTACTGCTGCAACAAGGCGCATAACCGCACGGGAGAGCTTCCTGAGAGGGAGGCTTTTTCGCATTGGGCGAGCTGAATTTTGGGGAAAAGGCTTTTGTTTGCACCCGATTATGAGTACAATGGAGAAATGGATTCGATTAGGCGAAGGAGATTGTGCGATGAGTCAGGAACTCGAACTGAACGAACTGCTGGTGATCCGCCGGGACAAGCTGGACGAGCTGAGAAATCTCGGCATTGATCCGTTTGGACACAAATATGTAAGAACGCATACCGCCAAGGAAATTATGCAAGCCTATGACGGGATGGATAAGGACGAACTAGAGGCGCTCGCCCCGAAGGTCAGCATTGCCGGCCGCATCATGCAGAAGCGGAGCATGGGGAAGGCTTCTTTTGCCCATATCCAGGACCTCTCCGGCAAAATCCAGATCTACGTGCGCAAGGATGCGGTGGAGGAGCCTCAGTATGAGGCGTTCGACTTGCTCGATATCGGCGATATCATCGGCGTAAGCGGTGAAGTCTTCAAGACGAAAACCGGAGAAACGACGGTCAAGGTGACTAATCTGGAGGTTCTCACAAAGTCGCTCTACCCTCTGCCGGACAAATTCCATGGGCTGAAGGATGTCGAGACGCGCTACCGCCAGCGCTATGTCGATCTGATCATGAGCGAATCCGTCAAGGAGACGTTCATTACCCGATCGAAGATCATTCAGGCCATCCGCCGCTACCTCGACACGAACGGCTACCTGGAAGTGGAAACGCCGACGCTGCACGCCATTGCCGGTGGAGCCGCGGCGCGTCCGTTCATCACCCACCACAATGCCCTGGATATGCAGCTGTTCATGCGCATTGCCATCGAGCTGCATCTGAAGCGGCTCATTGTCGGCGGCATGGAAAAGGTGTACGAGATCGGGCGCGTCTACCGCAACGAAGGCACCTCTACCCGCCACAACCCGGAATTCACTCTGCTTGAGCTGTATGAAGCGTATGCCGATTACGAGGACATCATGAAGCTGACCGAGAATCTGATCGTTCATGTCACCCGCGAAGTGCTCGGGACTACCGAGATCCACTATCAGGGCAAGACGATCGATCTCGCTCCGCCGTGGCGTCGCGTCTCGATGGTTGATGCGGTAAAGGAAGTCGTCGGCATCGATTTCAGCGTGAATATGTCCGATGAAGAAGCCATCCGACTCGCCAAGGAGCACAAGGTTCCGGTGGAGCCGAGCATGACGTTCGGACACATCGTCAACCAATTCTTCGAGACCTTCGTCGAAGAGACGCTGATTGAACCGACTTTCATCACCGGCCACCCCGTAGCCATCTCTCCGCTTGCCAAGAAGAATGCGCAGGACCCGCGCTTTACGGATCGCTTCGAGCTGTTCATCGTCGGCCGCGAGCATGCCAACGCCTTCACGGAGCTGAACGATCCGATCGACCAGCGCGAGCGGTTCGAGGAGCAGCTTCATGAGCGCGAGCTCGGCAACGACGAGGCGCATGAGATGGACGAGGATTTCATCCGCGCCCTGGAATACGGTATGCCGCCGACGGGCGGACTCGGCATCGGCATCGATCGCTTGATCATGCTGCTCACCGATTCGGCCTCCATCCGCGACGTTCTGTTGTTCCCGCTGATGAGAGACCGGTAATCGCTTCGTGCAGTGCATCGGTTTTTGCAAGGCAGAGGGCCGGTCGGCTCTCTGCTTTTTTTCTTGCGGCGGCGATGGCGATGGTGATGGTTCAGAAGCCGTCATTCAAAATGAAAGCTGTCAAAATTAAAGCTTGCATTGCGCAGCCGTTCTGTGGTACATTAATTCTCGCCGCTTCGAAGGCCTGCCGGTCGGAAAAGCTGCAGCGCAGCGGATTTGCTTCCTGGTAAATATTGAGGGTTGCAACGAGTAAGGCCGCTATGCTATATTATGAAGGTCGCGCTTGAGCGTGATGAATGCCCTTTGAAAACTGAACAACGAGTGGATAGGACGCGATTTTCGAGCTTCGGCTCGGGAGGCGCACAACAAACACGCAAGTGTTAAAGTAATGAGCTTAAGTGAAACGATCTATAGAGTAACTTATATGGAGAGTTTGATCCTGGCTCAGGACGAACGCTGGCGGCGTGCCTAATACATGCAAGTCGAGCGGACTTGTTCCTTCGGGGATGAGTTAGCGGCGGACGGGTGAGTAACACGTAGGCAACCTGCC
>Ga0255334_1000636_pt1 | contig 24528 bp, 19 predicted proteins | sample EtOH5_35cm_T3_12_FD_202080 | JGI IMG/M metagenome (GOLD analysis project Ga0255334, IMG submission 202080) | Sandy soil microbial communities from University of British Columbia, Vancouver, Canada - EtOH5_35cm_T3_129 | ecosystem: Engineered > Artificial ecosystem > Sand microcosm > Unclassified ... | reverse complement strand
AACAACGAAGCCATTCCCGGTACCGGCCTCACCGCCGATAAGTTCTGGGCCGGTGCCGATAAGGTCATTCATGACCTGGCGCCGAAGAACAAAGCCCTACTCGCCAAACGCGATGATTTCCAGGCTCGTATCGATGGCTGGCACCAATCCCGTGCCGGTCAACCACACGACGCCGTGGCCTATAAAGCCTTCTTGCAAGACATCGGTTATCTGCTGCCAGAAGCGGCTGATTTCCAGGCAACGACGCAAAACGTCGATGACGAAATCGCCCGCATGGCCGGTCCACAGCTTGTGGTTCCGGTGATGAACGCCCGTTTCGCGCTCAATGCCTCGAACGCCCGTTGGGGTTCGCTGTATGACGCGCTCTACGGCACCGATGCCATCAGCGAAGCTGACGGCGCGGAAAAAGGCAAAGGCTACAACAAGGTTCGCGGCGACAAGGTCATCGCCTTCGCCCGTGCCTTCCTCGACGAAGCGGCGCCATTGGCTGCCGGCACTCACGTCGATTCCACCGGCTACAAGATTGTTGACGGCAAACTGGTGGTCGCCCTTAAAGGCGGCAGCAACACCGGTCTGCGCGATGATGCGCAACTGATCGGTTTCCACGGCGATACAGCGGCTCCAACCGCGATCCTGCTGAAAAACAACGGCCTGCACTTCGAAATCCAGATCGATGCCAGCACCCCGGTCGGCCAGACCGATGCTGCCGGCCTCAAAGACATCCTGATGGAAGCCGCGCTGACCACCATCATGGACTGCGAAGACTCCGTCGCCGCCGTCGATGCCGATGACAAAGTGGTGATCTACCGCAACTGGCTCGGCCTGATGAAGGGCGATCTGTCGGAACAAGTCTCCAAGGGCGGTCAGACTTTTACCCGCACCATGAACGCCGACCGCACTTACACCGGTGTCGATGGTAAAGAACTGAGCCTGCATGGTCGTTCGCTGCTGTTCGTGCGCAACGTCGGTCACCTGATGACCATCGACGCGATCCTCGATAAAGACGGCAACGAAGTGCCGGAAGGCATCCTCGACGGCCTGGTCACCAGCCTCGCGGCCATCCACAGCCTCAACGGCAACAACTCGCGCAAGAACAGCCGCACCGGCTCGGTCTACATCGTGAAACCGAAGATGCACGGCCCGGAAGAAGCAGCGTTCACCAACGAGCTGTTCGGTCGCATCGAAGAAGTACTCGGTTTGCCACGTAATACGCTGAAAGTCGGGATCATGGACGAGGAACGCCGTACCACGGTCAACCTCAAGGCCTGCATCAAGGCGGCCAGCGAGCGTGTAGTGTTCATCAACACCGGTTTCCTCGACCGTACCGGCGATGAAATCCACACCTCCATGGAAGCCGGCCCGATGGTGCGCAAGGCGGACATGAAGGCTGAGAAGTGGATCGGCGCCTACGAGAACTGGAACGTCGATATCGGTTTGAGCACCGGCCTGCAAGGTCGCGCGCAGATCGGTAAAGGCATGTGGGCGATGCCCGACCTGATGGCAGCAATGCTCGAACAGAAAATCGCTCACCCGCTGGCCGGTGCCAACACTGCCTGGGTTCCATCGCCGACCGCTGCTGCGCTGCATGCGCTGCATTACCACAAGGTCGATGTGTTCGCCCGTCAGGCCGAGTTGGCCAAACGTGCGCGCGCTTCGGTGGATGACATCCTGACCATCCCGCTGGCCGTCAACCCGGACTGGACTGCAGAGCAGATCAAGAACGAACTGGACAACAACGCCCAAGGCATTCTCGGTTATGTGGTGCGCTGGATCGACCAGGGCGTGGGCTGTTCGAAAGTGCCGGACATCAATGACGTCGGCCTGATGGAAGACCGTGCGACGCTGCGGATTTCCAGCCAGCACATCGCCAACTGGCTGCGTCACGGCATCGTCACCGAAGATCAGGTCATGGAAAGCCTCAAGCGCATGGCGCCGGTGGTTGACCGTCAGAACGCCAATGACCCGCTGTATCGTCCGCTGGCACCGAACTTCGACAGCAACATCGCCTTCCAGGCGGCGGTCGAACTGGTGGTCGAAGGCACGAAGCAGCCGAATGGCTACACTGAGCCGGTCCTGCACCGTCGCCGCCGCGAGTTCAAGGCTGCCAATGGCCTTTGACTGAGCGCTGACACCGGACAAAAAAAGCCCTGATCGAGAGATCAGGGTTTTTTTGTTTCAAATCGGTTACTACACATCCATTCCCAACTCATGCTTGACCAGCGCCAACAGCTTGCCGGTATCGACAGGCTTGAGCAGGAAGTCGACCACGCTTAAATGCATCGCGGCGATCGCGTCTTCCACGTCGGCGTCACCGGAAACGATGATGATCGGCATTGCCGCCCGAACCGACTCACGAACCTGACGAATCAGGTCCAGACCATCGACATTTCCCATCCGCAGATCGGTAATCACCAGGCCAATCGATGGCGTCGTCTCCAACATTTTGAGTGCGCTTTCGCCACTGGCGGCGGTCACGCAGCGCACTCCGTCCAGGGCCAGAATCTCCGACAGCAACTCGCGCGCATCTTTATCGTCATCGACGATCAGCACCCGCTGCGGCGGCAGGTCGGGTTCCAGCATGACGTCACTCAGCGCCTTGCGCTCGGCGTCACTCAAAATATCGTGGTCGGACATGGCTTACTCTACGTTTTCATTTCTATTCCCTAGCACATCGGTCAGACATCGCTAAGCAGACCTTCAATGTGCACTTCGTCGGAAAAGTTTCCTATAGCCAATGTAGGAGGTTTTTCCCACAGTTGCGTCAGACATTTCCCAAATATCGACAGCCTCACTGCCTACCTAGACTTACGTCCAATGGGCACCCCGCGCGCAGGGGCCGACCATGGCTCAGTCATCCGACAACAACAATTCAAAAAAGACTGCGGTAATGGTTATGAGTAAAGCGGACGCCTTCACACAGGCAGGGAAAACCGCGGTGTTGCAAAACATCCAGGGCACTTTGCAATTCCTTCAGCGCTTCCCGCCCTTCAATCAGATGGAACACGCTCACCTGGCGTACCTGGTCGAGCAGTGTCAGCTGCGTTTTTATGCACCCGGCGAGAGCATCCTCAAGCCCGCCGACGGCCCGGTTGAGCATTTCTACATCGTCAAGCAAGGCCGGGTCGTGGGTGAACGCCCCCATACCGCCAAGGGCGGCACCGAAACCACCTTCGAAATCACCACCGGCGAGTGTTTCCCCCTCGCCGCGCTGTTGGGTGAGCGCGCGACGCGTACCGAACATCTGGCCTCCGAAGACACTTTTTGCCTACAGCTGAACAAGCTGGCGTTCATCAAACTGTTCGCACTTTCCAACGCGTTTCGCGACTTTGCCCTACGCGGCGTGAGCAGCCTGCTGGATCAGGTCAACCAGCAAGTCCAGCAAAAAGCCGTGGAAACTCTCGGCACGCAGTACTCGCTCAATACCCGCCTGGGTGAATTGGCCATGCGCCATCCGGTCACCTGCAACCCGACCACGCCACTGCGTGAAGCCGTGACCCTGATGCATGAGCAGCAGGTCGGCAGCATTGTGGTGGTCGACGAACATAAAGCGCCGCTGGGGATTTTCACCCTGCGCGACCTGCGCCATGTGGTGGCCGACGGCACTAACGATTTCAACGAAGCCATCGAGCGCCACATGACCCAGGCGCCGTTTTTCCTGTCGCCGGACCACAGCGCCTTCGATGCGGCGATTGCCATGACCGAGCGGCACATCGCCCACGTCTGCCTGGTGAAGGATCATCGCCTGTGTGGCGTGGTCTCGGAACGTGATCTGTTTTCCCTGCAACGGGTCGATCTGGTGCATCTGGCGCGGACTATCCGCAGCGCCCAGAAGGTGGAAAACCTGGTCGCGATGCGCGGCGAGATTGGCCAACTGGTGGAGCGCATGCTGGCCCACGGCGCCTCTTCAACCCAGATCACGCACATCATCACCCTGCTCAACGACCACACCGTGTGCCGGGTGATCGAACTGACCCTCGCCGAGAAAGGCGACCCCGGCATTGCGTTCAGTTGGCTGTGCTTCGGTAGCGAAGGCCGTCGCGAACAGACGCTGCACACCGATCAGGACAACGGCATTCTGTTCGAAGCCCGGGATGCGGCCCACGCCGCCGAGATTCGCGGCAAATTGCTGCCCATCGCCCAGCAGATTAACCAAAGCCTGGCGCTCTGCGGTTTCACCCTGTGCAAGGGCAACATCATGGCCGGCAACCCCGAGCTGTGTCTGTCCCGGGCCGAATGGTCACGACGTTTTGCCGCGTTTATCCGCGAGGCCACGCCGGAGAACCTGTTGGGTTCGAGCATTTATTTCGACTTGCGGGTGGTCTGGGGTGACGAGCAAGGCTGCGAGCAGCTGCGTCAGGGTATTCTCGATCAGGTGAATGACAACCGACTGTTCCAACGGATGATGGCCGAGAACGCCCTGCGCAACCGTCCGCCCGTAGGACGTTTCCGTGAGTTCGTACTGGCTCGCAAGAATGGCGAGAAAGCCACTCTGGACTTGAAAATCCAGGGGCTGACGCCGTTTGTCGACGGTGCCCGACTGCTCGCCTTGGCCCATGGGGTCGAGGCGAACAACACGTTGGAGCGCTTTCGCCAACTGGTGGACAAAGAAGTCATCGAACGGCTGGACGGTGCGGCGTACGAAGAGGCCTACCACTTCATTCAGCAAACCCGCATGCAGCAACATCAGCTACAGACCCGGGAGAATTTGCCCTACTCCAACCGGGTCGATCCGGACAGCCTCAATCATCTGGATCGACGGATCCTGCGTGAATCCCTGCGCCAGGCCCAACGCCTGCAAAGCAGCCTGGCCCTGAGGTATCAGCTATGAGCCTGTTTTCATGGCTGCGTCCGGCAGGTCCCAGCCTTCCCTGCGACCTTCAACAACGCCTGCAACGCTTGCCCCCGGCGGCAGAGCTGGGCGAATGCAGCCTGCGCGAACAACGCTGGGTGGTGCTCGACCTGGAAACCACCGGGCTGAACCTGAACAAGGATCGGGTGTTGTCCATTGGCGCGGTAGTGATCGAGGACGGGGCGATCGACTTCAGCCAGCAGTTCGAACGCACGTTGCAATGCGCCGACATGAAATTGGCTCCCAGCGTGTTGATCCATGGCCTGGGGCCGAGTGCGATTGCTGCGGGCAGCGATCCGGCTCAGGCCCTGGTCGAGTTCATGGAGTTCCTCGGCGACAGCCCGGTGCTGGCATTTCATGCGCCGTTCGATCAGCACATGCTCGGGCGCGCGCTGAAAGATCATCTGGGCTACAAGTTGCAGCATCCGTTTCTGGATGTGGCAGACATCGCGCCGCTGCTTTGCCCTCAGGCGCACATTCGCGATGCCGGGCTGGATCAGTGGATCGACTGGTTCAAACTGGAAGTGTTCGAGCGCCACAATGCCAGTGCCGATGCGTTGGCCACTGCTGAGCTGGCGTTGATTCTGTTCAGCCGGGCGCGGCAGTTGCAGATTCATAGCCCGTTGAATCTGCAGCAGCGGTTGAGTCAGTGGAAGCGCAGACAGCGAGCGCCTTCCTTCTAAATCTCTGGCGTTTGTTCTGCCGCCATCGCGGGCAAGCCATGCTCCTACAGGTTTTGTGTTGTTCACAAAATTGGGGAACGACATAAAACCTGTAGGAGCATGGCTTGCCCGCGATGAACGATGACTCGGTCCACCTGACCAGTGGCCAATTGCTTACCTCCCCCGCCTCTGCCACAATCGCGAACAATTCTCGTTAGTTAACACTTCCCAATCGGTGATGCTGCGTGTCGTCAGTCCAAAGCCCTCAAAGTGAGCTCGTTGGTGCGTTGTATCGCGACCATCGCGGTTGGCTATTGGCTTGGCTTCGACGCAATGTGGCCTGTCCGCAACGGGCCGAAGACCTGAGTCAGGACACTTTCGTGCGTTTGCTGGGTCGTGAAGAACTGAAGGAGCCGCGTGAACCGCGCGCGTTTCTGGTGGCGATTGCCAAGGGTCTGCTGTTCGACTATTTCCGCCGCGCCGCGCTGGAACAGGCCTACCTCACCGAACTGATGCTGATCCCCGCCGTTGAACAACCGTCGGTGGAGGAACAGCAACTGATCCTTGAAGACCTCAAAGCCATCGACCGCCTGCTCGGCAAACTCTCAAGCAAGGCCCGGGCGGCGTTTCTGTATAACCGTCTCGACGGCCTCGGCCACGCCGAAATCGCCCAGCGCCTGGGCGTGTCAGTGCCGCGGGTGCGTCAGTATCTGGCCCAAGGCATTCGTCAGTGCTACATCGCGTTGTACGGTGAGCCGCTATGAGCCCGGTCAGTTCCAAACCCGTCTCGGCGCAGGTGCTGGATGCCGCGATTGCCTGGCAATTGTCCCTGGATTCCGGCAACCCGGTGGAGCGCGAAGAGTTCGCCAAATGGCACGCCGCCCACGAAGAGCATGCGCGGGCCTGGCGCCAACTAGGCATGCTCGACCAACGCTTCAGCGTCGCCAGTGGCCCGGCACGCACCGCGTTACTGCAATCGCGCGAAAGCATTCGCCGGCGTGTGCGCAAACTCGGCAGCGGCGTGGCCAGCATCGTCGCGGTGATCGGGTTGGCGTTGTTCGCCGGCGATCGTTATCTGCCAATCGACTATTGGCTGGCCGACCAGCGCACCGCCACCGGCGAGCAACGCACCGTGCGCCTGACTGACGGCACACGGATCAACCTCAACACCCACAGTGCCGTGGATGTGCGTTTCGATGAAAAACAACGGCTGATCATCCTCCAGGAAGGGGAAATTCTCGTCGAAACCGGTCATGGCGACACCCGGCCGTTTATCGTCGAAACCCGCGAAGGCAGCATGCGCGCACTGGGAACAAGGTTCCTGGTCAAGCGTGAAGAAGAAGGTACGCGCCTGAGCGTGCTGAAATCGGCGGTGGCGGCCCATCCCGGGGCGAGCGCTGAAGAGCAGATTCTGCGTGAAGGCCAGCAAGTCCTGATGCGCAGCAATGGCCTCGGGCCGATCGTCGCGCTCACCCTCGGCGCCGATGCCTGGACCCGCGGCATGCTGGTGGTGGACAACACACGGCTGGAAGACCTGGTGCATGAACTTGGTCGTTATCGACGCGGGTATCTTGGCGTTGCGCCAGAAATCGCCGACCTGCGAATCACCGGCAGCTTCCCGCTGCACGACACCGATCTGGCCCTGAGCGCCCTGCTGCCGACCCTGCCGGTGCAGATCGAACAGCACACGCCGTGGTGGGTGACGGTGGCGGCAAAAACTGACGCTAAATGATCGTTCCCACGCTCTGCGTGGGAATGCAGCCCGTGACGCTCCGCGTCACATGCCGAAGCGGACGCAGAGCGTCCATTGAGGCATTCCCACGCAGAGCGTGGGAACGATCCCCTGCGATCCCCTTAGCGATTGATTTGCTGAATCTAAATTATTTTCATCTAGCCCCTATCACTTTTGAATTCTCGTCCGGCACCTAGGCAATTGAGAAATATTTCCATTCAGGAGCCGCTGTATGTCCCGTTCGCTAGACACCGTGTTGCGCCCCAGTTTGCTGGCGATTGCCATTGCCCTTTGTGCCCCTCTGGCCAGCAGTCAGCTGATGGCCGCTGAACAGGCGTCCAGCGTTCGCGCCTACAACCTGCCGGCCGCGCCATTGGCCAGCACCCTGAACCAGATTGCCAGCCAGGCCGGCCTCGCGTTGTCGTTGAATCCATCGCTGGCGGCAGGCAAGACCTCGGCGCCGGTCAAAGGCCAGTTCGACGCAGCCGGCGCCCTGCGCGAAGCCTTGCGCGGCACCGGTCTGCAACTGGAACAGAGCAGCACTGGCACCTTCAGCCTGGTGGCCGTTCCCGAGGGCGTGATGGCCCTGCCGGAAACCGCCGTCATTGGCGTGGAAAACACCGAAAGTGCCTGGGGACCGGTGCAAGGTTACCTGGCGACCCGCACCGCCGCCGGCACCAAGACCGATACCGCGCAGGTCGAAGCACCGCGTTCGATTTCGATCGCCACCCGCGAGCAAATGGACGACCGCAATGTGCATAGCCTCGATGACGCCGTGCGCTACATGCCCGGCATCGTCGCCAGCAGTTACGGCAGCGACACCCGTGCCGACTGGCTGCGCGTGCGGGGTTTCGAACCGACGCAATTCCTTGATGGCCTGCCACTGCCAAAAGGCGTGTACGCCAACCCGAAACAGGAAACCTGGAACCTTGATCGCCTCGCCCTGCTGCGCGGCCCGGCCTCGTCGGTTTACGGCCAGACCCCGCCAGGCGGCTTGCTGGACATGGTCAGCCGTCGTCCCAGCGCCGAGTCGAGCAGCGAAATCCAGGTGCAATACGGTAGTGACAATCATCGCCAGATCAACTTCGCCAGCACCGGCAAGATCGATGACGAAGGCCAGTTCCTCTACGGTTTGAGCGGTGTGGTGCGCGACAGCGGCACGCAGATCGACCACGTCGACAACAAGCGCTACAACATCGCGCCGAGCCTGACCTGGAACATTGACGAAGACACCAAGTTCACCCTGCTGACGCAATTCACCCGCGACGATACCGGCATCACCAGCCAATTTCTGCCGGTGCAAGGCACCAAGATCCATTCGCCCCTCGGCAAGATTTCCCATCACAAAAACCTGGGCGACCCGGACTGGGAATTCTACGACCGCACTTACTACGCACTGGGCTACGCCTTTGAACATCGTTTGAACGATGTCTGGCAGTTCAAGCAGAACCTGCGTTACACCAAATCGGACCTGTCCTTCCAGGCCCTCACCCCCGGCGCCTACCCGTTCACCCAGGTGGATGCCGAAGGCAACGTTGGCCGCTCGAGCACCAGTGTCGACGAGGACATCAGCCAGTTCGCCGTGGACAACAACTTCCAGGGCGACTTCGCGACCGGCGATATCCGTCACACGCTGCTGATCGGCCTCGATCATCAGCGCACCAACACCAACTACACCTCGATTTTCGGTGACGGTCTGACCACTAACGTCAACAACCCGATCTATGGCCAGCCCATTGTCCGTCCGCCACGTTCGGCGGCGTTCTATGACTACGACCAGAAAACTTACCAGACCGGCCTGTACGTTCAGGATCAGATGGCCCTCGACCAATGGCGTCTGACGCTGGGGGGGCGTGAAGACTGGGTTCATACCGGCACCAAATTCTTCAATAAAGGCGATGCAACCCATACCGAGCGCGACAAGAACTTCAGCGGCAACGCGGCGATCAGCTACGTGTTCGACAACGGCATCGTGCCGTACCTGTCGTACGCCGAGTCGTTCCAGCCGACCAGCAACGCCACCGCATCGCCGACCGATTCGTTCAAGCCGACTGAAGGCAAACAGTGGGAACTGGGCATCAAGTACCAACCGCCTGGCAGCAGCACCCTGTTGACCGCTGCGGTCTACGACCTGACCCAGAAAAACGTCTCCGTCACCACGACCAACTCGGACAACGTTTCGGTCACCAGCCAGACCGGCGAAGTGAAAGTCAAAGGCCTGGAACTGGAAGCCGTCTCCGACGTGACCGAGAACCTCAAGGTCATCGCCGCTTACACCCTGGCCAAATCCGAAGTGCAGAACGGCGATTTCAAAGGCAATCGCCTGCAACTGATGCCCAACCAGCAGGCATCCCTGTGGACCGATTACACCTGGCACAACGGCGTGCTGGACGGTTTCGGCATCGGCGCCGGCGCTCGCTACACCGGCAACACCTACGGCGACCAGGGCAATACCTCGCTCGGCAAGGCGGACGCCTACACCGTGTTCGACGCCGCGGTTCATTACGACCTGGGCCGTCTGGACAGCAGCCTCAAAGGCGCCTCCCTGGCACTGAACGCCACCAACCTGTTCGACAAGGACTACATCTCCACGTGCGACAGCTTCTACTGCTACTACGGCGACCAACGCAGCGTCGTCGCCAGTGCTACTTACAAGTGGTAATGGCCTGACCTGACACGCCCAAGACCCGAGCCGTCCGACAGGGACGGCTTTGGTATTTCTGAAGGCTATGAAATGAAAAGCAAAACAATTCGCCGCTGGTCCTTCGTCCACACCTGGTCCAGCCTGATCTGCACCGTGTTCCTGCTGATGCTCGCACTGACCGGCCTGCCATTGATCTTTCACCACGAGATCGACCACTTGCTGGGCGATACCGCTGAATTGAAGACGATGCCGGCGGACACCCCACAGCTGAATTTGCAGCAATTGGTGCAGACCGCTGAAAAACATCGCCCTGGCGAAGTCATGCAGTATTTCGGCTTCGACGAAGACGAGCCCAACGCCGCGATCACGATCATGGCGGCCACCGCCGGCACCGAGCCGAACTCGTCTCACACCTTCATGCTCGACGCCCGCACCGGTGAAGCGCTGGGGATGCCGTCGGCCAACGGCGGCTTCATGATGATCATGTTGCGCCTGCACGTGGACATGTTCGCCGGTCTGCCGGGCAAGTTGCTGCTGGCGTTCATGGGCATTCTGTTCGTGGTGGCGATTGTCTCCGGGACGGTGCTGTACCTGCCGTTCATGCGCCGTTTGAAATTCGCCACCGTGCGCCAGGACAAATCCACTCGCCTGCGCTGGCTTGATTTGCATAACCTGATCGGCGTGGTGACCTTGACCTGGGCCTTGGTGGTCGGCGTCACCGGCGTCATCAGTGCCTGCGCCGACCTGCTGATCGCCGCGTGGCGCAACGACAGCCTGAGCGCGATGGTCGCGCCGTACCGCGAGGCACCGCCACTGACACAACTGGCGCCCGCGACCCGCTTGCTCGACATCGCCAAGGAAGTCGCACCGGGCATGCAGCCGGACTTCATCGCCTTCCCCGGCACACGCTTCTCCAGCGAACACCATTACGCGGTGTTCATGAAAGGCAGCACTCACCTGACCTCGCACCTGCTGACACCAGTGCTGATCGACGCCAACACCCTGCAAGTCACCGCCGTGGCCGAACGCCCGTGGTACATGGACGCCATGGGCATGTCCCAGCCGTTGCACTTCGGTGATTACGGCGGCATGCCGATGAAGATCCTCTGGGCCACGCTGGATGGGCTGACCATCGTCGTGCTCGGCAGCGGGGTTTACCTGTGGGTGGTACGGCGCAAGGCTGCGAAACCGGTGCTCGATAACGCGGAGAGTCCAGCATGAGGCCGCGGCAGTCGAATTTCTGGAAGGTGTTCTCCACCCCCACGGTTATCGCCCTGCTCAGCGCGGCGGGGTTGTTTGCCGCGTTGCTGGGGGATGGTGTGTGGGACGCATTGAGTTGGCTTGGCCTGGGCATTCCCGCCGTCCTTGCCCTGCGCGGCCTGCTGCAACGCCGCTAAAAACACCAAACCTGTAGGAGCAAAGCTTGCTCGCGATGGGATCGACTCGGTCATTCAGTCAGACCGCGGTGATCCCATCGCGAGCAAGCTTTGCTCCTACAAGTTGCGTGATCCACGCGCTATGCTGCCCAGCACTGCCCATACCGAGACGCTGCCATGTCCGCCGCCAGCATGACCCTGTTCCACAACCCTTTATCGCCCTTCGTTCGCAAAGTCATGGTGCTGCTGCACGAAACCGGTCAACAGGACCGCGTGACGCTGCAAGACTGCGTGCTCACGCCGGTCAGCCCGGACCTGATGCTCAACGAAGACAACCCGCTGGGTAAAATCCCGGCCTTGCGCCTGGCCGATGGCAACGTCATCCATGACAGTCGGGTGATCCTCGATTACCTCGACCACCAGCACGTCGGCAACCCGCTGATCCCGCGTGACGGCTCAGCCCGCTGGCGGCGCCTGACCTTGGCCTCCCTGGCCGACGGGATCATGGACGCTGCGGTGCTGATTCGTTATGAAGTCGCCCTGCGTGCCCCGGAAAAACACTGGGATGAGTGGCTCGATGGCCAGCGCGAGAAGATTCGTCGCGCCCTGGCACTGCTGGAAGCGGACGCGATTGCCGAGCTGACCAGCCATTTCGATGTGGCGGCGATCAGTGTTGCCTGTGCGTTGGGCTACCTGGATTTGCGCCATCCGGATCTGGAATGGCGTACGGTGAATCCGAAGCTGGCTGCTTGGTATTTTGAGGTGAGTCAGCGGGCTTCGATGCTGGCGACTATGCCGAAGGTTTAGAACTTCGCTCGCTGTCCGGGCCTCATCGCGAGCAGGCTCGCTCCCACAGTTGATCGGTTGTGTGCACGAATTTTGTGTTCACTGGAGATCCCTTGTGGGAGCGAGCCTGCTCGCGATGGCACCACAACGGATCCACTGGAAACAACCCGAATATCAGCGTCGCCAACACCTCGCCCTCACGCTGATCCTCGCGCAACCCCAACGACCGGCTCATTCCACCGCTCCAATATCAAATACCAACGGTTTGGCCGGCTTCTGCCCGATCCCATACCAGTCCAGCTTGCGGGTCAGCACCATGAACACGCCCAACAACCCGAACAACAGCAGCGAACCCATCAACAACGCGTAATCCTCGGCACTCAGCAAGCCATAGAGCAAGCCATACAACACCGCCAGCCCTGCCGAAAAACTCAAGCCGTGACGCACGCTGCGCAGCACATGGCAGACATAAAACCCGATCAACAACACACAGCTGCCCGCCGACAACAGGTATGCCAGAGCAAAGCCGATGTGCTCGGACAGCGACAGCAACAGCAGGTAGAAAAACGCCAGCGCCACACCCACCAACGCGTACTGGATTGGATGCACGGCCATGCTTTTGAGCACTTCGAACAGGAAGAATCCGGCGAAGGTCAGGGCAATGAACAGCAGCGCGTATTTGATCGCCCGATCACTCTTGAGGTACTGATCCACCGGATCGATGAAACTCACCCCGAAGTTGCGGCTCTTGAACTCGTCACAACGGTCGCTGGTCAGGCAGTTGGTCAAGGCTTCTTCCAGGTTGGTGGAAAAGAACGAAGTCTGCCAATTCGCGGTAAAACCTGTCCCGGTGACTTCACGCTGAGCCGGCAAGTAGTTGCCAATAAAGCTCGGGTGAGGCCAGTTGGCTGCCAGTTGCACCTTGCTGGTTTTGCCGACCGGAGTGATCTGCAACTGGCCGGTGCCCTGCAGGCGCAGGTCAAAGGCGAACGCCAGTTCCGCGCCTTTGTGCCTGTCCAGCGCGGGCAACATGACGTGTGCCCCCTCACCTAGCCAGCCCAGCTGCGTGCCCGGTTCAAAGTCCAGACTCTGACCATTGAGGTCCAGTTTCAGGGCATTTTCGATCCCGCGGATATCGCTGATGCCTATCGTCAGAAACGCTTGATCAAACTGATAGTCGGCGAAATTTTCCTTGATGCCCAGCTGCGCGGGAATCGAAAACAGGCCGCTGATGTGGTTGTCGGCGTGGTACAGCCGCGCCTCGTAAATCCCCCGCGAGCGCAACTCGGTCTGCACCTTGCCGTCGAGCTCGAAACGCTCCGGCAGAAAATACAGTTGGCCGCGCTCTTCGCCGGTTTCCTGGTAGCGCTTGTTGGTTTTCTCATTGGTCTTCCAGATCCGCACCACTTTGCGATACGGCACCACCATGATCGGACCGCTCAGTTGCTGGCTGTAGCTGGAACTGCGGGCGATGTCTTCGAGCACGCCGTCGCGCAGTTGCTGGCGGTCCTGGATTACGCCGTTAATCATCAGGAGCGGGATCAGCAACAACAGAATCAGAAGGGCAATTGCCCCGAGTTTTATGGTCAGGCTGCGGTTCATGGGACTCTCCCTGTTTGGATGGGGAGAGTCTGGGATTTGTATGTGGAGGGTGTGTGGGGGGAATGTGGAGACTTTGTGGAGAGTGTTTTCGGCAAGGAAAACCACCCCTCACCCTAACCCTCCCGAAACGTCGGACCGCCCCAGGGGGTAGAGGGGACTGACCGAGGTGTTCCTGAGAAATTTTGCGACCGGGGAAATAGAGTCGAACTCAGGTTTTGAAAAGCTTGAAGATCTGCTCCCTTTCCCCCTCTCCCCCGTGGGGAGAGGGCTGGGGTGAGGGGTGGATCTAAGCAGGCATACGCAATATGACTTGAACACCACCATCGACATTACCGATGCTCACCGCGCCACCATGCAACTTAACCACCTCTTCAACGAAGTTGAGCCCCAACCCCGTACTCTTGCGCCCGCTGTCCGGCCGCGGCAGGGAATAAAAACGTTCGCTCAACCGCGGTAACGCATAGTCGGGAATCGCCTCGGTCTGGTTAAAAAGTTTGAATTCGATTTGCTCGCGGACCTTTGCGGCACTGAATCGCAACACGCCCGTTGCAGGCGTGAAATCCAACGCATTCTCCAGCAAATTACCCAGCGCCTGACGCAACAGGAACGGTTCACCGGTCAGCACCAGATCCGCTGCAATGGTTTGTTCCACGCGCAATTGCTTGCCTTCAATGCGCGCAGCCTGAGCGCTCAGCAACTCATCTACCAACTTCGCCAGCGGCACCGCCACCCGTTCCTCCAGCCCTTGGCGTTGTTCGACCAGGGCCAGGTTCAACAGACGCTCGATCAACTGCTGCATCCGCGCGCTTTCGCTGTCGATGTTGCTGACAAAACGCTGTTGCTGGGCCAGCGGCATCTCGCTTTGCAGCAATTCCGCCGCACCACGAATCGCCGCCAGCGGGCTTTTCAGTTCGTGGGTCAAGGTGTGCACGTAACGTTCGACGTAGGCTTTGCCTTCGAGCTGCGTGCGCATCTGCTCCACCGCCGTCGCCAGTTGTTCCAGTTCGCCGCCACGGTAGTGCGGAACCTCGACCCGCCGGCCTTCACTGACGGCCTGAGCGTAAGCAGTCAGCCGCCGCAGCGCCGCGCTCAACCACCACGACAACAGCGCGCCAAACAGCAGACCGAGGCCGATCAGCCCGGCCCCCCAGGCAAGCAATCGCCGTTCGGTGCGATCAACGTATGGCTGCAACGAGCTGTTGGGTTTGGCCACGGTGACCACACCGATGATCTGGCCGTTGTCGCGAATCGGGGCACCGACGTGCATCACTGAGGAGTTCGGATCGTCCGGATCGCTGCGGCTGGAACGAGCGCCGTACTCGCCGCGCAGGGTCAGTAAAACGTCGTTCCAGCGCGAGTAATCCTGCCCCACTGCCACTCCGCTGGAGTCCAGTACCACAACGCCCTTGGCATCGGTGACGTAGATGCGGTGGTTGACCTGATTCTTCGGCAAGCCCCAGATGCTCGCCTTCGGCTGCCGTTCGCCATAAGCCTTGAGCAGCTCGGGCCAGCGGTTCTGGTTCAAGGTGCCGGCCTTGAAGTCATCGCGCAGAATCTCAGCCATCAGGTTGGCGGTGTCGACCAGCGTTTCTTCGGTGGACTGGCGCACGCCGGGACGGATTTCTTCCATCACGGTGTTCAGCACGAAATAACCGGTCAGGCCGATAAACAGCACGTAGACCAGAAAAATCCGGATCCCCAGAGGCATCAGCTACGCCCCGGGCTGTAGCTGTAGCCGAGGCCGCGATGGGTCTGGATCGGCTCCGCATCGGCCCTCACCTGGCGCAGTTTGGCGCGCACGCTCTTGATGTGGCTGTCGATGCTGCGCTCGTACCCGGCATCTGCAGCGACGCCCAGCGCATCGAGCAATTGCTCGCGGCTGAAGACGCGTTCGGGTTGGTCCAGCAGGCATTGCAGCAGACGGAATTCATGGCGGGTCAAGGATAGAAGCTGACCGCGATAGCTGATCTGCACCCGTTCGCTGTCGATGCGAAACAGCGTCGATGCCACTTCGGCGGTCGCTCGCGGCGTCATGCGTTTGAGAATCGCACGGACTCGCGCCGCCACTTCCCTTGGGCTGAACGGCTTGACCACGTAATCGTCGGCACCGATTTCCAGGCCCACGACGCGATCGATTTCGGCATCACGGGCGCTGAGGAAGATCACCGGCACTTCGCTGAAACGCCGCAATTGCTTACAGGTCTCGAAGCCGCTGATGTCCGGCAGACCAATGTCGAGAATGATCAGGTCGGCCGGAGTCTGGCGCTGATGCTCAAGCGCCGCCGCGCCAAGGCTCAGCCAGGTGGTGGTGAAGCCCTCGCCCTGCAAGGCGAAAATCAGGGTGTCGGCAATCGCCGCTTCGTCTTCGACAATCAGGATATGAGGCATGGCGTCCGAGCCCGGGAGTTAAGTGGGCGAACGGTGCCCCAAGGCTCACGTCACGTCAATGAGACCACTTGAAATCAGCAGTCGGGTTTGTCCGCCGTAAAGCGCCGTGCCGGGTTCACCGCCGCGCCGAACTCACGCAAGGCTTTGGCACCGATCAACAAAGGGTAGTTGAAGCTGCTGCGGTCAGTGAGGTTGACCTCCACGGTGCGCTTGACGTTGCCCAGGCACAGTTCCAGATCAACCACCGGACGCTTGGTGGGTGCGACCGCTTCTTTGTCGTCCTCGTCTTCTTCGGAGCGGGTCTTGATCTTGCTGATCCGCGCGACCTTGTGTTCGTAGACCTTGTTGCTCGCGCCTTTGGTAGCGAGGCGGAAACGCACCCACTCGTCGCCATCGCGGGTGAAGGTTTCGATGTCTTTGGCCGACAGCGACGCGGTCAGGGCGCCAGTGTCCATCTTGGCCTTGAGGACTTCGCCACCGATTTCCGGCAGCGCGATGTATTCATAGCGCCCGTACAGGGTCGGCTCAGCAGCCAGGACCGGCAGGGCCACGAGGGAAAGCAGTGCAAGGATAGATTTCACGTAATGGGCTTCCTTGGGCAATTGGGGCGTAGAACGCGGAATTTTAGACCGCCCGTAGGGAATTCGTTCGTTCTTCAGATCTTTCGCGAGCAGGCTCGCTCCCACAGGGATCTCTGTTGTTCACAGTTCATGTGTTCAACACACAAATCCTGTGGGAGTGAGCCTGCTCGCGATGGGGCCGGAATGATCACGAAAGGACCAGCATAACCACGTAAAGGTGAAACATTTGTCGTCACCGATTTGGCCTGCCGTCCGAAGCTGCTTATCATTGCGCGCCCAAAGGCTTTCAAGAGTTACTTATGCGCCGCCTGCTCACCGGCTGTTTCGTTACCCTGCTGCTGTTGCTCAACACCCTGGTCCTGTTCGGGCCGCTGATGGTGTTCGCCTTGCTCAAACTGGTCCTGCCCGGGCGCTTGCGTGATTACGCCTCATGGACGGTGATGGGGATCGCCGAGACCTGGGCCGAAATCGACAAGCTGGTTTTCCGCCTGTGCATCCCCACGCAATGGGACATCCGTGGCGGCGATGATCTGCGGGTCGACACGTCGTATCTGGTGATCAGCAACCATCAATCCTGGGTCGATATCCCGGCGCTGATCCAAACGCTGAACCGGCGCACGCCGTTCTTCAAGTTCTTCCTCAAGAAAGAGCTGATCTGGGTGCCGTTTCTCGGGTTAGCGTGGTGGGCGCTGGATTACCCGTTCATGAAACGCTACACCAAGGCATTCCTGGCGAAGCACCCTGAGTTGGCCGGCAAGGACCTGGAGATCACTAAAGCGGCGTGCGAGTTGTACAAGCGTCAACCGGTGACAGTGGTCAATTACCTGGAAGGCACTCGCTATACCGCGGCGAAAAGTGCCCAGCAGCAATCACCCTTCACCCACCTGCTCAGGCCCAAGGCTGGCGGCGTGGCGTTTGTACTGGCGGCAATGGGCGAACAGCTGGACGCCGTCCTTGATGTGACGGTGGTGTATCCGCAGCAGACGATTCCGGGGTTTTGGGATTTGCTCAGCGGCAACGTGCCGAGGGTCATCATCGACATCAAGACCCGCGAACTCGACCCGGCGCTGTGGCAGGGCGATTACGAAAACAATCCGCAGTTTCGCGAAACCATCCAGAACTGGGTCAACCAGCTCTGGATCGAGAAGGACCTGCGCATCGACGCGTTGCGCGCCGAGCGCCGCTGAATCAGGTACCGGTGCCTGCGCCCCAGATCCCGCCCAGGTTTGTCAGCAGTGAGCCGCCGACGCCCTGCTGACCGAAAAATTTCAGAAGCACGGGGGCAAACACGCCGATCATGCCAGTGTCCATGCCCAATGCGTTGAAGGCACTGTTCAGGTCGTTGGTGTTACTCACGTTGCCCAAGAGGTTGTCCAGACCTGCCGCTTTACCGGAAGAGCCAAGCAAGCCGCTGAGGACGCCCAGTTCACCGCCACCGGACAGCAAGTCGATTCCGGGCACGCTTTTGGCCAATTCTGAGTAGTCGGTCGAACTCAATTGATTCTTCGCCAGACCGAGCATCGCCCCGGCACCGCCAATGGCTTGTTCTGTCGTCACGTCCAATTGGCTGAGCGCACTCAGCAGATCAGCCGTCTGCGCGGTTGGCGCGGCTGCGGCGGCGTCATCGTCCTGCGTGCCGGAGAGGGCATTGGCCGCATCGAACAGGCTGAACTGAGCAAAGACCGGACTGGCCGCCAGACACATCAGCGAAGCCAGTGCAAAACCGCGTGAAATCTTCATCCAGACATCCTCATGTGCCATGAAAACCGCCCGGCAATGGGCGGCGGAAAATCGTGGTTTGGACTGGCATCCCGGGGGATTGTTCCCAGGTTTGGCAAGCTCCTGACGAACAGTCGAAAAAGAATTGACCGAGCGTGAGAACGATCATTCCAGCCATAAAAAACGGCGACCCGAGGGTCGCCGTTTTTGTTTTGCGTGAAGCCTTACGCTGCGCTGAACAGTTTGTGCGGATCGATCACAAACTTCTTCGGCACGCCCGCATCGAACTCGCCATAACCACGTGGCGCGTCGTCTAGGTTGATCACCTCAACACCCACGATGTCGGCAATGTGGATACGGTCCCACATGATCGCCTGCATCAGTTGGCGGTTGTACTTCATCACTGGCGTTTGCCCCGTGTGGAAGCTGTGGGATTTGGCCCAGCCCAGACCGAAGCGGATGCTCAGGCTGCCCATCTTCGCGGCGGCGTCGACTGCTCCCGGATCTTCAGTCACGTACAGGCCCGGGATACCGATTTTGCCAGCCACCCGAACCACGCCCATCAGCGAGTTGAGCACGGTGGCCGGAGCTTCGTGTTTCACCCCGTCATGGCCGTGACCACGCGCTTCGAAGCCCACGGCGTCGACGGCGCAATCCACTTCAGGCTCGCCCAGCAACGCAGCGATCTGTTCGTGCAGCGGGGTGTCCAGGGACAGGTCGGCGATTTCAAAACCTTGAGCCTTGGCATGCGCCAGGCGGACGGTGTTGACGTCACCGATGATCACCACGGCCGCGCCCAACAGGCGAGCGGAAGCGGCAGCGGCCAGACCGACAGGACCGGCACCAGCGATGTACACGGTGCTGCCCGGGCCAACGCCCGCCGTCACTGCGCCGTGGTAACCGGTCGGCAGGATGTCGGAGAGGCAGGTCAGGTCACGGATTTTTTCCATGGCCTTGTCGCGGTCAGGCAGTTTGAGCAGGTTGAAGTCGGCATACGGCACCATCGCGTATTCAGCCTGACCGCCGGTCCAGTCGCCCATGTCGACATAACCGTAAGCACCGCCCGGACGCGCCGGGTTAACACTCAGACAGACACCGGTGTGCATCTCTTTGCAGGAACGGCAGCGCCCGCAAGCGACATTGAACGGGACGGACACCAGGTCGCCGATCTGCAGGTTCTCGACGTCGCTGCCCTTCTCGATCACTTCACCGGTGATTTCGTGACCCAGTACCAGGCCGGTTTGAGCGGTTGTACGACCGCGCACCATGTGCTGGTCGGAACCACAGATGTTGGTGGACACGACACGCAGGATGACAGCGTGATTAATCTTCCTGCCGCGCGGGTCCTGCATTTTCGGATAGTCGATTTTTTGTACTTCGACTTTGCCATTGCCGAGATACACCACACCACGATTGCCAGACATGCTTTCACCTCGCTGTTGTTTTTATGTAACGGGCGCGTCGCCATGGATCGGCGGCGCGTTGATTGCTCGGGTTATTGCCTGTGTGTCTTGTGTTGTTTGTTATGGCCTCATCGCTGGCAGGCCAGCTCCCACAGTGATTCGGGTGAGCACAGGATTTGTGAACAACCCAAAACCCTCTGGGAGCTAGCCTGCTAGCGATGGCGATCTAAAGAACGACGGTGCGATTGGCGTTCAAAAACACCCGTCGTTCAATGTGATAACCAACGGCCCGCGCCAGGGTCAGCCCTTCGATATCCCGCCCCTTGGCGATCAGATCTTCCGGGTAATGACTGTGGTCTACGGCCTCTACGCCCTGGGCGATGATCGGGCCTTCGTCCAGGTCGTTGTTGATGTAGTGCGCCGTGGCGCCGACCAGTTTCACGCCCTTGTTGTAAGCCTGGTGATAGGGCTTGGCGCCCTTGAAACCCGGCAGCAGGGAGTGATGGATGTTGATCGCCTTGCCGTCGAGTTTGCGGCACAGCTCTGGCGACAGGACTTGCATGTAGCGGGCAAGGATCACCAGTTCGGCGCCGGACTCTTCGATCACCTGCCAGACCTGACGCTCCTGGGACGGTTTGTCGTTCGGGTCCAGCGGGAAGTGGTAGTACGGAATCTGATGCCAGTCCGCCAACGGCTTGAGGTCCGGGTGGTTGGAGACCACGGCGGCCACGTCCATCGAGAGTTGGCCGATGCGCTGGCGGTAGAGCAAATCGTTGAGGCAGTGATCGGCTTTGGAAACCATGATCACCACTTTCGGGCGGTAGTTCGGCGGCGTCAGTTCGAAGATCATGCCGAAGGCTTTACCACGTTCTTCGAGACCGGCGCGGAAGGCTTGCTCGTCGAAACCGTCGGGCTGGCGAAATTCAACGCGAATGAAGAAACGGCCCGAAAGCCGATCATCGAAGGAATGGTGCTCAGTGACGTAGCAGCCCTGCTCGAACAGAAAGCGGGTCACCGCATCCACGGTGCCGAGGACGCTTGGGCAGTCGGCGGTCAGAATCCATGTGTCTGGGGCGCGGCTCATGGTGCGGTGACTCCTGTTCATTGTGCTGGGTGTCAGGGAAATCCACCCCTCACCCTAACCCTCTCCCCAAAGGGGCGAGGGGACTGACCGAGTTGTTCTTGGAGCTACATCGACCTGAAACATCGAGATGAACTCAGGTTCTATAAAAGCGCTTCCAAGTCGAACCTAAACATCGAAAACACTGGAGATCTGCCCCCCTTTCCCCCTCTCCCCTCTGGGGCGGTCCGACGTTTCGGGAGGGTTGGGGTGAGGGGTCGATCTCAGGTCAACCCCAAATATCAGGGCCAACCCGGCTCATTCCTAAGCCTGGATGCTCAGGCCATATTCGGCGGCCGCATCCTGCAACCACAACCACCAGTAATCCGAGAAACTGCGACGAATCAGCAGTTCCCAGGTGTCTTCGGCGGTATGGCGGATCACCAGTTGCGATTTGGCAAACACGGTGCCCACAGCCTTGCCCACCGGGAAGTTGTTGGGGTGCACGTCGTAGCTGGTGGACTTCATCAGCACCTGGCGCACGTTCGGGCCGCTCAGTTCGAGGAGCTGCTGGCCGCCACTGACGTTGGTGATCGCGATGTGCAGGTCGCCCAGCGCTTCACGCAGTTTCTTCTCGGCGGCGAATTCTTGACCGGTCGGCACGATCAGCAGCCATTCATCCGGCCCCATCCATTGCAGGCTGGTTTCGCCTTTGACGACGACGGTCAGCGCACCCGGCAATTCGATACCGAGGGCTTTGTGCACACCGGCAGCGAACGCAGCATCGTGGCCATCGCCACGAATGGTCAGGTGGCCGAGGAGTTTTTTCTCACGCACGATCACGCCGGCGCTTTTGCGGCCCTTGCCCACCAGGCTGGCGAGGTCGGCGTGATGCAGCGACGACTCGGCCTTGGCCCCAGTGGTTGGGCGTTGTTGGTAAACATTGGCTGCGGTCATAAAGCACCTTTCCTAAATTCTGTTGGTCCTGTGGAGGCTGTTCTGACGCCATCGCGAGCAGGCTCACTCCCACATTTGACCGCGATCTCCTGTGGGAGCGAGCCTGCTCGCGATGGCGGTAGCAGGCACCCCACAGGACCCGAAGCCATTAGATGTTCTGGCGATCGCCTTTCGGATCGAAGAACACCGAAGAAACGATTTCCGCCTCGATCACGCTGCCATCGGCCAGCGGTGCGAACACACGCTCACCCATGCGCTTCAAGCCGCCCTTGACCACACCCATGGCAAACGAATAGCCCAGGGAGTTGTGCAAGTAGCTGGAGGTCACGTGACCGACCATGGTCATCGGGATCGCCTGCTTGGTGTTGAACACCAGTTGCGCCCCTTCCGGCAGCCATTTGGTCGGATCGATCGGCTTCAGACCGACCAACTGTTTGCGTTGATCACGCACGCAGTCTTCGCGGTTCATGCCACGCTGGCCAATCCACGAGAACGGTTTGGTGCGACCGACACACCAGCCCATGTTCAGGTCATCCGGGGTCATCGAGCTGTCAGTGTCCTGACCGACGATGATGAAGCCCTTCTCGGCCCGCAGCACGTGCATGGTTTCGGTGCCGTACGGGGTCAGGTTGTACTTCTTCCCGGCCTCGACGATTTTTTCCAGAACGCCCATGGCGTAGTCGGCCTGAACGTTGACTTCGTACGACAGTTCACCGGTAAACGAAATCCGGAACACCCGCGCCGGCACACCGCCGACCAGACCTTCTTTCCAGGTCATGAACGGGAAGGCTTCGTTGCTCAGGTCGATGTCAGTGACTTCGCTGAGCAGCTTGCGGCTGTTCGGTCCGGACAGGGTCATGGTTGCCCAGTGATCCGTCACGGACGTGAAGTACACCTTCAGGTCTGGCCATTCGGTCTGGTGGTAGATTTCCAGCCATTGCAGCACGCGTGCAGCGCCGCCGGTGGTGGTGGTCATCACGAAATGGTTGTCGGCCAGGCATGCAGTCACGCCGTCGTCGAACACCATGCCGTCTTCTTTGCACATCAGGCCGTAGCGAGCCTTGCCCACGTCGAGCTTGGTCCAGGCGTTGGTGTAGATGCGGTTGAGGAACTCACGGGAATCCGGGCCCTGGATGTCGATTTTGCCCAGGGTCGAAGCGTCCAGCAGGCCGACGCTGTCGCGCACGGCTTTGCACTCGCGCTTCACGGCGGTGTGCAGGTCTTCACCGTTTTTCGGGAAGTACCACGGACGCTTCCATTGACCAACGTCTTCGAACTCGGCGCCGTTCTTCACGTGCCAGTGATGCAGCGCAGTGAAACGCACCGGCTCGAAGATGTGCCCACAGTGACGGCCGGCCACGGCGCCAAATGTTACCGGCGTGTAGTTCGGACGGAACATGGTGGTGCCCATCTGCGGGATGGTCACGTTCAGCGAACGGGCGGCGATGGCCAGACCGTTGACGTTGCCGAGCTTGCCCTGGTCAGTGCCGAAGCCCAGCGCGGTGTAGCGCTTGACGTGCTCGACCGACTCGAAGCCTTCACGGGTCGCCAGTTCGATGGCGGCAGCGGTGACGTCGTTCTGCAGGTCGACGAATTGCTTCGGCGCACGGGCAGTGGCTTTTTCGTGAGGCACCTGGAACAGCGCCAGCGTCGGCTCTTCCAGACGGCTCAGGGCTTTGGGCAGTACGCCTTCGACCTTGCCGAAACCGGCTTCGCTGGCGGCGCGAGCGCCACCTTCAAAACCATCGGCCAGGGAATCGCCGAGGCCGTAGACGCCATTGATGCCACCCACGCACACGCGTTTCTGCGGTGCTTCACCCGGTACGAAACCGAGGATGTCTTCACGCCAGATCGGCTTGCCGCCCAAGTGCGAGGCCAGGTGAACCACCGGGCTGTAACCGCCAGAGCTGGCGACCAGGTCGCAATCGAGCCACTCGCCCGGGCTGGTCACGGTGTGTGCTTTTACATCAATCGCGGCAACGCGAGCGGCGGTCACGTGCTTACTGCCACGGGCCTCGATCACGGCGCTGCCGGTCAGGATGCGAATGCCTTTGGCGCGTGCTTCTTCCACCAGCGCACCGCGCGGATTGCTGCGGGCATCGGCGATGGCGACGACTTGCAGACTGGCGTCGAGCCAATCCAGTGCAACACGGTAGGCATGATCGTTGTTGGTCGAGAGCACCAGTTTCTTGCCCGGTGCCACGCCGTAACGACGCACGTAAGTCGACACAGCGCCGGCGAGCATGTTGCCCGGCACGTCGTTGTTGCCGTAAACCAGTGGACGCTCGTGAGCGCCGGTCGCCAGCACTACACGCTTGGCGCGAACGCGGTGGATACGCTGACGGACCTGGCCAATCGGAGCGCGATCGCCGAGGTGATCGGTCAGGCGCTCGTGAATGGTCAGGAAGTTATGGTCGTGGTAACCGTTGACCGTGGCGCGCGGCAACAGCAGCACGTCCGGGGTGTTTTTCAGCTCGGCGATGACGCTGGCGACCCACTCGGTGGCAGGCTTGCCGTCGAGGCTTTCACGGGAATCGAGCAGGCTGCCGCCGAACTCTTCCTGCTCATCGGCGAGGATCACACGGGCACCGCTGCGAGCAGCCGCCAGTGCAGCGGCCAGGCCAGCCGGGCCACCGCCGACGATCAGCACGTCGCAGTGCTGGTTCATGTAGTCGTAGGTGTCCGGATCGTTCTCGGTCGGCGAACGGCCAAGACCGGCGGCCTTACGAATGTACTTCTCGTAAGTCATCCAGAACGATTGCGGGTACA